>Ga0222651_1001709_pt1 | contig 10378 bp, 5 predicted proteins | sample AntAcemetagen369_FD_179855 | JGI IMG/M metagenome (GOLD analysis project Ga0222651, IMG submission 179855) | Saline water microbial communities from Ace Lake, Antarctica - #369 | ecosystem: Environmental > Aquatic > Non-marine Saline and Alkaline > Saline | place: Antarctica: Ace Lake | collected...
GAGAGATTTTTCCGTCATTGTCAAGATCGGCAAATAATAGATCGCCTGCTTTTCTCTCAATACCTACCAAGTTACGGTGGTCCAGCTCCTGAGCTTCTGCATCTGTTTGTGCAATACCTGTGGTAGTATATCCCCAGATTTCACCAATTTGCATGCCCTCATAATAATCAGAAATAAGTCCTACAGGATTACTAAATCTTGTAATCTCAGAAGTGTAATCAGAGAATATAAGGTTCACACCCCATCTCAAGTCATTGCTCTGTTGTCTCCAACCTATGGTCATGTCCCAGCCTGTTGTTTTCAAATCAGCAGCATTTTCTCTTGGCTCACTTTCTGCCAGTACGGCAGGTAACGTTTGCGATCTGGTCAACATGTTCTTGGTATCCCTGCGATAAACGTCGAAGGAAGTATTTAATCGGTTTTGAAATAGGGTAAAATCCAAACCAAAGTTCCTTTGAGTAACAGTCTCCCAAGTCAAGGTAGGACTTACCAAGCCAGGTGCGTAAACGGTAAGAGGCCTATTTTCATTCAACAGGTAATTGACTGTTCCAGCATTAAACGTCGCGATGTAAGGGTAATTTCCTGGAACATTTTGGTTACCAAGGTTACCATAGGAAAGCCTCACTTTTAACATGTCGAAAGTGCTTTCAAGGTTACTGAAGAATTCTTCATTATCAATTCGCCATCCTAAAGAAAGGGAAGGGAAAAAGGCAAACCGATCATCTTTTGGGAATTTAGAGGATCCATCATATCGACCATTAAATTCCAAAAGGTACCTGCCATCATAATTATAGTTAAAACGAGTGAAAGCACCTCTTATCGCATATTGTGAAGCCGCATCGCCCACATAACGCTCTCCGTAAGCCAAATTCATAAACGGAATGGATTCAACAGTTAGGTTTTCTCTTTTAGAATAAAAATACCTGGAATCCAGGTTTTCCTGATTAAAACCACCCATAATTTTAATGTCGTGCTTGCCAAAAGTATTCGTATAATCTGCATACGCATTGAGTACATAATACTTGTCATTGTAATTACTCTTGGTCACCTGGCTAGGGTTCGTAAAAGGGTAAAAACCACTTATGGATCCATCTACGAAATACATTGGCAATTTTTTCCAATATTCCTCTTCTTCAGTATTCTTAAGATTAGAGGTATATTCAAAATTGATAGTGGTATTTCTGATAGGTGTAAGCTGTAAGGAGCCTGTAATCCAAGTATCTTGAATTTCTCTTTTTCTATGGCCTGCCTCATTGTAAAATTGAACCGTATTGGGAACAGAGCCACCTGAGGCATAATTACCATCGGGAAAATATACCGGCCAGTTGGCCCATTGGTGCCATTGGAAAGGGCTGTTTCCTTCAGGGAAATGGTTGGTGGAATTATTTGGAGGATAGATATGGTTGCTATTGTTCATTGAAATCTTTGTACCAATTTTAGCCCAGTCTGTAATTTTGTAATTCAGATTCGTCATAAAATTGTAACGCTTGTATTTCTCATCAAACTGATTGTTTATCCCTTCCTGGTACAGGTAATTTAGCGAAGTGTAGTAATCAAATTTATCGTCTCCCCCGGTAATACTAGCGGTATATTGACTCATAGGATAACTGTCCCTCATTAGTTCTTTTGGCCAGTTTGTGTTGCCACTCATCAACCACTTATTCGGATTTTGGGGATCAGGGAATGCTGATGGTTGGGTAGGGTCGTTGTAATGCGCAATTATATTGTCCTGATAAATATCAGTAAACTGATAATACGGCACACCATTTCTAGCAATGTTAGCGGTATTCATGTAGTTCATCCGCTCCAAGGCATCCATGGTTTCAAATTGTACCACGGGAGTATTTACTGCGGTATTGAACGATAGGGAGATAGATGGTTTATCACTTTTACTTCCTGATTTTGTGGTAATTAATATTACACCGTAAGCAGCTCTGGCACCATAAATGGCGGCAGAAGCAGCATCTTTTAGCACGGATATACTTTCTATATCATTGGGATTGATAAGGTTTACATCCATTGGCACATTGTTAACCAAAATAAGTGGTGAGCCACCATTTATGGAAGTAAAACCACGGACATTGAAAGTAGCACCTCCTCCGGGAGTCCCTGTATTCTGAGTGATATTCAGGTTTGAGATTTGTCCTTGAAGCCCCTGACCGATATTGGTAATGGGGCGGCTTTCAAGTACTTCCTTGCTTACACTGGAAACGGCTCCTGTAAGGTTTTCTTTCTTCTGAGTACCAAAGCCAGTAACGACTACTTCATCCAAGGCTCCAATTTCTTCTTCTAAGGTGATATTGATAATTGTTTGTTGTCCTACGGCTATACGCTGGGACTGAAAACCAATAAATGAATACACCAATGTGGATCCTTCAGGCACCGTAAGCGAATAATTGCCATCGATGTCAGATGCCGTTCCAATAGTAGTGCCTGGAATAGCGATAGTAACCCCTGGAAGGGGCTCCCCAGTATCATCTACTACTTTACCGGTAACTTTCACATCTGCTAGCTCGGTAATATCCACCTTTTCAGCTGTGCTTTCCATTGGGTTTAATTTGACATGAATATTGTCATTAACCTGTGTAAAACTCAATTGTGTCTGTCTGGCAACATTTTCAAGAACTTTGTAAACCGAAATGTTTTCCTGGCTGATGGATATTTTTTGGTTTAGACTGATCTTGTCATCATTGTAGGTAAACTTAAAATCAGTTTTTGATTCTATTTTTTTGAAAAACCGCAACAAGGTCTTTTCCTTTAAGTCAAGTGACACCTTGACCTCATCAATCGTTTTCCTTTGTGCATTACCGGTATTAGCTAGCAATACAGTACAGAAAATCAATTGGATGGCAAAGCCATAAAACAATCTCTTGGACACCATAATAAGTTGTCTCAGTATATATTTATTCATAATATTGTGTGGTTTAAGTTTTAGACGACTTAACTATAGCCTTCCTATTTTGGTGGAAGGCTGTTCAAAGCAGGGTCTCATTCCCCCCAGAATGGACCCTGCAATTTGTATTTCTAACTTGAATCAATGTTTGCCATGTGTTTTTTTAATTTAACAGTTCTACTTTTTTATTTTCGATTCTAAATTTTAGACCAGAAGTAATGTTTACACCTCTCAATACATTTTCAAGGGATTCATTTTTATAGGTGCCTGAATAGACCCAACTTTTCCGAATATTTCCTGTTAATATTAATTCTACACCAAACCAGTCTTCAATTTTTTTTCTGCAATTCTCAAAATTGTCTGACCTAAAAACGAGTACATTGTTTTTCCATCCAGTCACCTCAAGATTATCAAATTCGCTCTTATACAGAAGATCCCCACTTTTTTCCATTATCAGCATCTCATCCGGACGTAGGGCTACTTGATTTCCCTTTTCATCTTTCACCATTATTTTCCCCGTCAATAAGGCTACCGAAAGTTTATCCTCTTCCACCTTTACATTAAATGAGGTTCCTAAAACCTCTATTTTGGTATTTTCTATTAAAACCGTAAATGGTTTGCCATTTTTCTTTATTTCAAAAAACCCCTCTCCTTTTAACTTCACCCAACGATCTGCAGAAGCAAGATTTGAAGGATAAGTGATTTCGCTAGAGGAATTGAGATAAACCTTACTGCTATCTGCCAAAGTAATGACGGAACGATTCCCTAAACTCGTGTCCCTTTTTATTATAAAAGCCTCGTTTAATATAGGAGTAGGCGCAGAATAAATAAAAGTATGGTAATACCCCATCCATGCACAGAAACCGAGAATGAAAATGGCTGCAATATTTTTTAAGCTATTATTTTTGTTTGGAGGTAAAAAACTTCTACTTTTTGTTGAGTGGTCCTTATCAGCATTCATTATATTTTCAAAAATGTCAATGTAGGTGCTGTCACTCATGTTTTCATCCTCCCCATAACCAATTGCTCTAATTATAGAAATGGCTTTAAATACAATGCCTCGCTTCTCAGGATGTTCTGTTAGCCATTTTTCCCAAAAATGTTGGGTGTTTTTGTCAGGGTTCTTTACCCAAAGGATAAAAAATTCATCTGCTAGAAAATCTACTAATTCAAAGTCTTTATACCTCATCCTATTACTATCACTCTTCTGATTTTATATTTGATCAACAAGGATCTCTTTAAGCGTGGCCATTGCCCTATAAACAATTTTTCTGGCTGATTTCACGTCGCTAAATTCCATCGTTTCAGCCACTTCTTTATAGGTCATTTCCTCTTCATATAACAATAAGATGGCTTGACGCTGCCTAGACGTCAACTTTTGAAGGGCTTCTCTGACCATTTCCTTATTGGCCAACTCATTTTCCCTTTGAATCAAAATAGATTCAGGGGAAATAGAAATTGGGAAGAATTCCTCCTTAATTTCATCATACCTTGATTCTGAAAGCTTTTCAACCTTTAAATTCTTAACAATTTCTCTGTTTAAAATCTTAAACAAATATGCTTTTATACACAATATCTCACCCAAAGAACCCCTTCTTCGCCTTAGGTAGATAAAAATATTCTGAATGCAATCTTTTATCAATTCACCATCATTGGTGATCTGTAAGCCATAATGAAACATCCTTTTGACATAAGTTCGATAAATAAAATTAAATGCCAATTCATCCCCCTTATCAAAAGCCATCCATATCTCTCTGTCAGGTTTGCCTTTTATTACTTCGAGAGGTTCTAGATGACAAGATGATACCGTAGGCTGAACGGAATAATTATTTTCTTTAACTATTGATTTCATTTCTAGTTAGTGGTAAAGGTTGATCGTAGTCCTCATTAAAGGAAGAGTAATAAAAGGTGAAAAACAACCCCATTAAAAAATTATTTTTTTCATAAATGAATAAAAAAAGTATAAAAACTATGCTAAATTAATTATTACAAAATTTTCTATATTTTAGAATAAAATAATGAAATATTATAGTGTACGTGCCCGATAAATTTTATATCAACTATAATGTTATTGGTAAAAATTAAAAAAAACTTGACATATTGCTAAAAAAACATTACGCCTTTTGAATTGGATTTAGGTAATAGGTATAGTAAAGTGCCTTCATGAAAGTCATAGGTATTAACCTTATAATGACCACAGTGACCTAAGCCTTCTCAACCTAGTCGGTGAATAATAGCCTACAACACATTGCACTTCTCACCAAATAGTACAGAAGAAACAATATATTGTGACTCCGATATAAATTAACTATTTTGTGACGTCTAATCACAAAATAACAATAATATTCATGGCAATCCTCTGATATTTAACTCAATAACGTTTAGTCAAAGCGGAAAATCCCTGAAGAATATTAAAGTAAAAACAGTAAACATGAAATTCACACAAAAACACTGTAGGAATTTATTCATTGTCTTGTTTCTTTTGCCAATTATTGGCTGCACTCAAAAAAGTGAAAATGCCAAACCGGAGGATTATCCTGACCCGGTAACCAATCCAACGTCCCATTTAATGCTAATGGGAGACTGGTTTGATCATCCCCACGAAATAGATTTTGATAACCTCCCAAAAATTCCATCGGAACATGCGCTCGTAAGTGATGTAACAGCTGGTGGTGTTAACCATCCCACTTTTTCATCAGCAAAGACAAGTGGTGGTGTAAACCAGCATTCCTATTTAACCTTTTTCGAAGGAAAGTATTGGCTGATGTGGAGTGATGGTCCTGGGGTAGAGGACAGAGTAGGTCAGGTAGTAAAATATGCCACCAGTCCGGATGGTCTGCAATGGACTGCACCCGATTTTCTCACTTCTTATCCAGAAGGTTCCGGACCTGAATCAGCACATTACAATACCCGAACTGAAAAAGGGAAGCGTTGGATTTCTCGTGGTTTTTGGCAAAGAAATGGTGAGCTTTTGGCCCTTGCATCTCTGGATGAAGCAGCAGGTTTCTTTGGTCCAAGCCTGGAGCTATGGGCTTTTAAGTGGGATGGGGAATCCAATTCCTGGGAAGAAAAGGGTGTAGTGTATAAAAATGCCATCAACAATTTCCCTCCAAAGCTTCTGCCTTCGGGAGAATGGTTAATGTCCAGGAGAGCCTATGATTATAAAGAATCTGGAATAGAATTTTTACTTGGTGGAATAAGGGGATTTGATCAATGGGAATCCTACCCGGTAACAGGCTCTACAGCTGAAATGGATCCTGAAGAACCCTACTGGTGGGTGCTTCCTGATGGAAAAAGCCTGATGGCACTCTTTCGAGACAACAGGAAAAGCGGGTACCTCTACAGGGCATTCTCGATTGACAATGGACGAACATGGAGCAATCCCGTGAAAACAAATTTCCCTGATGCCAGGTCAAAATTCAATGGCTTAAGAATGAGTGATGGCAGGTACGTGCTGGTTTCTAACCCTCACCCTGAAAGAAGAGATCCGCTCACGTTATCCATAAGCGATGATGGAATAGTCTTTACGAAAATGGGCTACCTGACCGGTGGTCGCCATATAGATTATCCCCATGTCATTGAGCAGGATGGTTATTTACTGATCGCCTTTGCAGGATCGGTAAAACAGAAAATCGAAGTCTTAAAGGTTAAGATTTCCGATTTGGATAAGTTGGAGATGCCGCCATTGAAAAAGTAAAAGGTTTTTCATTGCTATATTCAAGATGTATTGATCAACGAAAATTAATCTAATAACCTGGGTTACCTCATTTTTTGAGCCTTGCCCTAGACCGAAATATTCAACTTCCTTATTGATCATTAAAACATAAACCAAAAAGCGCCTCCTTAGGCGAGATGGAGCTAACAAATAGCTAGTTGAATTATAAGGGATTCCTACTATAGAAGTAATGCATATAATGAATATTTCAAGTTTAAATACTTGTTAAAATAGTTGATTTGAAAATGGATAGAAGAAACTTTATAAGGTTAAGTTCATTAGGAACCTTAATTACTGGCAGTGGAATAGCTGCTTCATGTGCACTTAAAGATTCCGTTTCGGCGGAAGAATATGTGGCGGATATTGCTGTGGTAGGTGGAACACCTGCGGGAATAATGGCTGCAATTGCTGCAGCAAGAATGGGTTCTAAAGTAATACTAACCGAATTCCATTCCCATTTGGGAGGCATGCCTATAAGCGGTTTGGGAAAAAATGATATAGAAAACAAAGAGGCCATTGCTGGACCTTTTAAAAAGTTTACCGGGCAGAATCTGCACTGTTGAACACCATGAGGGAATATTACAAAAAATAAAGAGAAGGACGGAAGGATGCTTTTAAGGAAATATTTTCAACCCATGCTGACCTATATCCCGATAATACGGACAAAACGATTACGTTGACATTGCAATGTTCGAAACCGCTTCCGTAGTGTACGGGTGCATTGACATGTTTGGGGGTAGGCAGCTTTGTTTTTTTCTCCGCAGAGGCAGGTTTTATGGTAGCTCATATGTTCGGTACATACCGTTCTGATATTGGGTTAATCGAATACCTGCCTTTTGGAGAACAGCTCGGCAGGAATTCCTGAAAGGTCCTGGCCGCAACAACTACAGAAACCAGGAATATGGTGGGTGAATAACATCAGGCTCTGAGTTCATCTACTGGATATGCCCGCAATGACCCGGTTGCCCACCGGGTTTTCTGCCCGAGTCCTCTCTCAGGCTTTGTGTCTTTTTGGGACGGCTCTCGTCTTTCGAAGGAGGAATTGAACTGTTGCCGCTGTTCTTGGGATTCCGGAATCGGGCAAATTCACTTTCAAGCTGCACAATCCGTGACTTCAGAAGGCTGATCCTTCCACGAAGTTTCCCGTTCACATTTACCAGAACCTGAATCTGTTTATCCCTGTTATCCAATATTCTGATGCATTAATTATTGAATATTGATCCTTAATTTCATATAAATCAGTGCTTTCGGCTATTTTTATCCACAAATGAATGTGGATAAATCCGCCTAAAACCCCGAAACAAAACAACCCACTACAAGACAGAAAGGCGTACAGACCTCAAAAACCTTGATCTTCGGTTAATAAAAAAGAACCTGAGTAGTTACGAGAATATGTGTAAGATAAAATATTATGGGAGAAAGTCGATTTTTTTTTAAGGTACAACCAGCCTAACAACTATTTAGGGTCTGCTGAAAAATTCAGTAACGGATTTTGATCAAAACCGTCTTGAATTCCGAATCAAGGTTATTTTTGTATTTGAGCAGGTATAGTTTTTGGAAAAATCGCACCCATAGGTATGTTCCCAGCTTCCTCCATGCTGAAAAAACCAGACACAAGTACCATCCCAGCCAGTTTGACCAGGTTCAGCACTAGGGTGATGGAGGCAATCCACGACTGGCTGGTGTTTTTTAGCCGGGCTCTGATCCTGTTCATTCCGTAAGCATTTTTTACCTGCCCAAATTTACTCTCTATCGGGTTCCTCTCCCCTGGACTTACGTGGTTTGCCACCGCCTTTGCCGATAAACAATAACATGTAGAAAAACCCCTTTAAATATTTGAATTTTTAGTCTTAAATCCAGTAGGTGTGAAGCAAAGCAAATTTTTAATAAACATAAAAACCAGTCCGGATACCGGACTGGTTTTGTTAATTAAATAAAACCCATTTATGCTAAATAAATTCTTTGAATGATATCCTACAGTGATGAATGCTTCAATTATATTCATTATATAACCATCTATAGAGGTCGGAACTTAAGGACATATAATTTTGGCATGGTAAATTTTGTCCGCTTGGACCATTCTTTTAATCAAGTTATTGAAAACCGTGGCTTTGCTTTGAGACCTGTTGAGGCGATAACTGCATTTATTCAGGTACCGCTTTATATGCTTTTCGCTTATCCATGAATGGGTGGTTCTGATCAAGGATTTGACTTGGTGGATCAGCGTGTGCAATGCTTTGAAGTTCCGCCCCTTGTTACTGGGTATCTGCTTTATTTGATAATTCTTGGAGATAGAGCCGTATCCACGCCATTCATCCGTGGTTATATTTGCCTCGGCACTGATCTGTTTTTCAAAAATAACAGCCCGTGATTCTGATGAAAAGTCTTTGATTTTTAAGGAGTAAAAACATTTTACTTTCCCGTCGTCTGTCAGCTGAAGCGCACAAACCACTTTTTTCTTCTTACTGTCATAACTCCTTCCTGGCTTGCCGTCTTCCTTCCCCCCTACCACAAATTCGTCGACATGTACGTTACCATCCATGGGATTGGCCTTGCTAGATTTCGTTCCTTCCCGGATTTTAGCCATAAAAGGCCTGGCCGTATTCTCGGATATCCATATTTCTGGCCGACAGGCTTTTGGTAGTCATAGGCATCTCGAAACAAATGAAAAAAGCCTTGTGTGTACGAAATTGACTTTATGAAAAAGTGTGTTGACCATGGCTGATTCGGTATTACTGCAAATATTGCAGGTCTGTGTCACGCCCTGAATTTAGTTGACACTTGTGTTTCAAAACCTTCGATTTGAACTTCAAAAACCTTCGACTTGTAATTTAAAACCTTCGAGGTTTGAAAAAAACCTCAAAGGTTATTCACTCTGTACTTGAAACTTTAAAATCCAGATTATCGGTAACCCGGGTTCCATCTTTTTTAAAAGCGTCCGCCTACCTTTGGATCTTGTTCTTTGCTTCCTTTTTGATGGTTGGGGATTAAAATTTAACTGATTATCCGCAATTCAGCCAGTGACCTATTTCCCTTTGCTTTTCGGGTTGGAAGACCGGAGACCGAAGAAGCTCAGAATCCATCGTCTTCAAGATTTTTACATAATCTGATCAGGCTGTTGGTAAAATTGCGGAAGACCTAATAATTTATCATTGCATTGAAAATTTCAGATGAAGAGGCAATACTGCTTGATCATCCGCCCTTCACAAAATCCGATACGGCATATAAAGGCCAGACCTGTATGGTTCCAAAAGAGGCATAAGGTTCGTTGGAAAATCGGACTCCATAGGGACACTTTTTTTCCTCGAGAAACAGGTGGAGGCTTTGCATCGAGCCCTTTTTTCCGGATTTCACCTCCACGGGAACGATGTCCTGTCCTTTTTGGACAAGGTAATCCACCTCCGCATTGCTGTTAAGCGCTTCCCTGTGCCAGTAATACAATCTCTCTTGCCGGTAGCAGGACACGGCTTTTAGAAGTTCCAGTCCGCAATACTGCTCGGCGATGGCTCCTTTGTTAACGGCATCAAAGTCATCTTCGAAAAGAATCTCGGGAATATCCAGTCCAAGAATCCTTTGGAATATACCCGTGTCAAGAACCAGCATTTTCTGCTTTTTGGGGTTGCTCTCCGCTCCCAGGGGCAATCCGTTGGCCGAAGAATGGGTGACCGGTATCACCAGTCCAGACATCACCAACAGATCCACGGCTTCTTTCACTTGTTTATGATTGGCTTCCGTTGCCGCTTTTGCAAAGACAAACTTGCCCCCCGATT
>Ga0222651_1001714_pt1 | contig 10362 bp, 4 predicted proteins | sample AntAcemetagen369_FD_179855 | JGI IMG/M metagenome (GOLD analysis project Ga0222651, IMG submission 179855) | Saline water microbial communities from Ace Lake, Antarctica - #369 | ecosystem: Environmental > Aquatic > Non-marine Saline and Alkaline > Saline | place: Antarctica: Ace Lake | collected...
GCCCAGCTTCTGCTTGCAACGATGGCCACGGTATTGGTCGCGCTCTTCGCGGCGAATGCTGAACCAGAGGTAAGGAAGGAGGGTGTCAAGAGCGCTCACTTTGACCCGGTCATTGAAAAGATCGAAGGCTGGAATATCCACATCGACCCGAAGTTGCTCAAGGGCAAGCATGCCGAGGAAGGAGCGAAGGCGCTCAAGATGCTCGCCAGTCACTTACAACGTATCGCCATCATGATCCCGGGAGACCGCCTCAAGCAGTTGCAGACCCTGGAAATCTGGATCGAATACGACCATCTTGAGATCAATGTGGAACCAGGACCTTATCATCCCGGTGCCGCTTGGCTCGTCGAGCGAGGCTATGATCCTCGCTTGGCCAAAAAAGTCCATGTCACCCGGGCCGCGTCGCTTCTAGATCGAAATCAGCTGGCGAAACATCCGTCCGTCATCCTGCACGAATTGAGCCACGCCTATCACGATCAGATCCTCGGGGGCTATGGCGAGCCGCGCATTATTGCCGCTTATGAAAAAGCGATGAAGGCTGGCCTCTACGACGAGGTGTTAGCGCACACCGGTAGGAAAGTGCGAGCCTATGCGGCCTCAACTCCCATGGAATACTTCGCCGAAGGAACCGAGGCTTATTTCGACCGGAACGATTTCTTCCCTTTCGTGCGCGCAGAACTCAAGGAACATGATCCCGTCCTGCATGACCTGCTGGAAGAAATTTGGGGAATTAAGAAGTAAACCCGCGATTCCATTCGTAAGGGAAATTCAACGATGATTAGCAAGCAAATCAACACCGCAGGGATTCTGCTCATCGCGCTTGTGCTTCTGCCGATTAGGGCGGCAGCTTCCGGCTTCGAGGAGGTAGTGCAGCCTTACCTGAAGGAGAACTGCATTCGTTGCCACGGGCCGGAGAAGCAGAAAGGCAAGCTGACCCTCCATCAGATCACCGAGCACTTTGGCACCGACGCGGAAGTTGCGGGATGGGTCGATATTCTGGACATGCTTTCGTTTGGGGAAATGCCGCCACCGGACGAGGAAAAACAACCGGATCCGCTTGCGACAGCCCAGATCGTTCGCTGGATCAAGCAGAAGCTTCAAGAGGCGGGCAAAGCGGAAGCCTATCTGAAGAAACTCTTGGCACCCGAATACGGAAATTGGGTGAGCCACGAAAAACTGTTCTCGGGGGAAATCAAAACGCCTCCTTTTTCGCCGTCCCGCCTGTGGCGATTGAGTCCCGAAATCTTCAAGCATCAAGGATTTGGGCGCGCTCGAAGTCCCTTCACTTATGTCACTCCAGAATCGGGAATTCGCGACTACTCGGCAATGTCAGCGGTTGACCAAAGCACGGTGCAGATGATCCTCATCAACGCAGGTCAATATCTCGAGGGTCGTGAGCAGAGAGGGGACTTCAAACGTTTTGCAGAAGATCAACCAAGGCCCTCGGATCAGGTCCTCTCCGACACTGTCCGGGCTGAATTTCGGAGAGTGATCGGACGAGAGGCGAACCCGCAGGAACTTTCCAAATATCTCGGGTTCCTCCAGAAAAATATCCAAATCGGTGGCAATCTGGATGGTCTCAACACGACAATCAAGACGATGTTTCTGAGCCCCGAGGCGATCTATCGGATGGAATTAGGCCTCGGAGAAAAGGACCAATACGGCCGCCGTCATCTCTCGCCCCAAGAGATCGCCTACACCATTTCTTACGCCTTAACCGACCGGGGGCCTGAGCACCTCCCCGCGCTCAGGAAGGCCTTAGCGGAAGGGAAGCTGACCAAAAAGAAAGAGGTCGCCCGGGTCCTCCGGGAAGTGCTTAATCATGAACTCGCAACGGGACACTGGGCTCATCGTAATCTCCCCCGCATCATGCGCTTCTTCGACGAATTTTTTGGATTCGACCGGGCCGGCAGCGTGTTCAAGGACAACGAGCGGATACGCAGCGAAGGAATCCCCCAGTGGAATACCGAAATGCTGATCCACGATGCGCGCATGCTCATCGAACATCACCTCAGAAGTGATCACGACGTCATCGCCAATCTCTTGACGACCGATCACTACTTCGTTGCGCACCCCGGTAACAATCAGTTTGCGCGTGAGTTCTATGAGGAGCGGATTACCGAATACACCGCATCGGAATATGTCAGCGATCAAGTCGCCCAGAAAAAAGAACAGCTAGATCGGGAGCAGGAAGAATGGAACCATTCGTCAGAGGAACGAAAAAAACGCCTCGATGAGGCGAGTAAACGCGCGGAACTTAAGGTCACCCATGTGAAGACTGCGATCAAAAACGGCCTCAATCCACACCCGAACTTCCCCTTTTCGAAACGCTCTCGTGGCATCGCAGACTTGATCTACATTGAACCTTACAATCTCCCCAGCAGTGGCGGGGCTTCTCTTCAACGCTGGAAGTGGCCGATCAAACAACCCTTCGAAATGCCTAAAGGGCAGCGTGCCGGTTTGCTGACGCACCCGGCCTGGCTCGCCACCCACTCACTGAATGAAGGCAACGATCCGATTCGCCGGGGCATTTGGGTCCGCGAAAAGCTCCTCGCCGGAGTGATTCAGGACGTCCCCCCGGACGTCGATGCCAATGTGCCGCCGGATCCTCACAAAACCCTGCGTGAACGACTGGACTTGGTGCGAGAGGAACGTTGTTGGACCTGCCATCGCAAGATCAACCCGCTTGGCGAGGCCTTTGAAATATTCGACGACTGGGGGCGCTATCGAACCCATGTTTATTTCGACGAAGAAAAGAAACTCCTTACCCGCCGGGATGCAGCCTTCGACAAAATGCTCGAAAAGGGCACGCTGACTGCTCACCCGATCAACGCGTCCGGAGCCATCACGGGATCAGGAAATCCCAAGGTCGATGGTGAAGTGAAGGACGCGATCGAACTGATGCATCGCTTGGGCCGCTCCGACCGTGCGAGACAATCTTTCATTCGCTATTTGTTCCGCTACTTTATGGGCCGAAACGAAATGCTCAGTGATTCCAAAACCTTAATCGAGGCTGAGCAAGCTTACTTGAAAAACGGAGGAAGCTTCAAGGCGCTCGTCGTCTCGTTGCTGAGTTCAGACTCGTTTCTCTACCGCCGCTAACGAACTCCAAATCTAGACCGATGACATTCACAAGACGAAGTGCACTTAAGAACCTATCGATGGGCGGAGCATCGATCGCGATGGCGCCATTTTTACAGTCGCTCCAAGCGCACGCGGCAGGGAGAGAAGAGGGACTTCCGAAGCGCTTTGTCTTCGTCGTGAAATCGTCCGGGGTCGAAAAATTTAACCTCGTCCCCGAAGGGATCGAAAACCACTTTCTTGGAGACGATGGAGAAAAACTAGGGAACAAGGGTCGCAAACCGGGCGAAGCAATCAACGTATCCCTGAAAGATCACAAGCTCCCGGAAAAGCTGGCCGCCCTGGAACGGTTCAAGGATCGCATGACGATCATCCAGAGTTTGTCGGGTGACACCTTTCGCGGCAATCATACCTCGGGCTTTGGCGCCCTCTCCTGCCACTTTTCCGAGCGGGTGGCGATCGCCCCTTCGATCGATTGCCTCTTGGGCCAGCACCTCTCCCCCGGCCCTTACCCGATGTATGGTATGGCTCTCAAAGGAGGGCTCTTGGAAGCGGGAGGGAAACCCGACGAGAGCTATTGCTACCCCAACCTTTCGGCCTATAAGGGTGGAATGCCCGTGGCCTATCAGGCCTCGCCTCGGAAGGCCTATCTTGAGCTCTTCGGCGCTGCCGTGGACACGCCGAAGCAGCTGGCGCGAAAGCTGGCCCTCAACGGCAGCATGATGGATTTCCTAAAGGACGACACCCGGAGAATCGAGCGACAGCTGACCGCGGAAGATAAAGAACGGTTCGCGGTCTACACGGATTCCTTCGACTCCTTGCAAAGGATCGAGCGGGAGAAGGCAAAGCTAACCGACAAAATCAAAAAGCACGCGCCTCCTTTGACGAAGCGCTACGATAGCGACTTTCCTTCGGATCGGATTGCCTCGCACTTTGAGATCGGAAGTGCGGCCTTGATTGCCGGCATGACAAACGTTCTCACCTTGCGCATGGACACTTTGGGCGTAACCTACCGCGATTTGGGGATTCAAAAACATGTCCATGCCCTTGGGCACAACGATCCCGGTATTTCATCGAACGGATGGGACGGATTGCGTTGCCGAATGGAAATCGAAAAGCTGCATCTGAAACACATCGCGGACATGGCTGATAAACTTGATCGCATCCCTGAAGGAAACGGCACGATGCTCGACAACACGCTCATCGTTTACATGTCCTGTAACGGGGGCGACCACCATGGCGGGCAAGCCGATTGGCCCTTTGTGCTGGTTGGCGGCATGGCCAACAAACTGAAGATGGGGCGCTACCTCGAGTATCCCAAATATCAGGAGAAAGGTCATCGCACGATTGCGAACCTCTACCTTGCCATGATGCAAGCCGCCGGAATGCAAACAGCGGAAACCTTCGGGCAACTGGATACCAATCTCAAGGATCTTGATGTGACCGGACCTCTGGCAGAGTTGATGGTGGGTTAAAAAAATAATTGCTTAGTAACGATGTCTCACAGAATTAGAACGATCTTGGCTCTGGCTGTTGCTACCCTAGCGGGCTTCGGAATCCACTACGCGGCGGAGGAGATACGGCCTGAGCCCGTCATTAATCGAGTGCCAAAAGCAAACCTTTTGGATTTTAAAGAATTCATCGCGCCGATCTTTGCGAAATCTTGTGTGAATTGCCATGGCCCGAAAAAATCCAAAGGGAATTTTCGGGTGGATAAACTCGATCCAAATCTCTTGACGGGTGCCGACATCGATCAATGGGTCGAGGTCTACGAGGTTTTAAGTAATTCGGAGATGCCCCCGGACGATGAGCCGGATTTCCATCTCGTCGATGAAGATCGCGCCAGAATCGTCGACTGGCTCGGGAGTGAAATGACCAAGGCGTCTCAGGTTCGTCGCAATGAAGGCGTTCACACTTCATTTCGGCGCATGGCGAATTATGAATACAACTATGCCTTGCAGGACCTGCTTGGGCTCGATCTCGATTTCACGGCCCCTCTGCCACCCGAATCCGTTTCCGAGGATGGCTTTAAGAACAGTTCGGAATTGTTGCAGATGTCGGCAATGCAATTTGAAACGTATCGCGAAATTGCTCTGGATGCTCTTAAAAAAGTGACGGTCAAGGGTGATCGCCCTAACGTTGTAACGTATCAAATTCCAATGCACGAAGCGATGGGGAAAGCTCGTGAGTTGAAGCAAAAGCCGATCAGTGCAAGCGATTCTGATTATGCAAATAAGAGAAGAAGAACTCACATCTTCAACAAGGAAACAGGGAAAGGGTTTTTCTATCGTTGGAGCTATTATGTCGTTCTCGAGCGGGCTCTCCATGGCATCTGGAACCTCAAGCCGGATAAGGTGGTTACCGATGTTCCCGCCGTTTCTGAGGTTGTTGCGGTTCTTCCGCATTCTCAGCAAATTAAATTGGACCTCGGAAATTCGGTTCCGGATGAAGGAATGATGCGGGTTCGGATGAGGGCAGGGGCGACCTCTTATAAGGCTGATGACTATGCCAGCCTTCGTCTCATCTTTGGCTTTCAAAGCAATAATGAAGGGAAAATGTCAGCGAAGGTGAGCCAACACGACATCCCGGTGACCGCTTCGGTTGATGATCCTCAATTCATTACTTTTGAGATCCCCCTGAATGATATTCCTCGAAATCCTTTTCGCACGCTTCATGAGGTTGGCAGTTCCCCAAATGTCACAGAATTTTTAGAGATTGAGAATATCCCCAACGCCGGGATGAGCCGGGGTGAAGACAAAATTGACGTCGAGATTGACTATGTCGAAATAGTGGCTGGGATTCATGAAAGTTGGCCACCAAAGCAGCATGCCGAAATTTTCTTTGAGAGCACGAACAAGAACGACGAGAAAAAGTATGGCGGGGAAATCCTGAAACGGTTTATGACCAGAGCGTGGCGGCGCCCGGTCCTGGATGAAGATGTTCAACTCTACGCCGACTTGTTTTCGAAATACCGTCCGGAGTTTACGAGCTTTGAGGAGACCATCATTGAAGTGCTGGCAACAGTCTTGGCGGCGCCCGAGTTCCTCTACCTGATTCAGGGTGACTCTGGAGATCCTAGCGAGGGCTCAACCACCGTCAGCGATCTTGAGTTGGCGAGTCGGCTGTCATTTTTTCTGTGGTCCAGCATTCCGGACTCACCGCTTCTGGAGCTTGCTCTTGAGGGGAAGCTGAAGAACCCGGAAGTCTTGCATTCCCAAGTAGAAAGAATGTTAGCGGACTCTCGCTCACAGCGTTTCTCTCAGAATTTTCTGGAACAGTGGCTCGGTCTTGAAGCACTCAAAACGGTCATTATCGATCAAAAAAAGTTCAAAGGTTATGACGACATATTTAAAGAAAATATCCTAAAAGAACCGCTGGCCTTTTTTGAGGAAGTGCTGAAGAAGAACCATAGTATTGTCGACTTCCTGCATTCAGACTATCTCATGATTAACGAGGCCCTGGCTCGGCATTACGGGATTCCTGAGGTATTTGGTCAGGAATTTCGCAAGGTTACCGTGGGCCCTGAATCAAATCGTGGGGGACTTTTGACCACGGCAGCGGTCATGACGATGAATTCAACTGGGGTCGATTCGAACCCTCTGAAAAGGGGGATTTGGCTCCTGGAGCGGATTCTCCATGACCCACCGCCACCACCACCACCCAATGTTCCGGAAGTCGATCTTACTGACCCGAGAATCCTGAGTATGACCCAAAAAGAACGCATGGCGGATCATCGCAATCAGGCTGCCTGTCGATCGTGTCACGCCAAGATTGACCCTTGGGGGATTGCTCTTGAAAATTACGATGCCCTTGGTGCTTACCGAACCAAGATCAAGGAAAAGCCCGTGGACGCGGCGGCCGTTTTATACAACAAGCAAAAGCTAGACGGAGTCGGAAGTATGAAAGATTACCTCTTGTCTAAGCGGCAGGATCAATTTGCGAGAGCGATGGTGCACAAACTCAGTTCGTATGCCTTGGGGCGCCCGATGTCTTTTAGTGACCGCGGCGAGATTGACAAGATGACACGGGCACTCAGGGAAAAGGGTGATGGCTTGAACGATTTGGTATCGATCATCATAGAGAGCAAGCTGTTTCGGACCAAGATCACGAGAGGAGCCGATGATGAATAAAAAAACATTTCTTATGAAAAGACGAAATTTTCTCCAATGTGCCGGTATCGGACTGGCCTTGCCGTGGATGGAAACCTTTGCTGACAAAGGTGATTCTGACACCAAGCTCGCTCGTTTTATGAGCGTTTATCACCCTGATGGCGTGGGCTTACCGCGGGAAGATGATCCTGCCTGGAAAGACTGGAGCTGGTTCCCTCAGGGGGGCGAAAGAGACTTTCGACTGACCAAGGTTCTTGATGTCCTCGAACCACTTCGGAGTGAAATGACCTTTTATTCAGGGCTCTCACATCCCTCTGTCCGAAACGTGATTGGCCACGCGAATGCCGATCAGTATCTCACCGCCGCTGACACCGGGAGTCACGGGCCCTACAAAAATTCGGTTTCTCTTGACCAGATTCTTGCCGCCTATGCCGGCGAACAGACTCGTCACTCCTCCTTGGTCATGTCCACGAATGCCGGGACGGGAGCCCCGCGAGCCACTCATACCTCTTCGTTCGACCACCAAGGGCGCCCTATCCCGTCGCTGAATCGCCCTAAGCGGATTTTTGATCTGCTTTTCGTGACCGGGGGGAAAAACACTCACGACAAACTGGCGCGAAGTAAGAGTTCGTTGGACCTCCTCATTGCCAACGTCCGCTCTCTCAATCAGAAAATTTCCAGTCACGACCGGCAGACTCTTGAACAGTATTTGGACGCCGTCCGTGATACTGAGATCAAGCTGCTCAAGGCAGAACAATGGATAGATACTCCAATGCCGAAAGTTGAGTCCAATCACTTAGATCTCAATGTCACGGTCCGCGATAGCCGGGCTTATATCCAAACGATTTATGAACTGACCTACCTCGCTTTCCTAAGCGATTCAACGCGCGTCGCCACTTATATGATGGGCCGCGAAAATACGGGCGGACCTCAGGATCTCCTCGCGAGAGCGGTCGGTCTCAATAATGCCCATAGCTTGACTCACGATGTCAAGAAGCCCAATGGCTGGCGAAATCTAGGCACTTATAATCGCTTTCAGGCCGAAGAGTTTGGACGCTTTGTGCAAAAGTTAAAGGACACTCCCGAGCCCAATGGCAATGGCTCGATGCTCGATAACACCTTCGCGATGCACGGGTCGGCTTCAAGTAGTTTTCACCTTTCTCGAAATTACCCCCTCATTTCCGCCGGTGGTAAGAACCTCGGTTTCAAGAATGGCCGCTACCTCAAGTTCGGGAAGGGGAATGAGGATAATCAGGCTGGAGCCGGAATTTCAACAGACACTGGATGGCGGAGTGATCTCGAGCATGAAGAGGTTCCTCTCGCTCACCTCTTCGTCACTATCCTGAAAAGACTGGGTGTCGAAAGGGATGAGTTCGCCGGTTACAAAGGGGGGCTGGCTCGCGTCTAGCTTTGAGCGCTTCTCAACCCTGACTGACTTCCCTCAAAAAACCTAAGGTTTCAACCAACGGTCGAGAAACTCGTAGGTTCCCACTCCGTTGATCTTGTGCGGTCCGACGAACCACTCGATTGTTGCGCGTTCCCCAATCCCCAGTTTGGCGGCATAGAGATGGCGCACTTTGGCGAATTCCAGGGCCACGCGCTCGTCCGGGGCGACCCCGTCAAAGTGGCCTCGCTCGACCATGAAGGGGCGTGGGGCAATCAGGGCTGCCATCTCCGAGTAGTTGAAGGTGCTGCCAAGATCGAACTCGAAAATTTCATACTCGCTCTTGTTCGCGTAACTGTAAGGGCTTCGCGTCGAGGCGTTCTTCCAGACCCAGTCGTTGAAATCGGCGCTACAGATTGACAGGCAATAGTTTTCCACGAGCGGCGGAATGCGCATCGCCGATTTCCCGCCATAGGATAAGCCGTAGAAGCCGATGCGGTCGGCATCGACAAACTCGAGCCCGCCTAGCCACGCCGTGATCTGCTGGTGTTGCGGAACCATGAGCGAGAATAAGGTGCGTCCGATCGAGTTCGCCTTGAACTGGAGGGTGCGGAACCGGTCCTCAAAGATGTAAAGATTCTGTGGCGCGAAGGTGATGTAGCCACGCTCCGCCAATCTCGTCGCGAAGGCCGCGTAGTAGTGCGCATCTTTTTTGCCAATCGTCGATTGTGGACGTCCCTCGAGACCGTGTTGGCAAACGACGCAAGGGCGCGACTCTCCGGGCTCGAGATCCTTCGGCACGACGAGAATGCCGTAGGCAAAAAAACTCGCGTCCTCAAAGACATCGAGGACCACCTCGTAGGCACGCACCTTATCATTGATCTGGATCTCTCGGGTGCGCGGATTGGCTGGGAGCAATTCGTCATCGAATCGCCCAACCACCTTCTCGGCAAAGTAATCGCGGTAGAATTTCTGCGATTCCGCAAAGGCCTGCGGCGAATCTGTCTTCAGTTTGGCCATGAATTGCGCACGGACATAAGGGCTCTCAACCAGGAGCGCCTGGTTGTGGCGGTCGAGCTCGTGCAACTGCCGGGCATGGCGTGCCTCCTGATCCAGCACGCGCACGATTTTCAAGGGGGGCGCGGTTTTTGGGGGATCAGCTTTCTGACCTTCGGTGGCAAGGAGACGCCCAGGTTTGCCTCGCGATTTCCTGGGTTCGATGAGAACCGCCGGGGCGGGTGGTTGCGTGAGGTTCTGCAACTCGCGCGGTGCGATCATGCGCTCGAGAGAGGCACGGTCGAATTGCTTAAGCAACCCGAAGACGTTGCGTTCGGCCGGTTCCTGCCATAGGTCGGCGCTGGGACCCGCGTAGCCGCTCACGATGACCTTCGGGATGCGCTCGTCGATCGCCGCGGCGAAGAGCGCCAGCATGCCGCCCTCGCCATGCCCGTGCACGGCCACCAGACCGGCACCCAGTTGATCAACGAGTGCCAGAATTTTTTGAATCTCGTAGCCGATGAGATGGCGTCCCAGCTCGAAGGCCGGGCGGTAGAGGTATTCGCGATTCGAGAGCGTGTGTGACCCCGTATTACGGTTGATCAGCAGGGGCACATAAACATTCATGCCACGTGCGGCATACTTACGGGCGGTCTGATATTCGATGGGCAACTTCCCGTGATACCCCGCAATTTCCTCCGGAGTGTGGTCCGCATCCGGAATGACAATCATCGACTGCGTCGCTCCCGGCGGGTGCAGCCAGAGCCCCTCGCCATGGACATCACCGAAGGC
>Ga0222651_1001716_pt1 | contig 10361 bp, 8 predicted proteins | sample AntAcemetagen369_FD_179855 | JGI IMG/M metagenome (GOLD analysis project Ga0222651, IMG submission 179855) | Saline water microbial communities from Ace Lake, Antarctica - #369 | ecosystem: Environmental > Aquatic > Non-marine Saline and Alkaline > Saline | place: Antarctica: Ace Lake | collected...
TAGTCAGGCAGGAGGATGATAAGGGTGTTTTCGTTCTGGGTGATTCACGTGTGTTGGAACGTAGCTACGGTCGCTACGTGCTCCAGGGACTACCTGAGTTTCCCTGGTTGACGGATATTGGTGAAGTCGAAGCTTGGCTCCAAGACTAAGGGCTCCAAGACTAAGGGTTTCAAGATTCAAGACTTCAAGATTCAAGACTTCAAGATTAGGAGCCCCAGGGCTGATAGGCGCGGGACCAATCGCCGCTGGACTAAGTGCTTTAACTAATAGTTTTAAGGCTAAGAGCTTTGGTATTCATGGCTACAGCGTTCAATGAGGCGATATAGGTGCAGAAAATTTGTGGTTTTTTTTAACCATTTGCGAGCATTGTATTCTACTGGCGATATAATTTAATTTTTTTAGGTGGCAATAGGTTTTGAATACGCTTCTTATTGATACGTCAACACGAGCGACTGTGCTTGGCCTCGACGTGTCAGGCGAGTTGATCGATAGAACAGTGAACGCTGAAAACTCCCATAGCCGAGAGATCCTGCCATCTATTGAAAGGTTGGTGAGTGACGCGGGTATTGAATTAGGCGATCTCACTGGCATTGTTTTTGGGCAGGGGCCAGGGTCGTTTACCGGACTTCGTATAGCGGTTGGAATTGTGCAGGGGTTAGGCTACGGATTGGAGATACCGGTTGTTCCGGTTTCATCGATGGCTTGCCTCGCTCAATCACAATTCACTCAGAACCAGAACCAGAACCAGAACCAGAACCAGAACCAGAACCAAAATCTTGTATTTGTCGCGCTGAGTGCTCGACTAGATGAGATTTATTTTGGTGCTTATGCTTTTGATGAGGGAATCGCTCATCCTGTCACGGCGGAAGGTGTTTGTGACGTGAATGATTTGCCGAGACTTGTTGGCGGGGCGGGACAGTTACAGCGACGGGGCGATTGGCTGGGTGTTGGGGATGCCTTTCGGCTTAAAGACCGAATTGAATCGGCGACAGGTATTCGTTTCTTCTCAACGGAGGATCAAACCATCCCTTTAGTCGAATCATTACTTCGTTTGGGACAGGCCGGTTTTAAATCGGGCAAAGCTATTGCTGCTATCGATGCGACCCCGGTCTACTTGCGAGAGAAGGTTGCGGACAAGCCGGCGCAGAAACCGCCACACAAACCGTGGAAGAAAAGTTAGTGGTTCGATTCCAGTTTTACCGTGACGAACAGGGTTATTGTCTTGACGATACCTGCAGTGCACAGAATCCGCTTAGGCTTGATTTTAGTGAGCCAGGTTTCCTTAGAAGGTTGAATGGCGCTGGAAAGAAGAGCGAACTGGTTGCGAGGGCCGTTAAGGCCGCTCCGGGTGTGCGTGTATTGGATTGCACCGGGGGATTTGGTCGTGATGCTATGATACTCGCCAAACTGGGATGCCAAATTACTTTGCTAGAGCGCTCATGTGTCATGTGGACGTTGCTGTCCGATGCTTTAAAAAAGGCTCGGCAGTTAGATGCTCTAAAAGACGCCGCCTCTAGAATCCAATTGCGCCGCTTGGACGCAATGTCTTTCCTGAGCGAGGCGGTAGTTGATTACGATGTTGTTTATCTCGATCCAATGTTCCCACCTAAACAAGGGTCAGCTGCAGTTAATGGTGATATGCAGCAACTTCAGCGATTTTTGTCAGGTGCGTCGCCAGATCGACTCAAGGGTAGCGTGGGTCAATCGCCGCTTTCCGAGGCGGACCAATTGCTCGAGATCAGTCTTAACTCAGGCGTGAAGCGGGTAGTGTTAAAGCGACCGGCAAAAGGAGGTGGGCTTGAGTTCGCGCCTAGCCACACGTTTAGCAACAAGAGCTCACGCTTTGAGGTCTATCTCCGCTAATCAGAGCCTGTGAGTAGTACCCAAGAACAATACACGCGAACAATACCCGCAAAGAATACCTCAATAACAAAAGCGCGTTAGCGATTGGCGTGATTGACGGCCTGAAGAATATTAAAGCGTACGTCAGGGTCGAGCGTACGTGCAGTCGCATACTCCAATTCAGATAGAGAATCTTTCACTTCAAGTTGTTGAGTAATGATGGACCGGCGCTTTAGTGTCGAGAGAAAAGTTCGAAAGAGGGATTGATCAAAGAAGTCCGGCGAGTTGATGCCATAAAGTACAGACAATTGCTCGGCAATCCCGGCCGCTGTTGATTCCAGATGACGCGTTGTTCCTCCGGGTTCGCTTTTAATCAACGCTAGAACAATATAGAAGCGCTCGAGGGTTGCATCAGTGATGCTGGAAACATCCTGAAGATAATTGTATTCCCTTGATTCTGGCGCGGGGGTTGTTAGCGCATCACCATCACGAACGATAACGCCGAGACGAAGCAGGCTCTCCACGACCTGAGTTAGCCGCTGTTCAAGTTCCTTTTCATCCCAGCAAAGGAACATCTCCGCTTTCAGATACGGGTAAAGCGCTTCCAGGAAGCCCAGGACCTCATTGAACTGCGTGCGTCTGCGGGTTCTGACAAATCTTGCGATCAATGATGGAATAGCAAAGACATGCAGCACGTTGTTAGCGTTGTAGGTTAGGAAAATCGATTGTTCTGGTGAGGCTGAAATGATCGTGCCGAACTGGTGGGTCTGACGGCTTAATCCCATAATTTGTATGGCTTGATCAAGTATGGCTTCAGCGGGTAAATCAGTGATTGAGGCCCCGTTAGCTGCGCAGTCCTCTGCAAGACTCCGTAACAGAGCAACCTGGTTCAATAAGTGATCTTCCTCAATGTTTTGGCGTGCAGTGGAAAGTAGTGCAATAGCGATTAGATTAGTTGGTTTGACGGCGACTGCGCGGTTAATTTCTGTTACGAGTCTGTCGCCGAGGGTGACACAGACATCACCAAATTTTTGAGGTGGTAGTCCGCCGGTCTCAGACCAACCGGGTTGCGCGTCATCGAGAAACTCCCGCAATTTTACGGGTTCTCCGAAGTTCACGGTCACCTGGCCGAATTCACGTTTTAAAGATGGCAATATCTTGAACACATCCAGAACCGATTCGCTTTTCTTATCCTTCCCCGAAAGTTCCGCTCTGTAGCTCGTGGACTCCAGGACTCTTTCATAACCGAAATAAACTGGCATGAAAGCGATGGGCTTTGTTGAATCCTTCTGGAAGCTCCGGACTGTCATCCTAAGCATACCGGTGCGTGGATTGATCGTGCGTCCGGTTCTGCTTCTGCCGCCTTCGATAAAATATTCAACGGAGTAGCCTTTGGTAAACATCTGGTGAAGGTACTCGTCAAAAACTTCTTTGTAGAGCGTGTCCCCTTGAAAACTTCGGCGCATAAAAAATGCACCGGCACGCCTGAGTAACGGTCCTATCAAAGGCAAATTGAGATTTTTTCCTGCTGCGATATGTGGCGGGGTTAATCCGTTGTGGTAAAGCACATAGCTAAGCAACAGGTAATCGATGTGGCTTCTATGGCAGGGGACGTAAATGATCTCGTGGGACTGCGCCATTTCTTTGACATGCTCTATCCCGTTAACCTCGATTCCGCCATAAAGGTTGTTCCAGAGCCAAGTGAGCAATACATCGAAAAACCGGATGACGCGATACGACTGATCAGATGCAATTTCGTGTGCATAACCGAGTGCCTTCTTTTCTACATTGGCCTCGGATATCTTTTTGGATTCTGCTTCGCGTGTCACCGCAGCACGAACGTCATCGCTTTCCAAAATGGTATTAAGCAGCGTGCGCCGGTGCGAAAGGTCCGGCCCAATAATAGCCTGCCGTTGATTGTTAAAGTGAACCCGCAATAGTCTAAGTAATTTTCGCCTTTGCCTTTCCGGCTCCGCATCGTCGGCCATCATTTCGTTCAGACAAATCGGCGTGCCGAATTGCACGAGAATGTGACTGGGGTGAAAAAGCCCCGCAAAGAATTTTTTTATCCCACTGGTGGCGCTCCAGTGTTCAGATAGGAATAATTTGAAGACTGATTTTTCACGATCAGGTTGATGCCCCCAGAATATCGATACTGGAACGACCTTGATGTTCTTCTCCAAGGTTCCTGCCTGTTGTTCAACCAAACGAGCCATGCGCTCCGACTGCTGTCTTAGGGTTTTTCTTCCCAAGGTGCCTTCAGGATGACCCATAAAGAAAAAGGATCTATTCTCGCCCAGTTCTGGCATGGGCTGGGTTGTCGCGGGGAGTCCGCCACGCTCGCAGGCCATATCTGTGACCAAAAGGTCAGCCAGCGAGCGAAAAGGCAGGACATAGCAAACCAGATCGTTTTCGCTAAGATTGAGTGCTGTTGGTTCACCGCCGAGAAAGGTTGGCTTGATCCACGAAAACAGCAAACGTCTGGATATGCGGAATTGAACAGCCTTGAGCTTTACGTAGACAGCCTTGAGCTTGTCGTAAGCAGCCTTGAGCTTTACGTATGCAGCCTTGAGCGTCTTATCAAGTGCCTTGAGCGTCCTATCGAAAGCCCGTAGCTCATTAGGAGCATTTCCATCAAGCTGTGCTTCCGACGTGTACTGATACTGCGGATCTTCCATGTCAGTAGCGGCACGGGGAGTCTCATCAGGAATAGATTCTTGATGACCAACCGTGTGAGTCTGGCGAGGTTCTTCGGACACGGGGGATTACGGGATCTTGCCATCAAACATATTTGAAATCGCTTCTGAAGAATCTTTACCTACGATTTCGACTTCGTACACGTTGTTGAACTTTCGGTTGGTGGCAGAGGTGATATCGGTTCTGGCCTCCAAAACCGTGGGTCTTAGGAATACGAGAAGATTTTGCTTTTCCATCGTGTCGTTTTTACTTCTAAACAGAAACCCGAGCCCGGGTATGTCTCCGAGTAACGGTACCTTCGTGCTGGTCGAGGTTATTTTGTCGCGTATCAGGCCGCCGATAATGATGACTTCCTGATCGTCGACCAGAACAGTGGTCTCGATGGTGCGTTTGTTTGTAATCAAGTCCGCACTACCATCGGAGCCAATGACGGTGAGCGAGGCGGGGTCGACCTCGGATATTTCCTGGAAAATCTTCAATCGGACGAGATTGCCATCGTGAATGTTTGGTGTGACCTCAAGGGTGAGTCCGACGTCCTCACGCTGAATGGTGGTGAAGGGGTTTGTGGCGCCTTCGCTTCCAGTGGCAGAAGACCCTGTTCTGAAAGGAACGTTTTGCCCCACAACTATTCTTGCCTCCTCGTTATCCATCGTGGTGATGCTGGGTGTCGACAATAGATTGACGTCTGTGTTGGTCGCCAGCGCACGAACCAAAACACCAAAACTCATACCGTTCTCATTAATACGACCCCCGGCAAGTACCGGAGCCGTTCCAAGATCCAGAGTGCTTGCGTTGCCAGATGCCAGGCTTTGCAGTACCTGGGCGAGTGTCCCGGAAGGCGCTGTTAATCCAAGCGGTACGTTCCCGCTGGCAGCGTCAGCCACAAACAGTTCGGTACCCAGCTGTTTGGTAAAATCAGAAGTCACTTCTACGATGGCCGCCTCAATCAGTACTTGGAGTCTCCGCACATCAAGGCTGTCGATGATGTCTTTGATTTCCAGCATGGTGGAAGGATCGGCTCTGATCACCAGCGCGTTTAACGCCTCATCTGGCTGGATGGTGACCTTTATCTTGCCGTTAGTGTCGTTGGAACCATCGTCACCGATAATTTTTTCAAGAATTTCTGCTAGGTCTACGGCGTTGGAATGGGATAATCGAATGACTTGAGTTGAGCCGGATCGATTGGCAGGGACGTCAAGTCTCTCGATCAAGTCTTTTACTCTTGCGACGGTTTGTACTTCACCTTTGATGACCATAGAGTTGGTTCGTTCGCTGGCCACAATCGTGATGCGATTCGGACCTTTGGAGCCTTTGCCGATTTGATCCGGTGCCAATTCTTCCAGCAGAGCGACCATGTCTTCTACCCAGGCTTCTTTCAAACCAATAATTTCAACCGTCTGGTTGTCGGCAATGTCGATACGGTTGATGATTTCTTTGAGTCTGATGATGTTCTCTGCGTGATCGCTGATGATAAGAACATTCGGAGACTCAATCCCCGCGACATGCCCGTACTGTGGGATGAGCGGTCTTAGTATTTTAACCAGATCCTCTGACGGCGAGTTTCTAACTGGAATAACCGATGTCACCAATTCTTCAGATGGAGTGTCGGTTAAAAAATCTTTGGGATTGCTGCTTTGTTTCGCCAGAACCTGCTGAACAATTTTGGTGACATTTCCTGCCGGCACAGCGGCGTATCCGTGCACGCGCAGGACAGACAGAAACAATTCGTAGATCGCCTCGCTATTCATAGAGGCCGTGGAAATGACGGTAACGTTTCCTTTTACCCGAGGATCAACGACAAAACTTTTACCGGTAATGGTAGAAACCTGAGTGACAAATTCTCTGATGTCAGCGTTCTTGAGATTAACTTTCCATTCTTCTTCTTCGGCGATTGCTGTAGCCGTCAACAGGCTGATGATCAGGCCGGTCAACAAGTTGCGGGCGATGTTTCGCGAGCTAGCAGCGCGCGATAGGCAGGTTCGAATGGCGTCAACGATGTCGCTGCTTTGGCCCAAGCGGTGACGGCTCAGCTGCTTACGACCTGGCTGAAGGCGATTGGGAGAGTGAAGGTGAATGTTCATGTAAAGCTTTAATCCGTGGTTGATGCTGGGAACCTCTGATTTATAGACATCAATCAGCAGTTCCATAGTCTACTTGGGAACGAGTCTACTTGGGAACGGGTACGGTAAGGAAGAAACGTCTTGTACCCCGTTGTACTTCTACTCTGACTCGTGATGATGCCATCACTTGATCCATGAGAGCGGTGTCGTTTGTGGCAATTCCTACGGGTCTCCCGTTGACTGAAAGTACAACGTCTCCGGGTTGCAGGCCTGCCTGTTTAATCATACTGTCGGCGTCATTACCAATGCGGTAGCCTTTTGATTCTCCCTCTGACACTGCGCTGATTCCTGCTTCGCCGAGGGTTGCTACAGGGTTGTCTTTCATCCTTTCCCTGACTTTTGCGATCGCATCGCTAGCGGAGGCGCTTGAAGAATTTTGTGTTTTTGCAGCACCTGCATCCTCAGAATCGGATTTTTCACGAATACTGTCGCGTATGCGTTGAAGGTCAGATTTTTTTTGGTCCAAAAAGCTCGGTTCGGGGCGAGTGTTAGCGCCAGAATTCGACGGGTTGGCGACGCGAAATGCACTGTCAGAGAACATCAGGCGCTCCATACGGGCACCGCGCCTGATCAGTACATGATCTTCATAGACGGATGCGAGAACAGCGTTTCCAGGGAGCTTGTCGCCGATCACGTACAATTCGCCGGATTTGTTCCGCTCCGCTACTATCGCTGTAGAGTCATTTTCATTGTCAGCGATAAAGACACCCTGAAGTTCCAGATTAAGTTTAGTTTCAGGCGCATTCACCACCTCTGCTGATGATTCATTCAGAACGAGTGGTCCGAACAATTCGAGATCAGACACCTTGTAGGCGATTTTCCGATCACCCCTGGTGTTGGTGGGTGCGGTCGAGGGTAGTGTCTTTTGTGGATTGCTGATGTCGAGTGCAAAGCGAACTGTGTCAGCCACTGACAGGCTCATCACTACGACCAAAACAACGCAAATCGCCGTCGCGATTTTCTGGCTGTGTAGGGTGAATTGTTGAATGATTTCCTGCATCGGTAGGGCGCCGGTTGTGGAGTCTTCTTCGGTGGGTAAAGTAACACAGAAAGCATTAACGGAAGATTAATAGGTTCCCCGGATGACCTTCTAGAGAAGTCCTTCTTGACAAGTGCTGCTCTAGAACACCTTCAGAACACCTTCTCTTCGATGATCAAAGCAGGGACACTTTCTTTTGTGAGGTCAGTCCCCGCTGCGGCAGCGTCCACTGCGGCAGCGTCCACTGGGGCAGGTCCCACAAGTTGCAGAGGCATACCTATCATCTCCAAAAGAGAGTAGTTAATCGCCACGACCGCCCAACCATCTTTTTTTAGCCTGATATTCATCAATGCGTTCCCAGCATCTGTAATGTGCAAGCGTGCGTCGCTGCCTTCCATAGAAAGTTTGCCGGTCAGTGGAGGTAATTTTATACTGAGGAGTGCCAATGGAGTCTCAATATGGACAATCCCGCCGGGCCAGTTGAGATTTCCGCTAAGCGCAGTCAGCCAATTATTTTCCCAGCTAGTATCCACCGTCTGGATTGCTAAGGTATCTGACAAATCCAGCCCATAGGGAATTGTTATTTGATTCAGATACCGACTTCCAACAGATCCAGTGAGATTGCTGATAGCGCCCTGATTACCGGATGCTGTGAGATCAAAGGTCGCCTCGACCCCGTCGCCAGTGAGTTGTGTTTTCGAATCAATGCGTCCAGTGATGATTGGTAGAACACTAAGGTCCCAGGCTATATTGATGGGCGGGAATTGTCGGTATTGAAGTTCCTGATCACCGTTCCATAAGGTGCCGTTGGTTTGTCCTAATTGGATATCCGGCGCGTTAAGTTCTATGTCTTCTTCCATCATGTTTACTGCGATGGAAGCCGGAGCAGAATAGATGATGTACATCAGAAACGAGAGGGCGCCGATAGCGCCAATTAATAGCCATTTTTTCATGCGAGCCAGTTGACCACACTGCGACCCGCAGCGGTGAATCGATACCAGCCAGCGGTATCTGCGATCTCTTCGGTATCTTCGGTCCCGGTTGTCCATCCACCTGTACTGCAGCGAATCTCCAGTTTGAAGTGATCGAAAGCACTGACCGCGCAGGCTTCGTCATCTATCCAGGGTGTGCGGTTGGGTTCAAAACACACAGAAAGGTATCCACCTTTGACTACATCCGGGACGATATTGCAGGCTAGCGGGTCACCTTCGTACAACAAACCCAGTTTCAGTGTCTCGCCGCTTTGCTTCTGCGAGTTCACTTCAAAATGCAAAGCGACCCACGTAAGTACAGCGTCGATGGAGGCGCGTTTAATGTAGATTTCGATGTCAGGATTTCGTTCCGTCATGATACTGCTTCCCTAGGTCTTAGCAGTTGAATCAGAATTTCTTCGTAGACGTCAGCCAATTTCCCCAAGGAACTTATTGAGACCTGCTCGTCCACTTTGTGGATCGTTGCGTTACACGGACCTAATTCCACGACCTCTATGCCATGCGGAGCAATGAATCTCCCATCCGAGGTTCCACCCGATGTTGAGAGTTCAGTGTCGATGTGCATTTTTGATTTAATCGCATGCTGAACAGCGGGGATAAGATGTCCACCTGTGGTTAGAAATGGCACGCCTGACAGGCGCCAGTCCACATCAAAATCGGTGCAATGAGACGCTACAACCGCTTCGAATCGGGTTTTGAGATCGGCTTCAGTTGATTCTGTCGAGAAGCGTAAATTGAACTCCAGTGTGAGGTGCCCAGGGATGACGTTTCCGGCGCCCGTTCCGGCGTGTACATTGGAAATCTGAAATGTGGTTGCCGGGAAGTACTCATTGCCGTTGTCCCAATGGGTACGATTAAGTTCTTCTATAATTGAGCCGGCTCGATGGATGGGGTTGTCAGCGTCGTCGGGATAAGCGACGTGACCCTGTATTCCCTGAACGGTTAACTTGCCGCTCAGAGAACCACGTCTGCCTACTCTCACAACATCTCCAAGCACCTTGCCGCTGGAGGGTTCCCCTACCAGGCAATAATCCGGTTTTTCGCCCCGATTAATCAGGGTTTCAATCACCTTGATCGTGCCGTCAATCGCCATATCTTCTTCATCGGATGTGATCAAAAAGCCAATGCTGCCTGCAAAAGAATCGCTCTTGGAGAGGAATTGACTGGCTGCGGTCATCATTGCGGCTAAAGACCCTTTCATATCGGCCGCACCTCGGCCATGGAGTATGTCGCCGACAACCCTGCCTTCAAACGGTGGAATGTTCCACGCTTCGACGGGGCCGGTAGGGACAACGTCAGTGTGTCCCGCAAAGGCGAACAGGGGACCGGGTTCGTCTCCTTTGTAAGTTGCCCAAAGGTTTTTTACAGGACCGAAGGGCATGTGTTCAATTTCGAATCCCAAGCCTTTCAGGTAACTGGCCATGATTTGCTGGCAATCTCCGTCCTCGGGTGAAACTGAGGACTGGCGAATAAGTGATTGTGCCAATAATACGGTGTCATCGGATGACATAGTGCGTCTTCCATTTAGTGACTAATAAGTAGTGACTAATCAGCAGTGATTATTAAGTAGCGACTGCGGGAAGCTTTCGCTTCGCCGCAGGCAGTGATGTACTTTGGGAAATTCTGACTAATGTCTTTTTTCGGGAGGCTTCACCTGTGGGTCTAGCCATCGCGGCCCACCTTCGCCGCCCGACAATAATACCTTAGTAATCAAAGCGTCCTTAGTTATGT
>Ga0222651_1001718_pt1 | contig 10351 bp, 7 predicted proteins | sample AntAcemetagen369_FD_179855 | JGI IMG/M metagenome (GOLD analysis project Ga0222651, IMG submission 179855) | Saline water microbial communities from Ace Lake, Antarctica - #369 | ecosystem: Environmental > Aquatic > Non-marine Saline and Alkaline > Saline | place: Antarctica: Ace Lake | collected...
TACATCGAGATGTTCTACAATCCGAAGCGCAAGCACGTAAGAAACGGGATGCTGTCACCCGTTGAGTTCGAACGGCAGCAGGAAACGAAAACCGAGGGCGTCTAGAAAACTCGGGGCTATTCAAACCCGTCTTCTCAGTTCGACCTTCTGCAAGTCGAACAGCAGGTACCACGTTCACAGGTTGAGTATGACGCCAAGATTTTTGGCGGCGATCTCGGCCCCTACTAGGTATAGTTAACGTCAAGACCGTCCCGGCTGTGCATATCAGCCGGGACGGTCAAACGTAACTCAAGACAAGCATGATCGACCCGATATGGATGCATTCATTCTTCAGATTCTTAACGGCCTCGACAAAGGGGCCGCATATGCCCTGATTGCGCTGGGTCTGACACTCGTCTTCGGCACGCTCGGGGTCGTTAACTTTGCCCATGGTGCCTTGTTCATGCTGGGCTCTTTCTGCGCCGTCAGCCTGAATAAAATTTTTACAATTTCAGAAAGGGTCAAAGACCCTGCCGTCAAATTTTTCGACGCCTACAAGGAACAGCCCTATCTGGAGATATGGTTCGGCGAGACCGGTACAACGATAATCCAGTACTCGGTTCCGTTATCGCTTCTGCTGGCAATACCAATCATGCTGCTATTTGGCGTGATCATGGAGCGCGGGTTAATTCGACATTTTTACAAGCGCCCCCACGCGGAACAGATACTTGTTACATTTGGCCTGGCTATTGTGTTGCAGGAAATCGTCAAGGCATGGTTCGGTGCCAATCCCATTCCACAGGCAGCGCCACCAATCGTTGCCGGAAGCGCCGATATAGGCAGCTGGATTGGCCTGGGTGAAGCCGTTGTCTATCCATGGTGGCGACTGATTTATCTCGCTTTTTCAGCCCTCGTGCTTGGCAGTGTCTTCGCGTTTCTGCAATTCACGACCTGGGGCATGGTCGTACGTGCCGGGATGCAGGACCGTGAAACCGTCGGACTGCTCGGTATCAACATCCAACGTCGCTTCACCATTGTCTTTGGTCTCGCCGCCGTCGTCGCGGGCATGGCCGGCGTAATGTATTCGCCCATTCTGCCGCCAGATTACAACATGGGAATGGATTTTCTGGTGCTCTCCTTCGTTGTCGTTGTTGTCGGCGGCATGGGATCATTGGGTGGCGCCGTCGCGGCCGGGTTGCTGTTGGGCATACTTCAGTCGTTCTCATCCATGAATGAAGTCAAGGAACTACTCCCGGGTATCGATCAGGTAATCATCTATCTGGTTGCAGTGGTCGTTCTGCTGGTAAGGCCACGGGGCCTGTTCGGCCGCAAGGGAGTGATGGAAACATGAGTATGCCGGCATCAAGAACCCGCAAAGACATGGTTCTCATGCTTGTCTTCACCGCCGCCGTGTTGACCATGCCGATCTGGCTGGCACCGACAGGTGCCGCCTATCCCGATTTGTTGCAGAAGTTTGCGATCTACGGAATTTTCGCAATCGGCTTCAATATTTTGTTCGGGTTGACCGGCTACCTGTCTTTCGGACACGCCGCCTTTCTTGGGATCGGCTCATACACTGCGGTCTGGTCGTTCAAGCTACTGACGATGAACGTTATTCCCGCCGTCATTTTCGGAACCGTGCTCAGCGGATTGTTTGCAGTATTGATTGGCTTTATCAGTTTGCGCCGATCCGGCATTTATTTTTCCATCCTGACACTTGCGTTTGCCCAGATGTCCTACAATCTGGCCTATTCCGTCTTGACCCCTATTACCAATGGCGAAACGGGACTGCAGCTGCGATTGACCGATGCACGCGCTGTTGACGCCATGCTCGGCGTAGAGGTCACGGAAGGGCTGCCCTCGACGAATCTGTTCGGGCTGGAAATGAGCGGCTATCCCGGTTTCTATTTCTGCGCCGTAATGCTGATCATCGCGTTCTTCATTTCGTTGAGAATCAATCGCTCGCCATTTGGCCTGAAACTCCTCGCGATCAAGTCCAATCAGATGCGAATGGGATATACCGGCTACAACACCCGGCCCTACCTTCTGATCGCGTTTGTAATTTCAGGCATGTATGCGGGCCTGGCCGGTTCCCTACTTGCGGTAACAGACCCGCTGGCTGGTGCCGAACGCATGCAATGGACGGCATCCGGCGAAGTCGTGTTGATGACGATATTGGGTGGCGTGGGCACGCTGATTGGGCCAATACTTGGCGCCGGCCTGATCAAGTATTTCGAGAACATTTTCTCGTCCTATAACGAGCAGGTCCTGCACGAGATTTTCGCCTTCCTGCCGGACTTCATGGAAAACATCATGGTCGGCGTATTCCAGCCATTCGTGGGCGAAGGCTGGCATCTTACCCTGGGGGCCCTCTTCGTGATTGTCGTCACCTTCCTGCCGGGCGGCCTCATGGAAGGCATGCGGCGGCTGCGCACGGTATTCACCAGGCGACGTGACAAGGGCAAGTCTGCCGACGGGAAGGCGTCGACATGAGTAATATCGGATTGAGCGTTCAGGATGTGCACAAGAACTTCGCCGGCCTTGCAGCGCTGAGCAACGTCAACCTGCAGGTCGAGGAAGGCAAGACGCACGCAATCATTGGCCCCAATGGCGCGGGAAAATCCACCCTTCTTAATATCTGCGTCGGCCGGATCCCGCCGGACCGGGGGTCGGTGATGTTCCATGGCGAGGTGCTGACCGGCAAGACGCCATATGAAATCAATCAGATCGGGGTCGCCCGCGTCTTTCAGACCCCCGAAATATTTCCGGAACTGACATTGCTGGAAAACGTCATGGTACCGGCTTTTGCAAAACGGGACGGTACCTTTAAATTCAACGCCTTCCGTAACCTGTCGGGTGAAACGGATATCCGGGAGGATGCCGAACGCTCTTTGGGCGACTTCGGCCTGCTGGATCAATTGCATCATCCCGCGGCGAGCATGTCCCGCGGTGACAAGCGAAGACTGGAACTGGCCATGTGTCTGGTTCAGCACCCCCGGCTGTTATTGCTGGACGAACCGACCGCAGGAATGTCCCGGGCAGATACGAACCGCACAATCGAGACGCTGATGCAGATCAAGGAACGGGGGATGACGAAAGTGATTATCGAGCATGACATGCATGTCGTGTTTTCCCTGGCAGACTACATCACCGTCCTGGCGCAAGGCATGGTCATTGCAGAAGGGTCGCCGGATGAAGTCCGTGGCAACCCGAAGGTACAGGAAGCTTATCTGGGCGGGGCGCACACATGAGCGACACGGCAAGCAAACAATCCGCGAATCCGGGCAAGACCGAAAATCTTGGGGCAGCGCCGGCATTCTTTTCGGCTTGGGACATCCATGCCTATTACGGCGAGAGCTATATCGTTCAGGGTGTCAATTTCAACGTCCATGAGGGCGAAATCGTCGCCCTTCTGGGACGGAATGGCGCCGGCAAAACCTCAACGCTTCGGACAATCGCAAGGATGGACGACCCGCAACTGAAGCATGGTGAAATCTGGCTGGACCATCAGCCTCTGCACGAGATGGAATCATGGCAGGCCGCACGACTGGGCGTCGGCCTTGTACCCGAAGACAGGCGCATCATCGCCGGCCTGACGGTTGAAGAAAATATCCTGCTGTCGCAGATTGCGCCGCCACATGGTTGGTCGAAAGAACGCATTTATGAGCATTTTCCGCGGCTGGCCGAACGTGCGCAGCAGGAAGCGGTCACCCTTTCCGGTGGCGAACAGCAGATGCTCGCAATTGCCCGCATTCTTGCCCGCGACATCAAATTGCTGTTGCTGGATGAGCCATATGAAGGGCTTGCGCCGGTAATCGTGCAGGAAATTGAACGCATCCTGGAAGGCGTCAAGGAACTCGGAATCACGACAATCATTGTTGAGCAAAACGCCATTGCCGCCCTGAACCTGGCCGACCGCGCGATCATACTGGATATGGGCGAAGTCGTCTTCGAAGGCGCGGCCCAGGAAGTCCTCGACAGCGAAGAAATCAGCCACGAATACCTCGCGATCTGACGAACACGCCATGTGCTTTTGTCGCAGCGAATGACGCCACGGATTTGGCTCGCCCTAAACCCCCGTCGCTATGAAACCGATGCCGACTGACGTGCACTGCCGGGTAACCCGGTCAACGGTCGACCAAGGTGTTTCAGTATTGTCGGGGCAATATCGATGATTGAGGACGGGCTGTCTGAAACCGCGTTTTCAGCAAACCCATGCCCGATTGCAATGAGGAACGGGTTCTGTTCGTAACGGCCCATCCCGCCATGTTGTCCCAATCCCGGCGTTTCTTCTGTCGTGTCGAAGCGAACTGCCACATCGGAAAGGCCACAGACGCCGTGCTGATTTGGTTCTGGTGACTTCGCCATGGAAATCGCGATCTTCAAGCCGCCTTCAGGCGCCATGCCAACCTCACCCAATTGCTCATTGGCCCAGACCGAATCGCACCATTCCTGCTGAACCAACCAACCGGCAAGGTCGTTGATCCGGCTTTCTGACACCTTTTCGGCACCATAAATGAGCGCACTTGTTCCCTGCGGTGCGACAACAATTTCGCTGGAATCACCATCCGCCTTGAAGCCCGCATCGACGAGCAGGCGTTCCACCGGGATAACATTACGAACCGTTTCCTGTCCGTGATCAGAGCCAACAAGAAACAGGATATCCTCGCCGCCATCCCGCAACGTGGCGACGGTATCGGCGACCTGTTTTACGCATGCCTCAACGGCTGCCAGCGAGTCCAGGTGTTCATCAGACCCCAAGGCCGTCCCATGCATCGTCTTGTCCGGATTGGCCAACCACAGGACTGACAGTGCCGGCCGGCGCTGCAACAGTATATCGTCACAGAACCGCGCAGTCATCGCCCTGTCACCGACAGTATCGGGACTCACAGACAATGGATCGCCAACCGCAGTCAGGCCCGGTCCATAAGAACCGGCGCGGTGATAGACGAAACCATACCCGTCAGGATCATGAAAATAGGCGGCACCGGGCGAAACATTTGAGAAAATGATGCTACCACCATCATCCTTCAGCCGTTCCGCCATGACCGGCGTGTCCAAGGTACGGCCCCGTGCTGCACGCATCGCTGCAACAAATTTTGGCTCGCCAACATTATGAACCGCGTAACCATCACCGTTTGGCAGCGCCATCGTGTTGCCATGCAACCCGTGTTGTCCGGGACGATGCCCCGTTGCCATTGATGCGGACGATGTCCGTGTCACCGATGGAAAAATCGCCCGATGCTTTAGAAAACTGGTGCCCGACCGACTTAATTCGCAAAGCCCGGGACAGACATCCGGACGCACGAGGTCCGCCCTCAATCCGTCGCAGATCATCAGCACCGCACGACGTGGCCTCTCGCTCATACCGCAACACTCCCGAATTCAGCCACAGGCCCTCCCATTTCGATGTCTCTCATTCAGCCACAAAGCATTCCGGATGAATATTACATCATTGTGAAACGGTACCACGCCATCAAAGCGTCTTCTTTCTCGCCTATTTCGACGTCAGTCTGGTGAACTGCGGCAATATGCCGTCCTCGTCAGTTTCGAAGAAGTCATGCCGAAAGCCGCAGATTACGTGCGCCAGCACAATCGGAATATCGAAAATTATATCGATCTCGGCATCTTCGCCGCCTAGGGATTTTTGTTTTTGAATCGCCTTGTCTTTGATTTCAGAAAATTCCGGTGGCGGCGTACCATCGACATTAAGATCAAAAATACCTTCATCGCCAATATGTATGATTTCCCATTGGCATTCGCCATCTCGATACTCGGCGACACAGGAAGACATCACACTTTCACTAATTTCAGCACTGATAACCCGGCACCCCGCTGAAAATTTCGCCACGTTTGTATCCATGACAAGTCCCGGTTCGACACCGAACAGGATATACCAATCTGGTGACAGATCATGGCCGAAGATACCTTCCATGAATTCCTCCTCGACAATTCCGGTATCGGAAAGCGACAAGCGGGACAGGATTTCATCCTTGCCGATACCTGAAACAGCCAACCATTCTGCAGAATAGCTCATAATTCATCTCCCTGATTTGATTCATGCAAAAGGACAGAACCGCACCCTATGGTGAGGCCTGTCCCATTCCTTCTTCGACAAAATTGCGATACCCACTCATACCGAGACGCGACATGAGACCGATATAATTCAGCGCGTTGATGACCCGAACCCCGGAAGCTTTCTGCCGGGCCAGGGATTCAAGCATCAAGGCCGCATCTTCGGGGTTCAGAACTTTCTCCCGAACCATCTTGCGAAACCGTTCGTCCATATCCTTGACGATAAAATCAATGGGCAACTCTCTGGGCAGCACCCGGTAATTCCGAATTCCGGAGACACCCTGCTGCGCCGCGAAATCCGCATTATTCAACAACCATCCATCGACAAAATCCTGCCGTTTGTTCTTGGTTGCGCCACCGGTCTTGACTTCAATATGGCTCCCGGGTCGCGGCGCCGGAGCCGCCTTTCCCATAAACTTCGCATAACCTGCTGCCATGTCATCCAGCATCACATCGGTTAGTGCTCGATGATAATAATCAAAAAAACGCCGGCCTGATCTGGCAGCACTGCTTTTGGGAATCTGCACCATTCCGGGCCTGTGCCCCAGTGAGTCGATAGTTCTTGCGAGATCGGCAATGTATTCTTCGCCCGCCGCGCCATACACATTCGCTGTTGTCAGACGTATCCGGGTCTTTAATTTTTCCGGCAGATTTTTGAACGTTTCTCCCAAAAGTTTCTCGGCATCAATCTTGTCGTTTATTGCGTTAAATCTCCTTCCGGCAATTCCCAACTGCCCGCTGGCCCAAAAAGCCTTTCCATAAGGAAGCGCCTTGGTGCCAGCCTTGATGCTGCTCAACGCAGGCAAACTGCCCACAGCATCAATCAGGCCTTTCACCGCATGTTCACTGCCCTCCCCCCAATCGCCTTCGTCAAAAGCGTCATAAGCCAGGCTTCCTTCATTCAAGGCACTTTTAAAGCTGCGTATACTGCCCAATCCCAGCATGGCATCCTTCAGAAAATCGGTCACCACACGCTGAGGGTCATATAATTCGGGGAATAGTGCCTTTTGCAGTGGTGCCATTGCGATATCACGCGGCACGCCCAGTTCAAGGTCCTGCACCGCGCGATGGAATGCGGTCCACGCCGTCTCCGTCAACCTGTCCCGAGTCTGTATTCGGCCCATCGCTATGGCCCGGGCTCGGCCACGGGAGCGGGGCGAATGCCGTCGGGCAGCCGCATATTCCGCCGGATCTACCGGCCTTAGCATCCGTGTGGCGATACGGAGTTTTTCATCGAATGAAATATCATCCCGATCGACAAGCTCGAGAAGCCCAATACGATCACCATAGTCATCCACGCGGTCGGCCAGTTCCGCCGCACGATCCTCACGAAGCATGGCAAGAGACCGGCCCGTCCCTGGATTGATCAGAGACACGCCCTCGTCTGTCGGGGACAACGTATAACCGGTCCGTTTCTCAAATTTGCGACGATTGTCCGCCGTTAGCGGGTCTCCAGGCAGAAGGCTTTGTGCCACTGGCCGGAGGGTAATGGTTCTGCTAAATCGATCACGCAGTTCGGGACGGTTAGCAGCTTCAGTTTTGGCCGTTGCCCGGTTTTCAAAATGGAGCACCGGACCAAGCCCTCTCTCAAGAGAACGAATTGTCTCCCCATCCTGATTTATGATGCCATCGACTTTCAGCTGGTTATCGGCCTGGTAACCCCGAATGGCACGCTCTGTCGATGCGTTAAAATAGCCGGTCGGACCTTCAACAGGCGCCAGATCGAGATGCCCGGCCCGTTCCAGAAACGTCTCAACTTTCGCAACATCTGGTCTGCGATTATTCCCATCCCGTGCAACGCGCCCGGATAACCGAAACGGCTCCGTGCCGAACAGTGCCGGAAAAGACGCATCATCGCGCCATGCCTTGCGAAACCGCTCAAACCCGGATTCCTGGGCCAAGCGTCCATATGGACTCTTTCCTGGCCGCCTGACCCATTTTCCGCGCCCCATCCGACCCAGCGGGTCCGGTTCATAAAAATCACGTTCCGGAAATTCTTCCTCCGGCAGAAACACCAAACTCATCGCACCCTCTTAAAATATAATAAAAAACTATTTATACCTTAGGTTGCTTTTAATGTAAAGAACAAATTAGGAACTTCTCGAAGAAGCGTCACGCGCCAGCCAGCCGATTGATCGACACCATGACGGCACATCGCAGTTTTTGGATCATTCCAATATTGCAGGCATGCCGAGATGAAACCGACGAGAAGCACTAGCGGCCTTTGACGGCATTCAAGAACCATCGGGCTCAATCCATCAGGATCATTGAGCCAGATCATGATCACAAAGCCCCGATGCTGTTAGGAATCACGGCATCAACACTTGGGGTACCTATGGAAAACGATCCACTATCAGCGGAAGATCTTTGTCACCGGACGGATCCGGCCGCATTTTCGTTCAAAACCACTGCGGAGCTTGTCGAGCCGGATACGTGGCTCGGGCAATCCCGGGCTGTGGAAGCGGTCCGGTTCGGTATTGGCATGAAACGCGCGGGTTTCAATATATTTGCCCTGGGGCCGACAGGGTCCGGCAAGCACTCGCTGGTCCGAAAATTTATAGAGGAACAGGCCGCCACAGAACCGTTCCCGGACGACTGGTGCTACATTCAGAATTTTGCCGAGCCGCACAAACCTGTCGCGGTTAATCTTCCTTCCGGTCGCGGGCTCCCTTTCCAGAAGGATATGCATCAACTCATTGAAGAATTGAAAACCTCCATACCAGCCGTATTCGAAAGTGACGATACTCGCCAACGGATCGAGGCGCTGGAAGCGGAATTCAACCAACACAGCGAGACCGCGTTCACCGAATTGCAAAAGAAGGCGCAGGCGAAATCCATTGCCCTGGTCCGAACACCGGTTGGAATGGCACTGGCGCCGGTTCGAGACGGCGAGGTTCTGGCTCCCGAGGCGTTCCAGAAATTACCGGAAGCGGAGCAGGAACAGGTTCAGGCGGATATCGCGACATTGCAGGAGGAGTTACAGGGAATCCTTCGCGAAATTCCAAGATGGGGCAAGGAGCACCGGGAGAAACTTCGCACGCTGGGGCAGGAAGTCACACAGTTCGCCGTTGGTCATCTAATGGACGAATTACGGGAGAAATTTCAGGACCTTCCGGCAATTATCACCCATCTCGACGCCATGGAACAGGATATCGTCGAGCATGCCAATGAGTTCATGGCGGCCAAACAACCGGTCCAGCCTGAGGTAAATGCACAACAGGATGGCGGCATGGCAGCCCCTTCCTTTAACCGATACGAGGTAAACCTGCTGCACGATCACGTCAGCGAACGCACCGGAGCACCCGTTGTTTATGAGAACCACCCGACCCATGGCAACTTGCTCGGCCGGGTGGAACATATGTCGCAATTCGGCGCACTGATAACGGACTTCACACTGATAAAACCCGGCGCGTTGCACCGGGCGAATGGCGGCTACCTGATCCTGGACGCGCTCAAGGTACTGATGCAGCCACTTGCCTGGGAGGAATTGAAACGAACGATCAAGTCGCAAGAAATTCGGATCGAGAGTCTGGGTCAGGCCCTGAGTCTGATCAGCACGGTTTCACTGGAACCCGAACCGATCCCCTTAAACGTCAAGATCATCCTGTTGGGCGACCGGCGGCTCTATTACATGCTATCCGCCATCGATCCCGAATTTCCGGAAATTTTCAAAGTTGCCGTCGATATCGAAGAAGATGTCGACCGTACACCGGAATTAACGGAACAGTTCGCGCACTACATCGCCGGCATTGCAAAACGGGAAGCAACAAGGCCGCTCGACGCAGGCGCGGTCGCACGGGTCGTTGATCATGCAGCCCGTCTGGCCGCGGACTCCGAGAAACTGTCATGCCATACGGAAAGTTTCATCGACATCCTGTGCGAGTCGGATTACTGGGCCGGTAAAGCGGGCAAGAAAACCATTTCGACAGAGCATATCCAGCAATCCATCGACGCGCAGATTCACCGCGCCGACCGGGTCCGCGAACGCACCCAGGAAGCCATTCGTCGCGGTACAATTCTGATCGACACGACGGGCGCAAAAACCGGTCAGGTAAACGGATTGTCCGTCCTGCAGCTTGGCGGGTTTGCGTTCGGACAGCCCTCGCGCATTACCGCCAGCGTTCAGCTGGGCAAGGGTGACGTTGTGGATATCGAACGGCAGGTCGAATTGGGGGGCCCGCTGCATTCGAAAGGGGTTCTCATTCTATCCGGTTTTCTGGGCGAGCGGTTTGGCAAGAAGCGTCCGCTGGCGCTGAAGGCAAGCCTCGTGTTCGAACAATCCTATGGTGGCGTCGAT
>Ga0222651_1001719_pt1 | contig 10345 bp, 10 predicted proteins | sample AntAcemetagen369_FD_179855 | JGI IMG/M metagenome (GOLD analysis project Ga0222651, IMG submission 179855) | Saline water microbial communities from Ace Lake, Antarctica - #369 | ecosystem: Environmental > Aquatic > Non-marine Saline and Alkaline > Saline | place: Antarctica: Ace Lake...
TACGCGTGGTAAAACTACGTCCGTCCCTCAGACGATCTACTTCATAGGTAATGGGAATGCTAAGGTCGCCCCCCAAAATAAAATACCCGTGCATTGAGTGGGCCATCTTATCGTCGGATACGGTTTGGTAGGCGGCGTGCAATGACTGTCCCAATACCTGTCCCCCAAAAACACGGCCCCAGGGAGCTTGATAGTTTTGTCCTACAAAGGTATCCTCGCTGATCCGTTCCAACGTTAGTAATTGTATAAGTTCCTCTAAATTGCTCATGCTATATTATTACTTCAAAATTACGATAAGATGTTCTTGGAATTACAAAGGTATGTTACCATGTTTTTTCTTTGGCAGGTTCACCACTTTATTCTCTAACAGGGCAAAGGCCTTTATTAATTTCCTACGGGTGTTTCGGGGAAAAATAACTTCATCTATAAATCCTCTTTCCGCTGCGCTATATGGGTTGGCAAACTTATTGGCGTATTCCTTCTCTTTTTCTTTTAGAACAGCTTCGGGGTCATCTGCCAAAGTGATCTCTTTCCTAAAGATGATCTCACTGGCTCCTTTGGCACCCATGACCGCAATTTCGGCCCCAGGCCATGCATAGTTGAGGTCGGCCCCAATATGTTTGGAATTCATAACGTCATACGCTCCTCCGTAAGCTTTACGGGTAATAACGGTTACTTTGGGAACGGTGGCCTCACTCAGGGCATAGAGTAGCTTGGCGCCATTCGTAATAATGCCATTCCATTCCTGATCCGTACCCGGTAGGAAACCAGGAACATCTACCAATACCAAAAGTGGAATATTGAAACAATCACAAAAACGGGTAAAGCGGGCGGCTTTTTTTGAACTGTTCACATCTAAAACGCCGGCCAAACTCATAGGCTGGTTGGCTACAATGCCAATACTTTTTCCCGCTAATCTTGCAAACCCCACGACTATATTTTCTGCATAATGCTTGTGGACCTCAAAGAAGGGGGAGTCATCAATGATTTCATTGATGATATGTCTCATATCATATGGCTGATTGGCGTTTTCGGGTATAATGGTTTCCAACTTCTCCCGAATCTCCGTATTTAGGTCATAGGGTAGCGGTTTGGATACCTCCTCACAATTCTGTGGCAAGAACCCAAGGAGTTCCTTTATTTGTGCAATACATTCCAAATCGTTTTCAGCGATAAAATGGGTAACCCCGGATTTGGTGGCGTGGGTCATTGCCCCGCCCAATTCTTCTGAACTCACCTCTTCATTGGTCACAGTTTTTACGACATTGGGTCCGGTGACGAACATATAGCTCGAATTTTCAACCATCAGGGTAAAGTCGGTCATGGCCGGGGAGTAGACTGCTCCTCCCGCGCAGGGGCCCATAATGGCAGATATTTGTGGGATAACACCAGAAGCCATTACATTCCTATGAAAGATATCGGCATAACCTCCCAACGATCGAACTCCTTCCTGTATTCTTGCACCACCACTATCGTTCAATCCAATTATGGGGACTCCTATTTTCATGGCCATATCCATAACCTTGCAAATTTTTTCGGCATGGGTCTCGGAAAGAGAACCTCCAAAAACGGTAAAATCCTGGGCAAAAACGCAGACCTGTCTTCCATTTATGGTTCCATAACCGGTGACTACCCCATCGCCATAAAATAGTTGCTTGTCCATTCCAAAGTCTTTGGTTCTATGGGTAACCAAGGTGCCCACTTCTTCAAACGAACCCTCATCCAACAAAAAATGTATACGTTCTCTGGCGGTAAGCTTTCCCTTGGCATGTTGGGCCTCTATACGTTTTTGGCCGCCGCCCAATTTCGCCTTGGTAATTTTATCTTCGAGTGATTTTATTTTGTCCTTCATCGTACAATACTTTTTGCCATTTATAATTATTGGCCATGTGGCATTTATCCCTTGGATCTTTTTAATGACCAATTGGAGTTTTCACAGTTGGGAAGCTTTAGTTTCTCCTTGTTCTCCAAGAAAAGTTTTAATCCTACTAAGGCTGCAATTTTACGCTCCTCGCCATATTGCTTGCTTAATAATTCCGGAGTAAAGTAGTTCTTTACAAAATGGGTGTCGAAATTCCCTGAAGTAAAGGCTTCATGTTCACAAACAAACTTCCCAAAGGGTAGGGTAGTGGAAATTCCCTTGATCTTAAATTCGGATATGGCACGGATCATTAATTGAATGGCCTCCTCCCTATCTTTACCATAGGTAATTAATTTGGACAACATGGGATCGTAATAGATGGGAATGTCCATTCCCTCCTCAAATCCATCATCCAGCCTTATTCCTTTGCCATGGGGACGCTTATAGGTTTCCAAAGTACCAATGCTGGGTAGAAAATTGTCCATAGGATCTTCTGCATAGACCCTAACTTCCAGGGCATGTCCTTTTATGCTTAAATCTTCCTGTGAAAAGGCCAATTTTTCATTTCTTGCAATTTTTATTTGTTGTTCCACCAGATCAATGCCGGTAATCAATTCCGTTACCGGATGTTCTACCTGCAAACGGGTGTTCATTTCCAGAAAATAAAATTTCTTATTACCGTCCAATAAGAATTCCACGGTACCTGCACCTACATAATCACAGGCCTTTGCTACTTTTACGGCCGCTTTTCCCATGGCTGTTCTTATTTCCGGGGTCAATATGGCGGATGGAGCCTCTTCTACTACCTTTTGATGTCTTCTTTGTATACTACATTCACGTTCAAAAAGATGTACAATGTTGCCATGGGTATCGGCCAGTACTTGGATTTCTATATGTCTGGGAGATTCAATATATTTTTCTATAAAGACGGAACCATTTCCAAAAGCTGCTGTGGCTTCGCTGATGGCACGCTCCATTTGCTCAGGTAATTCGGAAAGCTGATGTACCACCCTCATTCCTTTTCCACCGCCACCGGCAGAGGCTTTTATTAAAACGGGAAAGCCGATCTTTTTGGAGATTTCTTCGGCCAGGGCAATATCGGTAATGGCTTCCTCTATTCCGGGCACCATGGGAATATTATAATCTTTTACAGCCTCTTTGGCCGCTAATTTATCGCCCATAACTTCTATGGCATGCGGTTTTGGACCTATAAAACTTATGTTGTTTTTGGTTACCATTTGGGCAAAAGCGGCATTCTCACTTAAAAATCCATAGCCTGGGTGAATGCCATCAGCCTTGGTCTGCAGGGCTGCATTCACTATTTTATCCATGTCCAAGTAAGATTCTGAGGAGGGAGAATTTCCCAAATGAACGGCTTCATCTGCAAAGCGCACATGCGGGGATTCCCTATCTGCATCCGAATAAACGGCTACGGTTTTTATTCCCATTCTTTGGGCTGTTCGCATAATGCGCAAAGCTATTTCACCCCGGTTGGCTATCAATATTTTTTTCATCTTTAATCTGGGGTTATTCCATTTCAATTATAATCTGTCCTTTGTCTACGGCATCATTCACATTGACTTCGATATTTTTTACAACGCCATCCCCAGTGGAGGTAATGATATTTTCCATTTTCATGGCCGATAGTACGATCAAGGGGGTACCCATTACTACCTTTTGGCCAATAGTGGCCATAATTTCTACAATAAGCCCGGGCATAGGGGCCTTGATACTATTTATTTTATGGGTCTTGGTAGTTAATAACCCCATTTTTTCAATCATTTGATCGTATTCGTCCCCTATGGTCATTTCGTAGCTATTGCCATTTACCTCCAGGGTCATTTTTTTGTTCTCAAAATCGGTATCAATGATATTGATGATATAGGATCGGTTTTTCAGTAGGGCATGATATTCGAGAGCGCCCGTGGAAATAATGTCTAAGGATTCGATATCCGTTGGACCAATATTGAAATTTTCCTGATAAACAATGATATTATAGTGGGTCATATATTACAGTTTCATAAACCGGCACAGATTTATTTTAATAGGGACCATTTGCCGAGATCAATTAGCTAAATTTTTTTCAAGGATTATTAAGTTCCATCCAAAAGTAAAAATGGGAATAAACCATTTCGCACTAATGGAAATCTACATATCCCATACTTCTGATTTTAATTTTAAGGTCGAAAGCAATTTAAAATTAGATCTAAATAAAAATCGGCCCAATAGCACCGATGATTACGGTTTAGTGCTTTTACTAAGATATGTAAAAGATTTAAAATTCAAATGGGCCGGAATTTTTTCCATCTATCTGAAAATTTAGAATTTTAAATAGTAGAAATAGTGTGTTGATAGTCAGTGTTTTGATGTTTGTACGAAAGAATAATTCAAAAAAAGGACATTTTTATCCTTAATATGATTTTTATCATGTTTTTTGTTTCAATGGCAGCCTAATTTTGTCACAATAAATTGTTAAAACGAATAATTGAGTCTTAAAATTGACAATTTTTTTGAAACCAATTTAAGTATTACAAACAATTAATAAACAAGTGACCTAAAACAATTAAATGTAAAGCAAATGAAAATAATTTTAAAAAGTAGCGCAGTTCTATTTTCAGTTTTGATGATGAGCTGTGGAGGCAAAGAGGAAAAGAAAAAAGATGGCTTCAGTGTTGACAGGGTAAAAACTACCACCGAGCAACCTGCACCAGCTCCGGCTGCAGAAGCAGCTAAGGCTTCGGAAACCGTGGATTTGGGCAATAAGGGTGTGGGGCCCATTACCTCCGTAACCTTGGCGGCCGAAATAGATCAGGAAATGGCTAAAAAAGGGGAGGAAGTTTACAGCCAAATGTGTCTGGCCTGTCATAGGTTAGATAAAAAATTTATTGGACCAGCCCCAACAGGTGTATTGGAAAGACGTAGCCCGGAATGGGTCATGAACATGATTTTGAATCCTGAGGTTATGGTTAAGGAAGATCCCTTGGCAAAAGCCTTATTGGCCGAATTTAACGGCGCTCCAATGGCCAATCAAAGTCTAACAGAAGAACAGGCAAGAGCTGTATTGGAATACTTTAGAACCTTATAATATTTAAAATATATAAAACTATGTTACCAACATCCAAAATAAAATTATCGATAGTATCATTTCTGATGCTCGGCCTTTTGATAGGCTGTAAAAACGAACCAAAGACGGCATCGTCTCCAACGCAGGACAGTGCGGGAACTGAAGGTGTTCAAAAACAGGGCCAAGCCTTCATAGAAAATGATGGGTCTACTCCCAATGTATTGCAAATTGCCATAGGCTCCCCGGATCATACCACCTTAGTGGCGGCGGTGCAGGCTGCGCAATTGGAAAACGTCTTGGTGAATGCAGGGCCCTTAATGGTGTTTGCCCCAACCAATGAGGCTTTTGCCGCACTACCTGCAGGCACTGTGGAAGATCTTTTAAAACCGGAGAATAAAGATGCTTTGGCAAATATTTTAAAGTTTCACGTTACTGCTGGCAATTATAGCAAGGATTTTTTAAAGAAGTTTAAAAAATTGGGGCAGGCCAATGATCAGAACACTACCGTTGAGGTAAATGGTGATGATGTTTTTATTGGTGGTGCAAAAATTATTGCAAGCATACCTGCAGGTAATGGAATTGTACATGTGGTAGACAAGGTAATGTTACCTCCTACAGAATAATTATAAAACTCAATAAATCAATTAAATTATAAACAATGAAAAAATACACTTATTTAGCACTAGGATTATTGGGCTTTGCCGCATTATTGACGAGTTGCGGTAACGGCAACCAAGGTAAAGGTTCTTCAGGAGCATTAAACTCGAGCAATGCCGAAAAAGTCTATGTGGCTCCAGGGGAACATGATGAATTTTACGCTTTTATGTCTGGGGGATATAGTGGCAATTTAACAGTTTACGGCCTGCCATCTGGACGTATGTTCAAGGAAATTCCCGTATTCTCACAATTTCCCACCTCTGGGTATGGCTATTCTGAAGAAACAAAGCCTATGTTAAATACCTCCCACGGGTTTGTGCCTTGGGATGATTCTCACCACCCTGATATTTCGCAAACTAACGGAGAACTGGATGGACGCTGGATCTTTATTAATGGTAATAATACACCAAGGATTGCACGGATAAGCTTAACGACCTTTGAAACAGAAGAGATTATTGAGGTACCCAATAGTGCTGGTAATCACAGTTCATCTTTTGTTACAGAGAATTCTGAATATGTTGTGGCTGGAACGCGTTTTTCGGTACCTATTCCACAGCGTGATATGCCCATAAACGAGTATAAAGGAAACTTTCAAGGGGCTCTGTCTTTTATAAGTGTTGAGCCGGAACACGGCCATATGGATATTAAATTCCAGATCATAATGCCTGGGTTTAACTATGATCTTTCGCATCCCGGACGTGGAAAATCTCATGGTTGGTTCTTCTTTACCACTTATAATACTGAGGAAGCCAGTACATTACAAGAAGTGAATTCTTCTCAGAACGATAAAGATTTTATTGCCGCCATAAACTGGAAAAAAGTTGAAGAGTTTGTTAACAATGGTGGAGGAACAAAAATGCCGGCCAATTATGCGCATAATGTATATGATGAGTCTACACATACTGCAACAAGTACCATGAAAAAAGAAGTCCTTACAGTAAACCCACTAGATGTACCTGGCGCGGTATTCTTTCTGCCAACTCCAAAATCTCCCCACGGTTGTGATGTTGATCCTTCTGGAGAATATATTATTGGTAATGGTAAATTATCTGCGGACTTAACGATACATTCTTTTGATAATATGATTGCTGCTATTGAGGGTAAGAAGTTTGATGGTGAGGCGTATGGTATTCCAATCCTAAAATTTGAAGACGTGCTTGCCGGAACCGTAAAAAGTGGTGGTCTAGGACCATTACATACCGAGTTTGATGGAAATGGCAATGCCTATACCACTTTCTTTATTTCCTCCGAGGTGGTGAAGTGGAAATTGGGGACTTGGGAGGTTATCGATAGAAAACCTACCTATTATTCTGTGGGTCACTTGATGATTCCAGGTGGAAATTCAAGAAAGCCTTTTGGAAAGTATGTAGTAGCACTTAATAAGATTACAAAAGATAGATATTTGCCAGTTGGTCCAGAGATGGAGCACTCGGCTCAGATTTATGATATCTCTGGTGAAAAAATGGAACTTCTTTATGATTTCCCTACCCATGGCGAGCCACATTATGCAGCAGGAATCCCAGCTGAACTGTTGGCTCCTAAATCGAAAAAGTTTTATAAGCTCTCAGAAAACAAACACCCGTACGCTACTTTAGGTGCAAATGATGCCAAAGTGGTACGTGAAGGTAAAGATGTACATATTTATATGTCAACAATACGAAGCCATTTTACCCCCGATAACATTGAAGGTGTCAAGGTAGGTGACAAGGTGTATTTTCATATAACGAACCAAGAGCAGGATTTTGATGTACCACACGGTTTTGCTGTGATAGGAGCAAATACCTCAGAATTGTTGGTTATGCCAGGGCAGACCAAGACAATAATTTGGGAGCCTAAGCAAGTTGGGGTATGGCCGTTCTATTGTACCGATTTCTGTTCGGCACTTCACCAAGAGATGCAAGGGTATGTTAGGGTTTCACCAGCAAGTTCCAATATAGAACTTTCTTGGTCCCTTGGCGATTAGCTTTACTTGTTTTTAGTTTTTAATAGAAAAAGCGGGTTTGTTTTAAGAAACTGCCCGCTTTTTTAACAAGTTGAAGAATAGGAAAACCATCCAAATCATTTTTCGATTTGTAACTTATAAAGACCAGAGTAATGAAAAAAGTAAGTTTATTAATGATCATTGGCCCATTGTTTTTATTGGGTTTATTTGCCTTTCCTTTATGGAACATCATGTTGGGAGCACCACAATATCCAGAGCCCTTGGGCATGAATATTCATATCTCAGGAATTCAGGGAGTCTCTGAGTTTGATCTGCAGAATATAGACGGACTCAATCATTACATAGGTATGAAGACCATACCCAAACCTGGTGAAATGTGGGAATTTGAAATTTTTCCCATGATTATTATCGGAATGGTTGCCCTAGGAGTAATAGTTGGACTGTTGGGTTTTTTGGGAAAAGTAGATTACAAATGGTTTTTGGGCTGGTTTCTACTGATGTCCGTTTTAGGAATCTTGGGCATGTACGATTTTAATCAATGGTTAACCGACTATGGCTCCAATTTAGATCCCCATGCCATAATAAAAGTGATTAATGAGGATGGAACGCCAATGACTTATAAACCGCCCTTGTTTGGGAATCAAAAGATGTTGAATTTTGATGTAACTTCACTTCCAAGTACTGGTGGTTATATGATGTTTATTGGTATGTCACTTACTTTGGTAGCCTCATATTTGGGTTGGAAGAGTAAGAAGTCCGTGGCAAAATAGTGGTTCCAAAAGACGATGGCCACATAATTTTTAAAAAATTTGAAGTTATGTTGAACTACAGAATAGTCCTGTTTTTATTCTTATTATTTACTTCCTCCTGTAGTATTGGTCCTAAACCCATAGCCTATGGATTCGATGGTTGTCACTTCTGTAGTATGACCATTGTAGATAGGCAACATGGAGCCGAAATTGTAACGGATAAAGGCAAGGCCTTTAAGTTCGATTCAAGTGAATGTATGATGAATCACGTCAAGGATATAGACCAGAAGCAAATTGCCCTTTATTTGGTAAATGATTATAATCAACCTGGGGAATTGGTAGATGCTACAGCGGCAACCTATTTAATAAGTAATAGTATTCCCAGTCCCATGGGGGAATTTCTAACAGCCTTTGAGACGGAGCAGGCAGCTATGGAGGCACAAAGGACTTATAAGGGAGACCTATTGTCTTGGGAACAATTAAAACTAAGATTTCAATTATAGACTGTTAATTAATACCATGTTGGTAATAAGGACAGGGCAACCATGAGTGGCATGCATAAATTTGGTATATCTCCCTTGAGGCATGGGCATATTTTAAATATAATTGATCAAAACCATACAATAACTATGTACGCCATTAATAGTCAGATAAAGAATCAGGAATACAATAAGCTTCAGGTAAATAAATTGGTGAAAACTGGGGTTTTGGAGATATTGAACATCAGTTTGGAAAAAGGGGCCATTTTTCCGGAACATATATCTCCAACCGATGCGCAATTGATTGTTTTGGAAGGAGAAATTATCTTTCATATCAATGGTAAATCCTATCCCATTAAAGAACAACAACACTTTAGTTTCCCCAAAGAAGTGCCACATTGGGTGTCCGCCGAAGAAAACTCGAAATTTTTGATCATCAGATAATGGAAAAAATCAGGGTATTTGTTGGCTTATTATGTCTGCTTTTTGGAAATCATGCTTGGGCAGAAACCATAACGGTCTGCAGTTCCTGTGAGGTGAAAACAATTAAGGAAGGCATAGCCGTGGCAGCCGATTTTGATACGCTTTTGATCAAAAAAGGGACCTATCGGGAATTTAATATCCAGATAACTAAACCCTTGACGATTATTGGGGAAAATTATCCCGTAATCGATGGGGAGGATCAAGGGGAAATAATCACCATAGTTTCCAATAATGTTACCATAGACGGATTGTTTATTATTAACGTGGGCACCAGTTATACGGCAGATTATGCAGCTATAAGGGTGGTAAAGAGCGAAAACTTTCTGATACAGAATGTGGTGCTGGAAAAGTTGTTTTTCGGCATTTACCTGGAAAAGAGCAAAAATGGCAGGGTATACCACAATAAGGTTATTGGGGATGCTGTGGATGAATATAATTCTGGAAATGGCATACAACTATGGTATTCCCAAAACATTGTTGTGGAGAACAATATTGTTCAGCATGTACGCGATGGCATCTATTTGGAGTTCTCGGATAACATAACAATTTTAAACAATATCAGCTCGAACAATCTTCGCTATGGGCTGCATTTTATGTTTTCCAATGATGACATCTATAAGAACAATACCTTTGAGAACAATGGGGCCGGGGTGGCTGTCATGTTTTCCAAAAGAATAAAAATGTTGGGCAATACCTTTAGGAAAAATTGGGGTACGGCCTCCTTTGGTGTGTTGTTAAAAGAGATAAATGATGCTGAGATCACAGGCAATACCTTTGAAGAGAATACTATAGGTATCAGTATAGAAGGATCTAACAGGATAAATTATTCTAAAAATAACTTTATAAGAAATGGTTGGGCCATTAAGGTACGTGGAGCCTGTTATACCAATAACTTTATCCATAATAATTTTATGTACAACTCCTTTGATCTTGCCTATAACAGCAATTTGAACGATAATTTATTCGAAGAAAACTATTGGAGCAACTACACTGGTTACGACCTGGACAGGAACGGCACTGGCGATATTCCATATAGACCTGTGAAGTTATTTTCATATATCGTAAATAGAACCCCCGAGACCATTATATTGTTGCGCAGTTTATTTATGG
>Ga0222651_1001720_pt1 | contig 10344 bp, 8 predicted proteins | sample AntAcemetagen369_FD_179855 | JGI IMG/M metagenome (GOLD analysis project Ga0222651, IMG submission 179855) | Saline water microbial communities from Ace Lake, Antarctica - #369 | ecosystem: Environmental > Aquatic > Non-marine Saline and Alkaline > Saline | place: Antarctica: Ace Lake | collected...
CCACTCCTCTACCAGGCCCATTAAGGAAAGGAAGTCTATAGAAGCTTGGGCAAAATTCGTGAGCTGGATCAGATTGGAAATTTTGGACCGTAAAAAAGGAGGAACAAACGACCAAAAGGGTACCGTTACTTTTAACGCTTACTTTTTTGAAAACGGCAAGGTCGATGTCATTCATGAAAAGTCGGACTTTGTAAAGGAAAATGGACTTTGGATGTATTTGGGTTTGGCAGAATAATATTAGGATTAACCTATTTCAGTTATATAATTTAAGACATGTTCCACTATCTTTGAACAATAAAATAAACAAGCAATGTACCCACTTAGAAGAAACAGAAGACTGCGTACCAATGAGGCCATAAGGTCATTGGTCAGGGAAACCATTATCTCTCCAAATGATTTTTTAGTGCCTATTTTTGTTGTGGAAGGACATGGGGTCAAGGAAGAAATTGCCTCCATGCCCAATTACTATCGCTTTAGCCTGGACTTATTGGAAAAAGAGGTCAAAGACCTATGGGCAATGGGCTTAAAATCGGTACTTCTCTTTGTTAAGGTACCAGACCATTTAAAAGACAATAAAGGTAAAGAAGCCTTAAACCCCAAAGGTTTAATGCAAAGAGCCATTAAAACTGTTAAAAATACCTGTCCAGAGATGTTGGTAATGACCGATGTGGCATTGGACCCATACTCTTCCTATGGACATGATGGTATAGTGGCAGACGGACAGATCATTAATGACGATACTGTAGAAGTTTTGGCCAATATGAGCGTAAGCCATGCCCAGGCCGGGGCCGATTTTGTAGCACCCAGTGATATGATGGATGGCAGGATATTGAGCATTCGTGAAGCTTTGGAAGACGAAGGGTTTATAGATACGGGCATAATGAGTTATAGTGCCAAATATGCCAGTGCATTTTATGGACCTTTTAGGGATGCCTTGGATTCCGCTCCTGGTTTTGGTGATAAAAAAACCTATCAAATGGATTATGCCAATAGGTTTGAAGCCATTAAGGAAACAGAAATGGATATCGATGAAGGGGCGGATATAGTAATGGTAAAACCCGGGCTTTGTTATTTGGATATTGTAAGGGAGATTAAAAACGAAGTTGATGTTCCCGTAGCGGTGTATCAGGTTTCAGGCGAATATGCCATGGTGAAAGCCGCCGCAGAAAAAGGCTGGTTAGATCATGATGCCGTTATGATGGAACAACTAACGGCCATAAAAAGAGCTGGTGCCAATATAATTGCCAGTTACTTTGCCAAGGACGTGGTTCGTGTGTTGGGATAAAACACGACTAAACACCGTTCCCCCATTAAATTTATAATATAAGTATTACGGCACGCTATCAGATAATTTTGCGAAATGAAAAAAATTCTTTTTATACTATTCGGTTTTTTTATTATTCCCTTACAATCCCAGGACCACGTGCTTACCGCCTTCTTGGAAAAATGGGAGAATTCCAAAACTTATTTAGTGGCCATGGCAGAGGCCATGCCATCTGATAAATTCAATTTTAAGCCTACGGAAAGACAGATGGTCTTTCAAGATCAATTGTTGCACATAAAAAGCAACATGGAATGGCTAGGCAACACTTATTTCGGAGGCCAAAAACAAAGTAAGCCCCAAACGAGCAAATCTAAATTAACAAAAGAAGAAACCATCCAATCACTGATTGACGGATTTGATGAGGTTAGTACTATTATAAAAAACACCCCTTCGGCTGCACTTTCGGATATAGTTGAATTCTTTGCAGGAAAAAAAACTAAATTGCAAATATTAAATTTGTTGCAGGACCATGTAACCCATCATAGGGGCCAATTAATAGTTTATCTAAATCTCAATAATATAGAACCCCCGGAATACGTGGGTTGGTAATTAATCAGCCATGAAAAAAAGTATTTTTCTTACTAATTTTATACTATTCTGTATATTTCTTAATACGCAACATCTAGCTTCCCAAAACGGAAATTCAGAGGTGCTGGGCTATGCCAGTCCATCGACTGTAGGAATGGATTCTCTACTTATTTACTCCAAAGTAGACTCCATAATGACCTTTGCCATTAAAGAAGAAGCCTTCCCAGGAGCAACAGTTTTGGTGGCCAAGGACAACAAGATAATTTTTCACCAGGCCTACGGATTTCATACTTATGATAGTATTCAACCTGTAGACCCCACAGATATATACGATCTGGCATCTGTAACTAAAATTATGGGGCCTCTTCCCGCTTTAATGAAATTGCACGATCAGGGGAAATTGGATTTAGACGCACCCTTTAGCACCTTATGGCCAAAATGGAAAAATAGAAAGGATAAAAAAGACATTACGATAAGGGAAGTTTTTGCCCATCAAGCAGGGTTGGTCCCATATATTATCTTCCTGCAGGAGGTGATGAAAAAAAATGGTTCCTTAAAAACACGATTTGTCAGAACCTTACCCAACCACCGATTCGGTACCAGGGCTTATGAAAATATTTACATCAAGGATAAGTTTAAAAACAAAATATATCGCCAGATAAATCGCTCCAAGGTATCCGACATAAAAAAGTACAAGTATTCCGGGCTTACTTTTTTACTTTATCCCGAAATCATTTCAAAATTGACCAATACGGATTACGAAACCTATTTGACCCAGAATTTTTATGCCCCATTGGGTGCAACTACTTTAGGGTTCAATCCCAAAACCAAAAATTACTCCAATAAAATTGTCCCTACAGAAATTGACACCTTGTTTAGGCATGAACTGACCAAAGATTGGGTCCATGACGAAAACGCAGCACTTTTGGGTGGTGTGTCGGGAAATGCAGGTCTATTTGCCTCTGCTACGGACCTTGCCAAAATGATGCAGATGTATATGAATTATGGAACATACGGCGGCAAACGATATTTATCCGAAGCAACTGTACGCGAATTTACCAAAGTTCAATATCCTGAAAATGATAACCGAAGGGGATTGGTATTCGACAAACCAGAGTTGAACAATTACGAACTGGCATTGGCCGATTCCTATCCAGCTCCGAGTGTCAGTCCTGACAGTTTTGGACACAGCGGGTTTACCGGAACATTCGTGTGGGCGGATCCACAAACCGAGTTGGTTTACATATTTCTATCCAACCGGGTATATCCAAGCAGGTCCCATAGTAATATTTATAAATACAATATTCGCTCTGCGGTACAGCAAGTATTTTACGACGCTATAATCGATTGAGTTAAGAATTTCTGAATTTATTAGTACTTTAGTATTTTATACATTTATATGGGGCTACTAATATTTTTTGCACTTATTTCCATCCTCATATCCTTTATGTGCTCCATTTTGGAAGCAGTACTATTGAGTGTTCCACAAACTTTTATCAATTTGATGAAAAAGGAGAACAAATCGTATGCACAAGATTTGGAGACTCTTAAAAAAGATGTGGACAAACCTCTCATTGCCATTCTCACATTAAATACCATTGCCCATACAGTGGGTGCAATTTTGGTGGGGGTTCAGGCAAAGGTGGCTTACTCCGAACTATATGGAAATACCCAAAAATCGATATTAGGAATAGAATTTACCGAGGGCGCCATGGTAGGATTGGTTTCTACAATTATGACAATATTAATTTTAGTAGCCTCCGAAATAATCCCCAAGACCATTGGGGCTACCTACTGGAAACAATTGGCGCACGCCTCTACGACATCCTTAAAAATTATGGTTTGGGCTCTTAAATGGACCGGAATCCTTTGGTTATTACAACTTTTCACCAAACTTGTTGGAAAAAAAGGAGTTCATGGCAGTGTATTTAGTAGGGAAGATTTTAGTGCTATGACCGATATTGCCCATGAGGAAGGCGTTTTTCAAGAATCGGAATCTACCATAATTAGAAACCTTTTAAATTTTGACGTCATCAAGGTGAAGGACGTTATGACCCCGAGGGCAGTAGTAAAAATAGCCTCCGAATCTATTACTATTAAGGAGTTTTATGATGCAAACCCCAAAATGTCATTCTCTAGAATTCCTATCTACCAGAAGAAAATGGATAATATAACTGGTTTTGTCTTAAAGGATATGATCTTGGAGGAAATAATAAATCAAAATGGCAATGCGCCTTTGTCCAGCATAAAAAGGGAGATATTGGTAAGTAACAGACAAACGCCAGTTTCTGAACTATTGGAAACCTTTATTACTAAAAGAGAGCATATTTCCCTTGTTGTTGATGAATACGGTTCCATTAGTGGACTTGTGACCATGGAGGATATTTTGGAGACCCTATTAGGCCTGGAAATAATGGATGAAAGTGATAATGTGGAAAATCTGCAACATTTGGCACGTAAAAATTGGAAGGAACGCGCCAAACGTTTGGGAATTATTGAAGAAAAAAAGAAACGGGAATAATGGAAAGTGCATTTATTAAAACTCCTCTTGGAATTGCAAAAATTGAAGGAGATGAAAATGGTCTAACGTCCATAACCGTTTTTGATAGCGAAGAACAAGTATCGGATATTATCCCCGAATTGCTCGAAGATGCAGTATACCAACTACAGGAATATTTTGAAGGCTCACGAACCGAATTTAGTTTAGCCCTTAACCCAGAAGGAACAGATTTTCAAATTAAGGTCTGGCAAGCGCTACAACAAATCCCCTATGGTAAAACTGTATCCTACCTTGATCTGTCCAAATCCTTGGGTGATGTGAAAGTAATCCGGGCCGTAGCAGCCGCAAATGGTCGTAATCCATTATGGATTGTTGTACCATGTCATAGAGTAATTGGTAGCGATGGCTCCCTAACGGGATATGCGGGCGGATTACATCGTAAAAAGTGGCTTTTGGAACACGAAAGCCCCATAAAACAGCAATCACTTTTTTAATTTTTACAAACCCTCCAGTTTGTACTTTGGTCTTTTTGTTCCGATTTTTGGGACACTTTGGTCCTACATCGATAAAATTATCATCTTAACTGAAGCAAAACCGTAGCAGATCAAATAGTAAGGGTCAAATACCAACCAGGTGGTTGGTTCCTGTATTATTGACCATAATAGATACCCTGGGAGAAATGGCACCTATTTCAATCGTAAAATACGTTAAACCACGGTTCTAATTTTGTTTGTATATTTATGTCTCTAGGTTGGGTTATACCAATTAAGGTAAAACCCTTTATGTTTTAAAAAGCACTGGATGTTACACAAAATTAACTTGGAGCATATACTCTTCTTGGACATAGAAACAGTCCCTGAAGAGGAGAATTTCAATGAGCTGGACGATACCAAAAAGGAACTTTGGGAACATAAGTCCCGTTACCAAAGAAAAGACGACTTTACGGCTGAAGAATACTACGACAGGGCCGGAATATGGGCAGAATTTGGAAAGATCATTACAATTTCTGTTGGATATTTTAATTTCAAAGGAAACAACCGGTACTTTAGGGTTACTTCTTTTTATGGGGAAGAGCCCAAAATCCTCAAAGATTTCAAAAACTTATTGGATGTTCATTTTAATCGTCCCCACCATCTACTATGCGGCCACAATGGCAAAGAATTCGATTTTCCCTATATCGCCAGACGTATGATCATCCACAAAATAGATTTGCCGAATAAGCTAGATCTTTTTGGTAAAAAACCATGGGAAATAGCACATTTGGATACTATGGAGCTATGGAAATTCGGTGATTATAAACATTACACCTCACTTAAATTAATGGCAAATATTCTCGGGATCCCCTCGCCTAAAGAGGATATAGATGGCAGTACGGTTAAAACCGTTTATTATGAAGATAAAGATTTGGATCGCATAGTTAAATATTGCGAATTGGATGTAATAACAACCGCACAGGTGTTTTTGCGGTTGCGAAATGAGGAACTATTAAATGACGATGAAATTAAAAGAATTTAAAAAGTCAAAATTGATCCTTTACGGATTAGGACTTATAAAACTTAATGGATTTTGACCCTTCCAAATCTGCCAAGGTAAGCACATATAAACCAGCGGTTAAATCGGCAATATAGATTTGTTTCTGTTGCGCTTTCCCTGTTCTTACCACGGTACCGTTAAGGGAAACTATTTTATACATGGCATCGTCGGAAACATCCCCATTAATGGTCATTGAAGTCTGCACTGGGTTAGGGAAAATAGAAAATTGAACTTCTAGTGTCAATGTTTCATATTCCATATAATCAATATGTTCGGTATCAATTCCTTTGAAGGTAAAATGAAACTCATCGCTGTAATCGGAACTAATATTCGCAGAGCAATATGTTTTCACCCTTAAGAAATAATCCGTTCCAGCAACTAAATTCTGTAGGTTGATATTGTGATCAAAGGTGGTTTCCACATTCCATTGGTCAGTACCCTTCTTTTTGTATTCAACTTGGAAAAGTGCATCCGTATTCGCCGTCCAGTTAAATGTTACCCCAGTTTCATCCGAAGTGGTCAATTCAATATCCTCTGGAGTAATAAGAACACAATCCGTAAGGGCAATCCCCGTAACAATAATGGAAAAATTCTGTGGTCCTTGGTTTAAGTTGTTTTTATGGGTTACCGTAATGTTATATTCTCCCTTGGCATTCTGGATATCTATTTTTTCAAATGGATCCACTCTATTGTCTCCGTTAACGGCAGGGGCGTCTGCCTTGGCAACATTAAGTTTCCAAGGTAAAAAAGTTTTTCCGTCCTTAGTAATTCGAATGTCCAAATCATTGACAAGGGCTGCTGACATGTCATTTAAGGTACCTGAGTTTACAGCTCCCGTGGCAGGATCTGTCCAAGAAATTGAGGCCGATAATGGTTCCTGACCACTTGCCAATACCGTATAGGTCTTTGTTTCACCTTCCAAAAGGGTTTCTTCCGAAATCATGGAAGAAAATCCTTTGTTGGCTATGACCTCAACAGCCGCTTTGGAGTTAATAATCCCCCAACCCATTTTGTAATCAGGTCCTAAAGCATCAACATCGTCTGCACTGTGCAACACCAAGCCTTTTAAAGTAGCTGCCAACATAAAACTACCTTCCATTTGTTCGTGATATTCCTGAATCAAAAGCATAGAACCTGTTACGCCTGGTGTAGCCACCGATGTTCCATTAGCAGTCTCATAACTAGTTTCATTCTCAATACCTGTAGTATAGATATTGGTTCCATATGCAGCAATGTCTGGCTTAATTCGGCCATCATCTACAGGCCCAAAGCTGGAATAAGATGCTACCGAAGCTCTTAACAATTGCCCTTGATCGTTGGTATCAATATCGGCCGCGGCAACAGTAACTCCATTTTTAGAGGTTGCAAATCCCAACATCAAATCAAAACCATTGGAAGCCGAACCAAAAATAGGAACCTCATTATCTTTGTTCCTTTGGGAATTCCCAGCAGCGGTAACCATTAAATAATAAGGAGCATTGTACATAATCTTATCCCAATCCTTAGAAACTTGGATATAAGATCCAAAATACCAATCCGGCACAGCGTTAGACCTAATTCCGTACGAATGGTTGGATAACAACAAACCGTTGGCTGCCATTTCGGCAACTTCAATTTTATCTCTCCTCCAGTCATTGGAAACAGCCTTTGCCTTATATGCTACCCCTTTAGATTTATTATTCAATCCTGAAGCAACCAAAATACCGGTAATCCTAGTGGCATGAGAATCTACAATTTGACTCTGATCTAAAGTCTGTACCCTATTGTCAAATTCTTTGTGGTTTGTTAATACCGCTCCGGCATCCCATACCCCTACCAACATGTTCTCTCCGTTAATACCTAAATCCAACAAACCATTATCATGTAAGGCATTGGCCCTTGTCGCGGTATTTAGTTCTGTACTGAAGGTACTGTAATAAAGTGGGGTTCCATCGTCGCCAATAGCGGTAAGTTCACTAAAATTTCCGTCCGCCAATCTTTCGGTCAATTTCCAACCATTGGTTTTGGCAGCCTGCAACAAGGTATTGTTCTCTTTGGAAAAATTATTTTTAAGGTCATTTGTAAACACCCCTAATTTAGAGCTTCGGTACTTATCCTTGATAGTATGGATTTGTTTATCAGTTTGGGCAAACGAAATATTTGCAACAAAGCTTAAAACAACTAAAAAAAGACACTTGCGAATCTTTAAAAATGTAGTGTTTGTGTAAGACATATTTTATTTGCAGTAAGATTTAGACTACAAATATACCGTAACAAAAAAATATTATCGATTAACACATGCTTTTATTCGACCAAATGCACAGTTTTGTTGTGAACCGTAAAAAAAACGACATGAACAGTATTCTTCTTACTGAAAATAAATTATGAATTATACCTGAATTGTACGTATACAGGGAAATGATCACTAAATCCGCCCATATATCTCCGCCCAACATAGGTTCTATGTGGATTGCCTTTGTACTTTCCCTTAAATTCGGTAAGAAAGGTTTCATCAAAAATATTGGCCTCGCAAAAACTATGGGTTCTTTTTTCATAATTGAAGAAGTTATGGGAGACAATAATTTGATCAAATAAACTCCAAGACCTTCTGTAATTGGCGCTACCACGATCTGGAGACCTTAACGTCTCCATTGGGTTGTGCAATTTATTCCTACTCATCAAGGTTTGAATACTGGTAGATGAAGGATCGTCATTAAAATCGCCCATTACAATATAATTGGGGTTTACAATTCCTTCCTCTATCTGCACCATATATTCATTAATGGTTTTGGCTGCGGCAATACGCTTATAATCCGTTTCCACCTCCCCATTCCTTCTGGACGGCCAATGGTTTACAAAAACGTGTACCTCTTCCCCATTTAGAATACCGTGAACATATAAAATATCCCTTGTAGTATCCCGCTCCCCTGTTAAATTATAAACTATCAAAGGAATGGCCTCCGAGCTTATAACTTCAAAATTATCCTTATTGTAAAGTAATGCATTATCTATCCCCCTTTCATCTGGAGAATCGTAATGAACATAATGATAGTTATATTCATTTAAGGGTTCTGTTGCCAACAAATCCTGGACTACCGTCTCATTCTCTACCTCCGCAACGCCAACAAGGACCGGCGGTAATCCTGTAGCTTCATGCCCAATTTCACGAATGGTTTTAGATAGTTTGGCCAGTTTCTTTTGATATCGTTTTGGAGTCCACTTTCTAGATCCATTGGGCGTAAAGTCATCATCCAAAGTATGCGAATCATTTATAGTGTCGAAAAGATTTTCTAAGTTATAGAAAGCTACAGTGTGCAGGGTATTTACTGATTTCTTCTTGAAAAATGAAAAATTCATTCAAAATTTTTAACCGATTGCTAAAATACAAAAATCCCTTGGCAAGTATTGATTAGATTTGTACTTTAAATAAGTATATGCTAGAGAAGAAGAATATAGAATACGAAAAAGTGGTACTCATCGGAGTAATGAATAAGGACCAGAACGAGGAAAAGGTAACCGAATATTTGGATGAACTGGAATTCCTAACCTATACTGCCGGTGGAGAGGTTTGTAAACGCTTTGTGCAACGTATAGATTTGCCCAACCCAAAAACATATATAGGAAGTGGTAAAATATTGGAAGTAGAGGCCTATGTTAAGAGCAATGACATTGGATCCGTTATTTTTGATGACGAGCTTACCCCTGGCCAACAACGGAACATTGAAAGGCAATTGAAATGTAAAATTCTAGACCGTACCAGCCTAATCTTGGATATTTTTGCCCAAAGGGCACAGACCAGCTATGCACGTACCCAAGTAGAATTGGCCCAATATGAATATTTACTCCCTAGACTTACTGGTCTATGGACTCACTTGGAGCGTCAAAAAGGGGGTATTGGAATGCGTGGACCTGGTGAAACTGAAATAGAGACCGATAGGCGTATTGTCCGTGACCGAATTACGCTGCTAAAAAAGAAGCTGTTGAAGGTGGATAAACAGATGGAGACCCAAAGGGGAAATCGTGGTGCATTGGTCCGTGTTGCCCTGGTCGGCTATACCAATGTTGGTAAATCTACCCTAATGAACGTCATCAGCAAAAGCGAAGTCTTTGCAGAAAACAAGTTGTTTGCTACCTTGGACACCACTGTTAGGAAGGTAGTCATCGGCAACCTTCCATTTCTATTGAGTGATACGGTCGGATTTATTAGAAAATTGCCCACGCAATTGGTGGAAAGTTTTAAAAGTACCTTGGATGAAGTGCGTGAGGCAGACCTTTTATTACATATTGTTGATATTTCCCATCCCAATTTCGAAGAGCATATAGATTCGGTAAACCAAATTCTGACAGAAATAAAAAGCTCTGACAAAAAAACGATAATGGTCTTCAATAAAATAGATCAGTACGAGCATAAAACTATTGATGATGACGATTTGATTACGGAAAGAACCAACAAACACTTCACCATAGATGAATGGAAAAA
>Ga0222651_1001722_pt1 | contig 10336 bp, 9 predicted proteins | sample AntAcemetagen369_FD_179855 | JGI IMG/M metagenome (GOLD analysis project Ga0222651, IMG submission 179855) | Saline water microbial communities from Ace Lake, Antarctica - #369 | ecosystem: Environmental > Aquatic > Non-marine Saline and Alkaline > Saline | place: Antarctica: Ace Lake | collected...
AATATAATCTCTACCTCTTTTAGGTTTCTAGCTTCTACAATTATTTTTAAACCCAGATTCTTGTCCCTTAAATATTTCTGTGTCTTCTCAATGGCCTTGGTGATACCTCCTGCAAAATCGATATGGTTATCCTTCAACATCACCATATCGTACAGGGCAAATCTATGATTTTCACCACCACCAATTTTAACGGCCCATTTTTCCAGCGCCCTTATTCCTGGAGTAGTCTTACGGGTATCCAATATTTTGGTCTCGGTTCCCTGCAAGAGTTTTACAAAATAATTGGTCTTGGTGGCAATAGCGCTCATTCTTTGCATAGCATTTAAAACCAACCTCTCCGCTTTTAAAATACTTTGCGAACTTCCGGACACATAGAAAGCGATATCCCCAAATTTTACCGATGACCCATCATTAATTAAGACCTCCACTTCTAAGTTCTTATCAACATATTGAAAGACTTGTTTGGCAAAATCTACCCCGGCAATAATACCGTTATCCTTGACCAACAACTTGGCTTTTCCCGTCGCAGAGGCCGGAATACAAGCAAGCGAGCTATGGTCTCCATCACCCACATCTTCCCTTATGGCATTTTTTATAATAAGATCAAGCTCTGTTTTAAATTGTTCTTTTGAGATCATGCAATTCCTTTTCCTTGCTAATTTACTAAAATGTTTGTCCAATTCCTTCTTTGTTTTTTCATTGAATTTAGATATGCCCTAAATAAAATAATCCTATCAAACTATTCGTTATGCCCACTATTCCAACTTTAAATCTGTGCTTTTTCCGAGAATTAGCGATTTATAGCCTGAAGCTTCTTTTTGGAATTTAAGAATTGCATATTACATTTGCCTATGACCATAAAACTACTAGTACTTGGGAAAACAGATAGTGTTCAATTAAATCAATTAATTGAGGAATATCAAAATAGATTAAAACACTATATAAAGTTTGAATTGGAAATAATCCCCGATATCAAGAATACCAAAAATCTGTCTGAAATGCAACAAAAGGAAAAAGAGGGGGACGCAATTTTAAATAAGCTCAACCCAACAGATCTACTGGTGCTACTGGATGAAAACGGCAAACAGAAAACCTCAGTGGAATTCTCCGATTACCTCCAAAAAAATATGAATTCCGGTATAAAACAACTCGTGTTTGTTGTTGGTGGGCCTTATGGCTTTAGCGAGGCCGTATATCAAAAATCCCGTAGTAAGATCAGTCTATCCAAAATGACATTTTCGCATCAAATGGTACGTTTATTTATGGTAGAGCAGCTGTATAGAGCCTTTACCATCTTAAGAAACGAACCCTACCACCACCAATAGCTGAAAGTGGTTGCAAATAAAGATACCGACCGAATTTAAAAATTCCCTTCAATTAACCGCTAGAGGTTCGGTTCCCAGAAATTTTTCATTAGAAAGTATAAAAAAACTACCTAAAAATAAATTTCAGGCAGTCCTTTAGGTTTGATTACCAATTATATTCTAATATAAAACCCTAAATTTAATAGTGTTATCTATCTTCTTAAGGGCTTTTAATACATCCTTATTGTACTCTTTGTCCAAATCCGAAATTACATATCCCACTTCATTATCTGTGGAAAGATATTGACCGGAAATATTCATATCGTAACGGGCCAAAACTTCATTGATCTTCGCCATAACCCCTGGAACATTCTTGTGAATATGTAAAAAACGGTGTGCATTATTCTGTTTGGGCAGCCTTATATTTGGGAAATTGACCGCATCAACAGTATTCCCTGAATTCATATAATCCATTATTTTGTTGGGAACAAAATCAGCAATATCGCGCTGTGCCTCCTCTGTACTTCCGCCAATATGAGGTGTTAATATAACATTTTCCAAGCCCTTAAGTTCTGTTAAAAACTCGCCATTGCTTCTTGGCTCCTCTGGAAAAACATCTATTGCAGCTCCAGCAATTTTTCCGCTTTTCAGCGCCTTTGCCAATGCCTCAATATCTACTACAAAACCCCTTGAAAGATTTACAAATAATGCACCATCCTTCATTTGGTTAATTTCCCTTTCCCCAATAAAATTCTTATTGGCTTTGTTGTCGTCTATATGTAAGGTAACTACATCAGAAACATTTAACAAGTCCTCCAAACTACTGCACTTTGTAGCGTTACCCAAAGCCAACTGATCACCAACATCATAATAATAGACACGCATTCCCAAGGCTTCGGCAAGTACCGACAATTGCTTGCCTATATTACCGTAACCCACAATCCCAAGATTTTTACCTCTTACCTCTTTCGAATTGGCTGCGGTTTTATTCCATTGACCACCATGGATTTCAGTACTACGTGGAAATATGCTCCTCATCAACATAATGATCTCACCAATGGCCAGTTCAACAACCGACCTTGTATTGCTATAAGGGGCATTAAACACAACCACTCCCTTTCTCTTGCAGGCATCCAAGTCTATTTGGGTAGTACCTATGCAGAAAGCACCGACTACCATTAACTTGTCCGCTGCGGCCAACACATTTTCGGTAACCTGGGTCTTGGAGCGTATGCCTAATACATGTACTCCTTTTATTTTTTCGATCAGCTCTTCTTCCGTTAAACTATGTTTTAACAGTTCTACGGAAAACCCCTCCTCAGAAAGGGTTTCGAAGGCGTTTTGATGGACATTTTCCAACAATAAGATCTTAATTCTGTTCTTTGGATAGGATATTTTTCTTGGCAACTTATTCACAAATAAAAATTCATCTAAATTAGGTGTAATATAGTCTGCGTTTCTCGCAGCCTTTTCTCTATGCACATTCTCGGTATATGCGAAAAATTTATCCGCAATACCTGCTTCGCGCATTACATAATCACTATAACCGTCTCCAATTACCTGCACTTCCCCTTGGAGATCCAAATTTTTTAAACAGGCAATTTTACCGTTGTGCAAGGCTAAAACATTTTCCTCGTCAAATCCTATTATTTTTCCGGCTTCGTCAAATTTAAATGTATTTGCATATACGCGATCGGCTGGAATATTGTATTCAGCAACTATTGGGTCTATAAACTCCTTAAATCCACAGGAAATAACATAAATGTCATCTGAATAATTATGAAAAAATTCCTTGTTGGATTCTATTGACTTGGATATCTTCTGACGTAGTAGCTGGACCAAATTGTCCAAATCGTCTTTATGGGCGTTTAATAACTTAATTCTTTTTTCCAAAGATTGGGTAAAGGAAATATCCCCATCAATGCCTAAATTGGTTATTTTCTGGATTTCCCGAATTATCTCATCTTTATCCGACCTTCCATTTAGCGTAATTTCCGCTAAAACATCCAGCGCCTCTACCCTAGTTAGAGTACTATCAAAATCAAACACATATTTTCTGCCTAGCGCAACCATTGAATCTGAATTTTAAGGGGCAAAAGTATGAATAAATTTTGTCCAACTTCCTATTCTTGCCTAGAAAAGTAATCGACACTTGAATATTCACCTCCATATATGAGAAATTGATTTTTTTACACCTTTAAAATTGATGATTTAATAAAATCTGCCTTCCCTAAACTCCTATGGATAGTTACCTAATAGATCAATAAAGTTGCTTTTGCAAACATGAATTGCAGCCATTTAGGACACAATACTTCCCGTATTTACCCAATTCAACCTTAATCTAGGTACTTAAATAAATTAAACCTGCCAGAATAGCCAATCCAAAACTCAATAAGGTACCGATCAAAATATATTCCGTTAGTTTTCTGGAGTTGCTTTCCTTGAGGTCATTAAACCTAAAAACCGATTTTGCGGTTATCAATAAACCAATAGCCTCCCATCTTCCTAAAATAATAAAGACCAAGACAAACAAACGCTCAATTATCCCAATGTACTTGCCAGCATTGGGGAGGGATTTATGGTCCAACTCTATTCTGTCCGACATACCTTCCAACAATTTGGCCATGATAATGGAGGATGGATAACTTACAAATACTATTGCGGTTGCCAATGGCCAATTTATTTCCTTTAAAAGGCCTATGGTATTGCCTAAAAGATCAGAACTAAACGCACAGCAATAAAGAACAACAAGATGTAATGCCTGGTCTATAAAAAATGGAATGGATTTATTTTTAAAATAGGAATTGGCATATATTTTTGATAGATCGATAAAATAATGTGACAACGCAATTATCACCCCCCACCTCCATAATTTTAAATCCCACAACAGTAACATGGTAATTCCAAAATGAATCAATATATGCAGGTACAAATATTTGGAGGCTACTTTATTGACCTCTTTATGTACCACCCATTTAGTGGGTTGAAACAGAAAGTCACCAAGAAGGTGTGCCAGCAAGAGTTTGGTAAACAATATCATTCCTTAATATGTTTTATATTTCTTTCATAATACACCAATAAATCCAGCACCAAATCCATCCTAGCGCGCTTTAAACGCTGGCTTACAGCAGACTGCCCTATCTTTAACTGATCCGCAACCTCTTGCTGGGAAACATTTGGTTTTTCTAGCGATATAGTTACCATCTGAGCAGAAACGGTAGACCAATCGTCCATGAAATTCAAAGCAAGCTTCAACATTAGGTTTAGGGTGTCATCCCTATCTTCATCACCGGTTACTATGGCCAAATTGAGCTTATGTTCTTTTAAGGTTTCGAATATTCTTCCAGAACGCTGATAGGCCTTTCCGTTGGACTGACTCACACTGCTCCCTACGAAGGTTTCAGATCCCAGTCCTATACCCATTCTTACATCTAATTTATTAACAGATTTAATGAGGGCCTTAATCCGAATCGCTATTTGCAAGGCCTTCTCTGGAGTTGTTCTTATTTGAAATTCATCACCCCTATAAATCTCCCAATCAATGGGTGTTTCCCCTTGGAGCCTAAGATATGGTTTTAGAATATCTATCCATTCCGAGGCCGCATAGCGATCAGAATTAATAATATCCCCTGTAATTATTGCAATCATATATAAGTTAAAACGCTAATATATTAAAATATAAGCTAATATGATAATATTATTGATTATAAGTTAAATAGATTATAAAATATATTTAGAACCAACGGCGAACCATTACACAATACTTTTGAAACTCTTTACCAAATTTATTGGTCAACACTTCTTCCTCGGGTATGATTTGATAGGTATTCATATAAAATACAAACCCAGCCGCTAAAAGAGTATTAAAGGCATTCCCCAAATACAGGCCCCAGGCCAAAAGAAGAAGCAATAAGGCCAAATACATCGGATTTCTGGAATACTGATACAGGCCTGCGGTTACCAATTTGGAAGCCTTGGATGGAGCAAGGGGGTTTATACTGGTATTAGACCTGAAAAATTGAAACAAAGAAACGACCCCAATTAAAACCGCCAAAAAATAAAGAAAATACATTAAGTAATTTCTACCAAAAAAATCAAAATAACCAAAAGGTAAATATTTGCCCAATAGATACATAAACAACCCAAAAAGGAAAGTGACTACTAATGGCGGTATTTTTAACTTCATAAAATATAAAATGATACGGCAATAAAATTACTACTTTTAGACAATCTAATTTAATTAGCCCCAAAAGATAATCGAACTAGAATTAAAAAAACCTATAAAAATTACATTGAATGCAATTGGTATTTGCTACACATAATAACAATAAGCTAAAAGAGGTGCAAGTCCTATTTCCCAAGGAAATAGAGCTACTGTCCTTGGAGGACATTGGTTGTTTGGATGAAATTCCGGAAACTGCAACCCATTTGGAAGGTAATGCAATCATTAAGGCCAATTTTGTTGCCGAAAATTATGGTTACCCATGTTTTGCGGACGACACCGGACTTTTAGTAGATGCTTTGGATGGGGCACCAGGGGTATATTCCGCACGATATGCAGGTGAACAAAAAAACGCCGATGACAATATAGACAAATTATTACTCCAGTTGCAAGACCGATCCAACCGATCGGCACATTTCAAAACTGTAATCGCCCTAAATCTAAATAATGAACAAATCCTTTTTAAAGGAATAGTGCAAGGAGAAATTACCACTGTAAAACAAGGTGAAAAAGGTTTCGGATACGACCCCATTTTCAAACCCAATGGGTATGACCAAACTTTTGCCGAACTACCATTGTCCGTAAAAAACGAAATAAGTCATAGGGCAAAAGCAATACAACAATTACTTGCCTTTTTCAAAAACCAAACCCATGTCAACAAATAAATCCGAGAAAACACCCACAACAACTCCTAGAATATTGGACCGTACCGAGACCATTGGAGGAATACTGATTGCGGTATTCGCTGCTTTACTGGCCATAGCGGAGCTTGTTAACAATGATTTGGAAGAGGAGATGATGATCGCCCACAGCCAATTCGTAAACTACTCCAATTGGTACCAATCCAAAAGTATAAAACAAAGTTTAAAGGAAAGTGAATTGGATTATTTGAGCGCTTTGACGGAAACGGGAATAATACCTGAGGATAAAATTAAGAATATTAAAACCAAAATAGAGCAGACCAAATCCTTGGTATTAAAATACGAAGCGGAAAAAACTGAAATTCTGGTAGGATCATCCAACGTGCCAAGAGAACATTGGGCACAAGACCTTGATGGGGAAATGGGGAAAATCATAGGAATTAACGAATGGGAAAAACTCACTCAGGATTACGAAACAGCGACCAATAAATTCGACTTGGGAAAATTATTGTTTCAAATATGTATCGTACTAGGGGCTGTTTGCATCATAATTCGCGATAACAAAAAATTACAAAAAAACTTCATTGCCCTAATGCTGGTATTTGGTGCCATTGGAATTATAATCTCAGTATACGGATTTACCTTGGCTCCATAAAGCCTTAAAACTACAGGTGTAAAATAAAATATTTTAATTCAAAAATTAACAGTACCTTTGCCGCTTCAATTAACGCCGCTGGTATAGCATGTGTTGCCCTGAGTCTAAATAGGTTATAAAAATAATCGCTCTATGCAACATACATATTTGCGATTATTTAAAACATATTATGACAAAATTTGAAGCATTAGGGCTAAAACAGTCCTTATTAAATGCTATTTCTGATTTAGGATTTGAATCGCCTTCAGAAGTACAAGAAAAAGCTATTCCCATCTTATTGGAAAGCGAAACCGATTTAGTGGCATTGGCCCAGACAGGCACAGGTAAAACCGCTGCCTTTGGATTCCCACTTATTCAAAAAATTGATAGTGAGAGTAGGACTACCCAAGGGTTGATCCTATCCCCTACTCGTGAACTTTGCTTGCAAATCACGAATGAGCTTACATTATATTCCAAGTATGAAAAAGGAGTCAATGTTGTTGCTATCTATGGTGGAGCCAGTATTACCGATCAGGCTAGACAAATAAAAAGAGGTGCCCAAATTGTTGTGGCCACTCCTGGTAGAATGAAAGACATGATTGGTCGTGGCTTGGTGGATATCTCCAAAATTGATTACTGTATTCTTGATGAGGCAGATGAGATGCTGAATATGGGCTTTATGGAGGATATCAAGGATATTCTTTCCAACACTCCAAAAGAAAAGTCCACTTGGTTATTTTCTGCAACCATGCCTAGGGAGGTATCGGTGATTGCTAAAAAATTCATGCACAGCCCGCAAGAAATTACGGTAGGAACCAAAAATTCAGGAGCAACTACAGTACAGCACGAATACTATGTTGTTGGTGGCCGCGATCGTTATCCAGCTCTAAAAAGGCTGGCAGACACTAATCCTGACATTTTCTCCGTAATTTTCTGTAGAACAAAAAGAGATACCCAAAAGGTAGCTGAAAAGTTGATCGAGGATGGTTATAACGCTGGTGCACTTCACGGGGATCTAAGTCAGAACCAAAGGGATTTGGTAATGAATTCCTTCCGTAAGAAACAAATACAAATGTTGGTTGCAACGGATGTAGCTGCCCGTGGTATCGATGTTGATGATATAACCCATGTTATCAATTATCAATTACCTGATGAAATTGAAACCTATACACACCGTAGTGGACGTACAGGAAGAGCTGGAAAATCCGGAATTTCCATGGTAATCATCACCAAAAGTGAATTGAGGAAAATCAAGGCCATCGAAAATAAAATTCAACAAGCTTTTATTTCCAAAAAAATTCCTACTGGAATGGAAATCTGTGAAATACAGCTTTATCATTTGGCCAATAAAATTAAGGATACAAAAATTAATGAGGAGGTAGACAACTACCTACCTGCAATTAATGATGTACTTCAAGGTATAGACAGGGAAGAACTTATCAAAAAAATAATCTCGGTAGAATTTACCCGCTTCTTTAATTACTACAACAAAACCCAAGATTTAAACACTTCTGATTCCCGTGACCGAGGAGATCGTGGTGATCGTGAGGAAAGAGGAAGATCCAGAGATGGTGATAGCCGGATCCCAGCGGATGGCAATGTTAGATATTTCATCAATGTTGGTGAAAAAGATGGTTACGACTGGATGACCTTAAAAGATTTTTTAAGGGACACGGTAAATCTAGGCCAGGATGACATCTTTAAAGTAGATGTAAAGGAGAGTTTTTCGTTCTTTAACACTGATGCATCCGCTACAGAGGCAATTTTAAAGACATTTACCGAGTTTAAGGTTGACGGCCGATTTGTTAACGTAGAAGTATCAAAAAGTCCAGGCGGAGGCGGTGGCGGAGGCGGCCGAGGAAGACGCGACAGAAGCCGAAGTGGTGGCGGAAGGGATTCCAGGGACAATGATAGAAATAAAGGAAGAAGAAGAGACAGAAGTGACTCCAAAGGAAGCTCTGCCAGTAGTTCCGGAAAAAGGAGAACGAAAAGAAAAAGTGATTCCTATTAGTTAATTCTATATTAAAAAAATACGCTTCGGCGTATTTTTTTAGTTAGTTTACCAATTATAATCATCGAAATTATTTAATGAAAAATTATTTATTGGCCATATCCCTCTTATTTATCTCTTTTGGATATTCACAAGTGGACAAAAATGACGAAGAGCTAAAACAATTAAAGGCAGTCATCCTAAATGCCCAAACCGACCAGCCCATGGAAAGTGTCCATGTGGTAAACCTAAATCAGGTATTGGGTACAATCTCCAATGAGAAGGGAGAATTCGAAATTCCTGCAAAGGTCAACGACACCCTTTACTTTTCTTTTTTAGGATTTAAATCCCAAAAAGTTAGGGTTACCAATGATATGTTCAAATTTAAGGGAACAAAAATATCCTTAACAGAATTGGCCTATGCTTTGGAAGAGGTCATTGTTAGGCCCTATTCCCTAACTGGTTATTTGGAAATTGATGTGAAGAATTTACCCCTGAACAATGCTTTCCAGTATAGCATCTCCGGATTATCCGTTGGTTATGAAGGTGGTAATAAGAATCCAAGTGCCGTTACCAAAGTATTGGGAGCCATACTTAATCCGGCCGACCTGCTGCGGAATTTGTTTGGAAAGAAACCCAATCAAATGCGTAAGTTGAGGCAAATGAAGGAAGATGATAAAATCAGAGATCTTCTCGCCTCTAAATTTGATAGGGAAACCCTAATGGAATTGCTTCAATTGGAAAAGGTAGATATTGAGGATATTCTCAATAATTGCAATTATTCCAGATCTTTTATAACTACGGCCAATGACCTTCAAATTCTGGATGCCATTAGCAGTTGCTACGAAGAATACAAAGTTTTGAACAGAAAAAAATAACTTTACAAAATTATTTGCACACCGTTTAAATCCCCTTCGTCAAAACATAAAACTTTCGGGTGATTGCTACCCGCAGTTTAGCTTAAAATAAATTTTATATTCCCGTCATCATTTTATAGCTTTTAACAAAATTGGCGCTAATGAAAATAGGGCTTCTTCTTGTCGTATTTCTGTTGGTCATTTTATCCTGCAAAAAGAATAAAAATGAAGTTGTAAAGGAAAGCGCAACTACTACTGAGCTATCCCATAAACCGCAGTTGAAGTCACACTTTGACTGGGATGCAGCCAATATCTATTTCCTACTTACCGATCGTTTTAATAACGGTGACACCTTGAACGATATTGCCCTGAACAGAACTAAGGAAACCGCTGTATTTAGAGGGTTTATGGGCGGTGATATACAAGGAATTACTAAAAAAATAAATGAAGGTTATTTTACCGATCTGGGTGTTAATGCCATTTGGTTTACCCCTGTAGTAGAGCAAATCCATGACAATGTGGACGAAGGAACAGGAAGTACTTACGGATATCATGGATATTGGGCAAAGGATTGGACAGCCCTCGACCCCAATTTTGGAACAAAGAAGGACTTGGAAATCCTGGTCAGTACAGCACATGAAAAGGGTATAAGAATATTAATGGATATTGTGCTCAACCACACCGGACC
>Ga0222651_1001729_pt1 | contig 10309 bp, 9 predicted proteins | sample AntAcemetagen369_FD_179855 | JGI IMG/M metagenome (GOLD analysis project Ga0222651, IMG submission 179855) | Saline water microbial communities from Ace Lake, Antarctica - #369 | ecosystem: Environmental > Aquatic > Non-marine Saline and Alkaline > Saline | place: Antarctica: Ace Lake | collected...
CGAGCATGTGCTCCTGTAACTGATTGTTAGTCGCTGTGAGCGAGCCAGTTTCAATCACGATGGTGCCAGAGACAGTACTTGGATTCTCAGGGTCGAAAGTTACGACGCCGCTGACGCCCTTGGCATTGCCGCTGATCGACTCAAGCGGCGCATCGAGCAGGAAGGACACATTATTCACGCCCTTGGGATCTTTAAAATCGAAATCTTTAGCCGCGGCTTGGAGAGAAAACGCGCCAGCAAGTAGAGAGGCACTGGCGAGAAGGAGGACTTTAGTCGTTTGCATATTGGTTTTGGTAGTTGATTGATGATTTATGTTGATTTCTGAGAAAGTTGATCTAGCCGCGACGCCCAAACGCGAAACTGAGGCCAAAACAAATTGTAGCCGCTCCGTAAGCCAGCGCGAGATATTCCACACCCATCACGAAACGCTCCTCATATTCGATATATTCGATTTGCGTGATCGGATCAATCTGCGGGATCTCTACGCGGTTTTTGGAAAAGCCAGTATGGCCGCCAGTGGAGACCCAGAACGCCGTCGAGCCAAGGAATATCAAGACTGCAAGTATTCTAAGGATGGGGCGCATGGCCGCGCTCGGGCTTCGTTGTGATTCGGTCATAGGAAGATGTAGATAGAACGGTGAGAGCAAGCAGACCTTATAATGTTCCTATATATATCATTCTCTAACATAAAGTCGCCATACATCACAAAATATTTTCATATTTTGAGCGTCAAAGCTTGCCCGTTTTCGACTCAACTGAATACATCCAAGCTTTGACTAAGCCCGCCGTCCTAACAGGCCATGAGTCTCCAGAAATCCATGACCGCCTAAAGGCGGGACTTTCCACCCTCTCACCCGTCCAAATGTCCGCAGAATACAACGAAGATTCCATCAAATCCCTCGACTGGAAACAACACATCCGGCTACGCCCTGGCATGTACATTGGGAAGCTGGGCGACGGATCGTCTTCCGACGACGGCATCTACATCCTGCTCAAGGAAGTCATCGATAACTCGATCGACGAGTTTGTCATGGGCAACGGCAAAATCATCGAGGTCAACATCGACGGCACCCACGTCTCCGTGCGCGACTACGGGCGGGGCATCCCCCTTGGTAAATTGAAGGACTGCGCCTCCAAAATCAACACAGGCGCGAAATACGACTCCGAAGCCTTCAAAAAATCAGTTGGCCTCAACGGCGTTGGTATCAAGGCAGTCAACGCCCTCTCCTCAGAGTTCGAGATTCAAGCCTACCGCGACGGCAAGACCCGCAGCGTCAGTTTTTCTCAAGGCGAGCTCATCGAAGAGGATAAAAAAGACCGTTCCGATCACGAGGCCCGAAATGGCACCGCCCTCCGCTTCGACGCCGATCCCGTCATCTTCGGTGCCGTTCGCTTTCGCGACGATTATGTCGAGGACATGCTCTGGAACTACGCCTACCTAAACAGTGGCCTGACCATCGCCTATAACGGTAAAAAGTTTAAATCCGACAAGGGTCTGCACGACCTACTCGAAAACAAACTCGATGGCGAGCCGATGTATCCCATCATACACCTCAAGGATACCGACATCGAAATCGCCTTCACCCACAACGATACCTACGGCGAGGACTACTACTCCTTCGTCAACGGTCAACACACCACCATGGGTGGCACCCACCTCGCCGCCTTCCGCGAAGCCCTCGCTAAGACGATTAAAGATTTCTATAAAAAAGACTTCGATGCCGTCGACATCCGCACTTCAATCTGCGCCGCCGTCAGCGTCAAAGTCGAAGAGCCCGTCTTCGAATCGCAGACCAAGACCAAGCTCGGCTCGCAAGACATGGGCCCCGAAGGGCCCACCGTGCGCACCTTCATGAACAACTTCATGAAACAGGCACTCGATAACTACTTGCACCGCAACCCGGACACCGCCGAGATTCTAGGCAAAAAAATCCAAGAATCCGAGCGCAACCGCAAAGAGCTCAAAGGCATCCAAAAGCTTGCCCGCGAGCGCGCCCGCAAGGCCAAAGTTCACAACAAGAAGCTCCGCGACTGCCGCATCCACCTTGATACTAAAAAAGACGGCCGCCTCGACTCCACTCTCTTCATCACCGAAGGAGACTCCGCCTCGGGCTCCATCACTAAAGCGCGCGACGTCAACTCGCAGGCCGTCTTCTCGCTCAAGGGCAAGCCACTCAACTCCTTCGGGCTGACAAAAAAAATCGTTTACGAAAACGAAGAGTTCAACCTCCTGCAAGACGCCCTCAACATCGAAAACGGACTCGACGATCTACGTTACAACAACGTCGTCATCGCCACCGATGCGGACGTCGACGGCATGCACATCCGCCTGCTGTTGATCACCTTCTTCCTACAATTTTTCCCCGAGCTGATTAAGCAAGGTCACCTCCATATTTTACAAACGCCCCTCTTCCGCGTGCGTAATAAAAAGGTGACCCGCTATTGCTACACCGACGAAGAGCGCCGCGCAGCGATGGAAGAGTGCAAGCCCAAGCCCGAAATCACCCGCTTCAAAGGCCTCGGTGAAATTTCACCCGACGAGTTCCAACACTTCATTGGCAAAAACATCCGCCTCGATCCTGTGATTATTGCAAAGGGTATGACCATAAAAGATATGCTCACCTTCTATATGGGCAAAAACACACCCGCACGCCAGGAGTTCATCATCGACAATCTAAAAGTTGAAAAGGACATGGCCGAAAAAGAAGAACCAGCAGCAGTGACAGCCAATTGATAGAACCTTCATTGACAAAGTAATACCTTAGATGAATTGTAAAGATATGCGGGTTACCCAAAAAGGCCAAGTCACAATCCCGCATGAATTTCGGAAACGCTATGGATTTACCCGTGATCGTGAACTTGTATTTGAAGCGGCAGAAGGCGGCGTCCTTCTGCGTGCGGCGCCTGAGTCGAAGCCGGAGCGTCTGCGAGAAGCTCTGATCGCGGTTCGAGGCATCGCCGACGGCGGTCTTTCGACGGATCAAGTCATTGAAATGACACGTGGATAAATCCCGATGGTTTTAGTCGATTCGAATATTCGGATCGATCTCTTTACGGACGACCCTCTCTGGGCGGATTGGTCGATGGATCGTTTGATCGAGCAGGCCACTAAAGATACTCTAGGTATTAATCCGATCATTTATGCGGAGATTTCGATTGGATTCACTTTGATCGAAAAACTCGAAACGGCACTTGAACCCTTAAACCAGAGATGCCAATCGCTATCGAACCTATTTCCCTAATATTGAATTAATCTGCCCCTGATTCCCCCGCAAAAGTAGCCCACGCTCCGTGTCCTGCGTAGTTCGGAGAGCGTAATATGGATCCAGCGTCTCCTCCCCAACGCGCCTTTAAGTTAGTGCCATTCTGACCCCTTTTGTGTTCCGAATTCTTGGACTGGTTTCTTTTGGGACTTAAGAAAAAACTTCCCGCCGCAGGCTTTGAAGCACGGCCATATCGCCCCAAGCCGCTCCTTTTAGCGGGTTCACTTTAAATGGATGTTTTCGCTTTCGCTCCCGCTGCACTGCGCCGACAAAGCCCCGCACGTATTCAGCCGAGCCTAAGATGGCACCGTCCGTAAAATAGCGCACCCGGCAGCGAAGAACCACAGTTCTAGGCAAAACTCCATCTTGCTCCTCAAGCACTTTAGCGACTTTTCGACGATCCATCACCCGTCCCTTCACTTCCCAGGGGTCGCCTCCTTTACCGAAGATAAGAGAGCGATGCGCTTGTAGCGCATCTGTCGGCGACTTATCCCCGCCGACGCGATCTGCCCAGACTCGCGATAACCCGTCAACAGCACCCGTCTGGCCCGAGCTATTCGATTGCGCGACCGCTTCCGCATAGCCACAGAAGCGGTAATCCTTAGGATCTTCAACGATACCCGCTCTCACTGGGTTAAGATCAATATAAGCAGCCATTGTTTGAAGTGGATTGCCCGCACCTTCGACCAGGACGGACTTAAAACGATCCGCCCAGAGCGTGCCAAAGCGGCGATGCGACTTATTAAACCAAACCGAGAAGCGTTGCTTCACCGTCTTCATAAATTCGGAAATATCCCCCATCCGGACAATTAGCCGCTGTCGAACCGCGTCTGCCTCCTCACCGCCCGCAGCCAATTCAGCCTCCAAAGTTCGAATCGATGCCTCTTGGTATTTAGTCGGCTTCGGATACAGCACCTTATAGCGCCGCATCAGCTCTATGTCGGACAGTTCGCCCAATTCCGGGACTTCAACCAACACATGGAAATGGTTCGACATGATACAATAAGTGAGCACCCGAATCCCACAGAAGTCTGCCACCTGCCAAATCATCTTACGCAGCACTTCCTTCTCCCTGTCGCCAAATAGACGCTCACCATTCACCGTGCGCGTCATACAGTGATAACTGGCGTCGGCTCCAAAAACTTTCAAACGATTTGATCTCATAACCTCATATTGACGACTTTATCCCTTATGTCCAATGCTAAATGCAGGGACAGGCCCTTGTTAAGAGCCGCCCTTGTTAAGAGCCTTAGACACAAAAAAGCCTCGGCAAACCGAGGCTTTTCGAAAACTGATTGAACTAGAAGCCTTAAGCGCGACGGCGACGAACCATTACGACACCAAGTGCCAATAAGCCAGCAAGTGCCGCGTATGCGGATGGCTCTGGGACAACGTTGACCAACTGCAAGGATTCTGTAACCCCTGTAACCACTGTAACCCCAACAACAGTTTGGAATGCAGCAAAATTATAGTCAATATTTCCAAGGTTAGGAATAACGTTGGTGGACGCCAAGAAGCCAACCTGACTACCACCAGCGATGTCTCCAACATTCGAAGCATCAAATATACCTAACAGAATTCTGGCACCCGGAGTTACTCTGTTAACCTTTGTACCGCTAAACCAACCAGGGGTAGCCCAGAACTCGCTTGAAAAAACGGCTATATTAGGCAAAGCGCTCCAGCTCAACGAGGAAAATGATGAAAATTCCGAGGCTTCAGGCGCTGACGCAATAGAAAACAAATTTTGCAAATCAACAATGCTGCTCGTAGTTTCAGCATAAAGGAAATTTAGTCCCTGCGCGGCTTGATTTGTGTGGTTCAGAGACACCCCAATACTATCAAGGATCGAGCCAGGATCGACTTCAATACTAAAGGTTTGAGCAGATAAAGATAATCCAGAAAATGATATAAAGATGAATAGAGATATTTTTTTGCAAAGCATAATAATTTTTGTTTGTTTTAGATTTAATTTGTGAATTATTGCCCAGCTGTAACTAAGACTGCGGGTAATGTGATCGCGGAATCGCCAGCGGGAACAACAACAATTGCAACCACGCTACCAAAATTGATCCAATGCTAAATGCAGGGACAGGCACTTGTTAAGAGCCTGGCTCCAATGCTAAAAGCAGGGACAGGCACTTGTAAAAGACCCCTTGTAATGTAAAGAGCCTTGTAAATGCAGACGCAAAAAAGCCTCGGCGACCTGAGGCTTTTTGAGAGTTGATTAAGCTGAGTAACTTAAGCGCGACGGCGGCGAACCATAACTACGCCAAGAGCCAATAAGCCAGCAAGCGCTGCGTATGCAGATGGCTCTGGGACTGCTGTTAACTGAATCGAGATACCAGACCCACCAATTCCCGCATTGTCTGAGATGGTCACAACACTTCCCGCCCCTTGCAAGAATGCGACTGTCGAAGCACTATCAGAAGCGCCTAGCTCAAAATTGATGGTGGGAATTGGTGCTGGAGCATCAGCGCCCGTAATTGTCGTCCATGCGTTTGCACGGATTAACCCCGAAAGCGAACCATCAACAAACAAAAGCCAAGCTTCTAATCCGTTGGCCGCAGTCACGTCCACCCCTGTCGACGTTGTAGCGTTAGCACCAGTTGAGGTGTTGAACGTGGAATCAATGGCCAGCACATTCCAGCCCGTCAAATCAGCGTTTGCCGCTGTGGTAAAATAACCGACCGAGACACTTTCCGCAGCGAGACCGTCAGAGCCTTGGAACAGAGCAGCACCTGAGCTAGGGAATGAACCATAGTTGATATTGGCTGACAAACCCATTAGGGATGAAGTGCCCGTGATTGAGGATAAAGCTAAAGCTAGTAGGTAGGTGTGTTTCATTTTGATCGTTTCTTTTTCTTATTGTTATTTTATTTTTAAAATGGAAGTGATGATCGCTAAAAAGGTTTTGCATCCGCCCATTGAAGACCAGAGCTAATGTGCTGAATGATTATAGAGCTATCAGCAGGGATAGACACGGTTTGACCTCTTTCGGTTTCGGAGTCACCAGCAAGCCTCCATCCGTCGCCGCCAAAGAATCCGAAACTATCAGTTTGACGATAATACACATTGAAAGTCCCGCTACTACTTAACACATAAACGAGGTCAGATGACCCCGAATTTCCACCAGAAACATAACCATTTGTCGGGGTGTAAATACCTGAATCGTCAAGCTTAACGTCTACAGGAAATGGGTAAGAGACCAATGAGAAGCCCGCCGGTAGATCGCGCTGATGATCTATGACGTTAACGCTACCAGAAACGACAATGTCCAGATCCCCCGCTGCTGTTCTTGATACAATAATGCCGTCGTCTGGGCCAACAATCACATCAGACGTGTCTGTCTCCGAATCACCAGCAACTCGCCAACCATTCCCCCCGAAAAACCCTAATTCATCAGTTTGGTAATAATAAACGGCGTATGTGCCTATACCATCGGAAGACATAATGTAGACAAGGTCAGAGGAACCGGAGTTACCACCCGTTTTCAAACCAGCAGTGTTGTCTGCGCCAAAAATATCTGCGAGAGTCACGTGCTTTTTCACAGCATACATGTCAGCTGATGAAGCAAGTCCTGTGAGATCTGTGCCGGTGGTGATAGTTGTTGCCGTATTGCCGATGATATCAACAATCAAACCGCCGTCAGTAAACTGAAGATAATGGGTTGCATTACCTGACGCATCGGTTCCAGCGAAAGCTCCCGGAGTGTAAGCTGCTGAAGAATTTGTAACGACCGCAGATGTTGGAGTTTCTGAAAGCGCCCCACTGACTAGAACTGCATTTTCGAGGGACAATGCCAAAGGAGTAAAGGCCGTTTGCGATCCATCTGGCGAACCATTGACTGTCAGTGTCACATAGCCAACCGGATCGGTCTCAACCGCCGACAGGCTTGAAAGGGTAAAAATGGCTGCTGAGGCGAGCAGGGAAATGGTTTTTATAGATGTTTTCATAATTTTTTGGCAGTTACAAGTTAGATCAATTTAGTTCGGTAAAAACGGGATGCAAGTATAAATTTACGTTTTGGTTGGTGTATCCAGGGCACCTTACTGCATTTCCCTAAGTCGTTGATTTCTCGTCGTCAGAGCAATAATGCCGTCAATATTTCTTTGATTTGTACGAATAAAATCGGGTGCGGGTAGCTTGGGCTTTGATTTTCTCCATATTTTAAGCGCGGCTCCGCGCAGCAGAGCTAGGTTTGCTGCGGTGTGGCGTGTTCGGCATCGGCACTTGTCCTCAAGCATAGTGCTGTCTCGGGGGTGGTGGTTTTTGTTTTCCACGTTCCATCGCTCGCGGACTTTCTGTAGTATGTGCGCGGGTGGTTCACCCCGACGACTGCTCAGGTAGATGCGTCGCCCATTGGTCAGTTTGCCAGTCTTCTTGTCGGTGGATTCGCGAAGGATCTCCGCTATAGACCAGATGCAGGGGGAGTTTACCTGTATTGGCGTGACCGAGATGTAGCGCACTCCTCGGATGTCGATGCGCCCGTGGCTTAGCTCGGGAGCTGTGTACAAAAAGGGGGAGCCAATTGGCTCAGTCTACGGGTGGCTTGCTCTAGCGTGGTCTTCTGATTCGCTTTGAGTTGGACGAGCACTTCGCCACCGCGCTCTTGAACGACCTCGCGCGCGAGGTTTTTCATGGAATAGAGGGCGTCCCCGCTGAGCGTCTTGCCTTCGAGGGCATCCTCGGGCAGGGCTTCAATCAATTGCCAAGTCAGCTTGTGCTCCTGTCCGTTACCGCTGGCTGCGGCTTGGGCGACGGGGCTGCCGTCGACCGCATCGACGAGCGAGACGATGGTTGCGAGATTGCCAGCGATCACTTTGCCGTCAATTGACAGCAGATCGGGCAGTTCGCCCTTTTCGCTTTGGCTTTGCAGCCATGCGTTCAAGGGCTTCGCCAGTTCTTTGGGATCGACTGCGCCGAGCACTTTGCGCCAGCAGCCCTCGCCCGGTGGTGGCACCACTTTGCGAGCCTCCGGGTTAGAGCGGAAGCCCAGGTTTGCCCTTTGAGCGGAGCTCAGGTCTTGGCAAAAGCGGAAGATGCCGGTCACGGTATGCTCGCCGCAGCACTGCGCTAAAACTGCGGTCGTCAACATGGCAGCTAGAGGATACTGTCGTCCACGGCGTGCACGTGGGTCTTTGACCGCACGCATGGCGCGGTAAAGACTCTCAGCTTTTTTAGCACTCACGGGCATCACCCCCGGTGCGCGGGCTTTGGGATCTTCACCGGAGAGTAAACGGCTCGGGTCGCGCAAGCGCTCCAGAGCATCTTTGGCTAGTGGCTTTACCCAAAGATACTTCGGTCGCTCGTTGTCCTGATAGTATTGAGGAGCGGCCACACGTGAGTAACCTTTGGTCTGTCCGAGCTTCGTCCACCCCGCAGCGTTATAACAGGTGCCATGATAGCCTTCGGGGTCAACAAAGGTCTCGGCCAGCAGCGGACGTTTGCCATAGCGAGCCTCCCACGCCTGTGGCAATGCTTTGACCGATAAACCAAGTATTCGGCTGGCCAAATTGTCGGGACGTACCGTCGGCAATAACAGAAAGCGGCTATTCTGAACGACCCAGCCTAAGCGCTTCTCTCGGGTGCGACTGTCCCAGTTCACGTAAGCCTCCCGCGCGGCCAATTTGCGACTGCTGGTCGTCCAAATTAGCAAGGCCACCGCTTTGCCTTCATAGCAGACCACTTGGCTGAGATGGCGCTTGCGCGGGTCTGGGCACCCAAGATAGTGGTGTTTGTCCAATAGCTCGGTGTAGGCATCCGCTTCATCGTCGCGCCATTCGCGCAGTTCAAGGCTCGCCAGAGCTTCATTAGGGAGAGATTTTGTCCATGCTTTGATATTCATCTAAGCATAACATATTTGGCTTTTGATAAATGTCTAGCCAAAAAATTAAAAACCTGATGTTCAAGCAATTAACTCCCCGGCAGTGATGTGCCCTGTTGGTGTATCGTTAAATTTACAAGTTATTGAGAGGTGCATGCTAGCAAAATGAGGCTAAGCTAAAGCTGTAGGCCGCATATCTAAAAGAAATAAGCAGTATGTGAACCAATCTGAGGGCGAAAGCAAAAGAATCTTTTTTTTGAACTTTTTTTTCGAAAATTGAAGGCATTGAGGCCGCTGGAAGCAAAAATATACGGAAATGGAGCCGATAAAGTGGTTCGTGGCTAGGACTCTGCTGGGGTTCGGGTGGTGGGGCTGGGGCTTGGGCTTGGGTTCTGTTTTTTCTGCAGAATAATTTTTATGCAGAATGATTATCCTTTGTGCCTGCTTTGGTGGGCTTTGTTTTGGGGGGTGTGGCTGGGCTCTGCTTTTTAGGCAGAATCATTTTGGGCAGAATCATTTTGGATGACGTGGCTTGGGCTCTGTGGTTTCTGCCACAAAAAGGCACTAGAAAGCACGAAAATTTGGATGAGCTAATTCATGCGGCGGGAAGATTTTTGTGTATTTTTGTGGCTATGACTTTGCTGAGGGATGGGTGATACCCTCAGATCTCCGTGTCTCCAGCGATAGCGGGTGGTTAATCAATTACCGTGTCATGGCTGCGGCGTTGTGGGAATGATTCTGCCTAAACCACATCTCGTAGGCTCACGTCGTCAAAAAAATGATTCTGCCTTTAATGATTCTGCCAAAAATGCGTCGGGCTGGGAGCACTGAATTTTCTGCAGAATGATTTTTATGCAGAATGATTATCCTTTGTGCCTGCTTTGGTGGGCTTTGTTTTGGGTGGTGTGGCTGGGCTCTGTTTTTTAGGCAGAATCATTTTAGGCAGAATCATTTTTGGAGGGTGTGGCTGGGGCTCTGTGGTTTCTGCCACGAAAAGGCACTAGAAAGCACAAAAATTTGAATGAGTGGGTTCGTGCGGCGGGAAGGTTTTTGTGTATTTTTGTGCCTCTTTGTCGCTATAACTTTGCTGGGGGATGGGTGGTGGCCTCAGATCTCCGTGTCTCTTGCGATAACGGGAGGTGAATCAATTACCGTGCCTGGGCTGCGGCTTTGTGGGAATGATTCTGCCTAAACCACATCTCGTAGGCTCACGTCGTCAAAA
>Ga0222651_1001735_pt1 | contig 10285 bp, 12 predicted proteins | sample AntAcemetagen369_FD_179855 | JGI IMG/M metagenome (GOLD analysis project Ga0222651, IMG submission 179855) | Saline water microbial communities from Ace Lake, Antarctica - #369 | ecosystem: Environmental > Aquatic > Non-marine Saline and Alkaline > Saline | place: Antarctica: Ace Lake...
TAGCCCCGCTCGGTGATCTGCGCCACCGCGTCCCGTTTGAAATCGTCGTCGAAATTACCTTTGCCCATCATGGCCTCCTTGCCTCAAAATTAGGGAAGAAAGCGTCTACGAATCTAGGGGCTATTCATCTTCGGCAAAGAACAGGAAGATCAGCCGCGCCATGAAGTGGTTCATGTCGTGGCGACGATCTGCCTTTCCCCAATCAGGATTATCCTTCAGGAGCTCAATATAGAGACGGTTCAGGCGGCCTGTTGCCTTGATGTCGAACGAACTTTCACGGATTTGTTTGACGGTCGTGATGCCAGCGAGCGGCAGGAAAAAACCGAAGTGATCGGGAAAGTCCTTGTACTCACACGCGATCGGCGGATCGTCAGAGGTCAGGTCTTCTGCTTCAAGAGTCTGACCGTCCGTTGCGAGGATGAATTTGGCCTTGGCTTTCGTCGTCGCAGGGCAAACCCTGAGCGCCGTCAGGGTTTGCGAGACCGCACCTACAGGGCAGGCGACGATATGAATGTTGTTGGTCTGCAAAACGCCGCCCAGATCGGACCTGTTTGATGATCCTGCACGCAGTCGTTTGATCGTTGTCGCCTTGTTGCCAAACGCTTCGAGGAACGCAAACGGAAACTCCTGAGCATCGAATGGCTGCTCAGCGAGTGCAGAAATGGCCTCTTCAATCTCGACGGCGTTCAATTTTCAGCGACTCCTCTTCGCTTTAAGGTAGCAGGCCCGTTTGAGTAGCGCACTACTGACTGCGCGAATTGTTGACGTATCCACAGCCAGGGCATGCCGTACCGCAGGCTTTGGATCGCAATTCATGTTCATTTCACCGCTTTAAGCGAATAGCTGGTGCTTCGACCGCCGCCGGGGTCGCGCACGAGAATGTCTTTGCCGATTAGATCGTTGATATCGCGCAGGGCCGTGTCGGGCGATGATTTTGTGAGTTTTGCCCATTTCGAGGACGTCAGCTTGCCCTCGAAGCCATCAAGCAGCCGGTTGATGATGTTGCGCTGGCGCTCGCTGAGCGTTTGATCCCTGTGCGTCTCCCAGAACCGCGCTTTCTGCAGAACGCCTGAAAGGGTTCCCTCAGCCCCTTCAATCGCACGGTCGAGACACCCTAAGAACCATTCGAGCCACGGGGTGATGTCGAGATCGCCTTTCTGCGTGGCTTCCAGAATGTCGTAGTAAGCTTTTCGCTCCAGGCGGATTTGCGCGGACATGCTGTAAAAGCGCTGCGTGCTTTGGTCGGAGCGCGCCAACGCCATATCGGCGATGGCGCGTGCGATACGGCCATTCCCGTCATCGAAGGGGTGGATGGTGACAAACCATAAATGCGCGAGCGCTGCCTTGAGAACAGGATCAAGCGGCTGGTCGGCATTGAACCATTTCAGGAAAGCCGACATTTCAGGATCGAGGCGCGGCGCGGCAGGCGCTTCGAAATGCACGCGCTCCCGTCCCAGCGGCCCCGAAACAACCTGCATCGGGCCGGTGCTATCGTCACGCCATGCACCGACGACAATCTTGGTCATGCCGCTGCGCCCTGTGGGGAAGAGAGAGGCATGCCAGCCGAACAGGCGCTCGTCGTTCAGCTTTGCATCGTATTTCTGAGTGGCGTCGAGCATCATTTCGACTACACCCTCGACGTTGCGTTCGGCGGGAGTCAAAGCGCCAATATCCATACCCAGACGCCGGGCAATAGAAGAGCGCACCTGGTCCTTGTCGAGGATTTCGCCCTCGATCTCGCTGGATTTGAGAACGTCCTCGGTAAGGGTGGCCAGGACGGCTTCAGCACGCAGATCGAAGCCAAGAGATTCCATGCGCCCGATCAGCCGCCCTTGTCGATGGCGGATCGGCGCAAGCTGCCCGGACACGAAACCTTCGTCCCACCGGAAGCTGGGCCATTTTTTTAATTCATGAATATAGGTTGTCATTCACCGCACTCCTTACGGAGATTATACCCGATATTTGCCGCAAAACGCCAGAATAATCTCCGCATATAATGCGGCTATTATGGCTAATATTCCCCGCAACCGGTAGGCGGGATCAGTTAGGCCGCAGGGCTATTGGGTATTATCGGGTATGGAATTGGGTCCGTGGGTCCAGGGGGCTCGCCTTCTGGTCGCAGGTCCAGCGGCGATGACGATGGTCATGGGGTTTTCAGGGGAGCAGGAACGCTCCCTTGAATGGCGATGCAACGGCCAAACGTTGTATTGGCTCAATTAGGCTCGACGCCTGAATTGTGCCACTGGCCGGGGGGTGAAACGGGGGCGCGCAGCGGGCCCCCTGGAGCGGCCATTCATGGCCGCGATCAAGAGGCGGCGTATTACGCCGCACCTCTTGCGCGTAGCGTTATCTGCCAGAGATCAGTCCCCGAGCGGCCACGGATGTGTCATTGAACCCGGCCACAAGCCCCCTATTTCACCGGCGCAACTACGCGGGGTAAGCCTCCAGGTCAAAGCGGTCAAACCCGCGTCGCAATGTCACCGGCGATACATCGAGCCGCCGCGCCATTTCGGCGACGGGCACGCCCTGCACGAAATGCATTCGGTGCGCTCCCAATATGGCGTCTTCGTCAAGTTTCAGCGGACGCCCCAGCTTCGTCCCACGGCGCCGGGCGGCATTCAACCCTTCAATCGTATTCTCGACAATGATGTCGCGGCCGAATTCAGATACGGCGCTGAATATGTGATAGACGAGCTTCCCGCCCGGCGTGGCGGTGTTGATGCCTTCACAGATCGAACAGAAATGAACACCATCATTTCGGAATCGGACCAGCAGGTCCGCAAGGCCAAGAACGGAGCGCCCCAGGCGGTCCAGCTTGAACACGACCACCATATCGCCCTCGCGTAGCGAGGCGAGCATATCGTCCAATCCGGGCCGGTGCGCGTTTGCACCGGAAATACCGTGATCTTCGAAAATCAGGTCGCAACCCGCACTTTCCAGGTCGTCACGCTGCATCCGTAGCTTTTGATCCTTGGTCGATACGCGGGCATAGCCGAATTTCCGTCCCGTACATTCAAGCTGTGGCCAGGCGTTCATAGCGGCCTCCGGAGTTGCTCAAAAACGAACGTTTTTGAACCGACGCGCTGCGGGCCGCCAATCAATGATGCGTATGGATTAAAATCGTTATAATTCAACATGTTGAAACTTTCGTTAAGTTAATTAATTTTTCATAACAGTAATATACTCAATATATACAATAACGTTCGTTTTTGTACTGTGTAATGTCAAGATATAAACTTGTTTTTATTTGGATAAATATTGCTTTTTTCAATCATTTATTGTATGTTTCGGTCAAGAATGAGGAATATGTGCGATGACACAGGAACCTAAAAGCAACAAAAATAGTATGACCCGCCGCGCCTTCTTGGCTACCGCTAGTGCGGTCGCTGGGGCTACCGCGCTTGGCATGACGCCTGGTGCTGCGGCTGCGGGGCCGGAATTGAAGAAGTTTGCTTCTGAAGACATTCGCAACAAATTTGGCAGAGAGCTGGAAGATATTCCGTATAGTTCCTCGAACGGTCGGTTAGCAGTAATTCTATATGGGGAGAACAAACACGTTAAAGACGCCGTCGGGTATGCTGCAAAATTCTTTGCGGAACACTCGCCGGAAAATGTTGTCGTCAGATTTTTATGGGCCAAAGACAATAATGACAGCCCGAATGATAGTACAGTCGGCATATATGCGAATGGGCTTCACTACGGCGACATCACCGTTGGCGTAAAGCGCGGTGCAGAGGAAATCGGTAGGGCCGTCGTTACTCATATGAACGCAGCCCATAACCAACTCCTGAAGCAGCATTTAGCGTCTCTCGAACCCCGCAGATAAGGATTAGACCGGTTTATTAAGTGTGAACCCAAGGCCTTCGGTCCTGGCGGGCTGAATGTCGAGAGCCCTGTCGCCTGTCGCGTGTGCGTTAAAAGCAAGCTTTACATCCACAGCGTTTTCAAATGCATTGCCATCAATGGATTTAGATGCAGAATTTGCTGAAGATGGCGAAAAGTTTTCTGACATCGCACTCGTGAAATTAAAACCTTTATCAACAATCTGTACGTTCCTGTCGTCGTGACCTAGCCCTGACTTATCCCGTGCTTCGAACTCGTTTACCGTTGTATCAAGATATCCTCGGGCTTCCCTGATCTCATTTTTTTGTTCCTGCGTATTTAAGTCAGTAATAGCTTTGTTGACCGTGGCTGTGCTTTCATCTCTTATGGTTTCTTTTTTTGCGGCAATGCGCATCTCTCGGTTTTGAATTGAATCGGCTTCATTCAATTTGTTCTCGACGATTGTTTTTCTTTCTATCAAACCTTTACGTTCATCGAGTTTGGTATCGAGTTGACCCTCTTCCCATGCCTTTTGATCGTGGGCTATTGTCAGCAAGATATTCGGGTCGGTCCGGTCCGCCGTTTGGCCGTTGCGTTTTTCCCAGGATTTAATCAGGCGCTCCCGCTCCTTGTTCTTCAAGCTACCGTCATCATCCAATTCCGGCTTCCGTCCGGCCAACAAATCGGCAATGAAATTGTCAGCCGTTGTTATGTTCTTGCGGTGACCATCAATTTCCCGATCCAATTCGGCAATTCTGGCGTTCAATGACGCCAGTTGATCCATCAGGATGGCGTGCTGGCGGGCTTTTGTATCCTCGTCTTTTTTCTTTTTGAAATCGCGTTCTGCGGCGCGCGTTTGCGCGGCGGCATCGGCGCGCAGTCCGCCGCCAACTGTTGTGTCGTCATTCCCGATAGAAAGATTATGAATTTTGAGGGCGAGTTCTTTGGCTGCACGGCCTGCTTCCCCGACAGGGTTTTTATCCGCATCGTTATTCCGTGCGGTCGCATTTAAACCAATATTATCGCCAGTAACTGTTTTAGACATTATCTCCACACAATTTTGCCTATCGACACTATTGTATGGGAGTATTGGTAAAATTATTATGAAAAATAAATAGTATTTATCTCTAATTATTAGAGAAAATAACCAGTCATTAACTGGTAGTGATATATTGTACAACTACAGTTTTATTATAGCACACCTCCGATGTTCTTTAAGAAAAATATTTTGGCTGATTATATTTCTTTGGGAAATTGGCGTCGGCCGAATTCGTCCTTGGACGGCCAGTTTCGGTAACGGTTGAGGACAAAGTTTAGATGTACTTCTGTCGCTTTCGTAGAGATACCGCTGAGCCAGCTTTCAATGGTGCCGATGCTTAGCCCTTCCGGTATGTCGGTAACACCCCCCAGGAGGACGGCGGGGCCGACTCCCGTGCGGTCACGGTGGCCGCGCAACTCGGATTGGATATCCGGTGTGATGGTTGGGAACAAAGGCGCCTCGGCGTAACAGCGCACGACATATTCGTAATAGTCCCGCCGCAGTGTCTTGACGCGCCGGTCGATCCAACTGCCAACGATGTTTTCGGTCAGGCCACCCGGGATATCGTCCCTGGCAACCAGCACGCGGCGCAGCCCCGAGCCGGTTCTGTCGATTTCCGCGTTCAGCAAGGCCACCATGTCGTCAGTGAGGGGAATCCGCTCGTCCATAGGACAGTGTTGGCCAACACATTGGAATGCGTCAATAAGTCGGTGTTGCGTTGTCCACAGGGCAAAGACGAGATGAGCAAAATTGGGGAAAATGGGTTTACGAATACGCGCATTCATTTGCCTTTATTCGCCAGTATTTGTTATTTATTTTCCGTGACCCTATCTGCTGCTATAATAAGCGCAGACGCTTAGTAGAGGTTTGTCGATGTGTTTCGGCAATATCGAATTTATTGAGACAAGGCTAGAGGCTTTTGTATCCAGATATACGCATTTTAGAATTCGTCGAAATGGTCAAAATCGCGAATGAAAATGTCACCGCTGTCCGTATTCTAATCGTTCATTGCGAAAAGACCCCAGACGAGCAAGATAAAGCCCGTGCATTCCTGTTACGGCTTCTGCCTATTTTGGGAGGCGGAGTATAACTCACTTTTTAGAGCTTGATTTGAGAGTTTGATAGATGGCCGTTGCACAGCGTATTCCCGAAATACTTCAGACACCCTTTGCACTCATCGGGCGTTTTAACCCAATTCTAATTGATAACGAAGAGTTTGTAGAAGTAGCCGAAATTGAATCCTCAGTTCCCTCCGAAGCTGACCAAAGAAACGTATTAAGTCTCCTTACTCTTGGTAGCATGTATTTGTTGGGCAGCGGTGTCGAACAAGATGATGCCAAAGCGTTTGAGTGCTACCAAAAAGCAGCTGACAAGGGCTTTGCCAGTGCGCAAAACGGTCTCGGCTATATGTATGCGAATGGCAGAGGTGTTGAACAAGACGACGACAAAGCCTTCGAGTGCTACCAAAAAGCAGCCGATAAGGGCCTTGCCAGTGCACAAAGCAATCTTGGCAAGATGTACGCGAATGGCAGAGGTGTCGAACAAGATGATGCCAAAGCCATTCGATGGTTACAAAAAGCAGCCGACAAAGGGCTTGCCGAGGCGCAAGATTATTTAAAATTGTTAGAAAAATATATTGATGATACTCTTATTGAGAGTAATAGGAGTATCGATAACATTTCATTTGTGGTCGAAACAGACCCGACAACTTCGGAAGAAAAATCAAACCTCGAGGCATTTAGAGCAGCGGCGTCGAAAGAGGCTGTCGGAAAGTTATTTTCAAGTATCCGCAAACAAAAGGGCCTGACTCAAGTTCAGGTCGCCGAACTGGTCGGGAAGACACAACCTACAGTGCAAGGTTTTGAAACTGGTCGTCGCGACCCCTCGCTGGAAACGATGAACCAATATGCTGCTGCCTTGGGTGGGAAAATCAAGATTATATTCGAGCCTGATTAAATATCGGCAATTGCCTATTGACATAATTATCGTCAATTGACGATAATTCCTCCTGTCGCAACGATAGGAGGTCAACATGATCAAGCCAGTAGTTGTAGCCGTAGCGGTCATTCTGCTGACAAGCGGTTGTTCGGAACAGGAGCGCCGCGAGCAGCGTCAGCACGAGGCGCGCATCGCAGCGGAGAACGCGAAGCAGCAGCGCCTTGCCGCGCAATACACTGCCGACATCATCGCAGAAACGCAGCGCCACAAGGATGCATTGGACGCGGAGACAACGCGTCAGCGCACCAAGCAAGTGACTTCACTCGCCGAGATTGCGGCTTTTTTGGCTGCCATCGGCGGCGTGATCGCCTTTGCAGTCTACTCGTTTCGGCGGCTTGGAGAACGAGTTGTCGAAGAACGCACGAAGCGTCACGGACTAAATCTCAAATCCATTGAAGCGGACCCGCACCTGTCGCCTCAGGACAGACACCTGCTTTACAGCCATGCCATCGAAGCTGCCAGCAACAGCGGACCGCCGCTGCTCGGCCCTCCCGGAACATAGGAGATGCATGATGAACGACTTTTCTTCGGGTAACGATAACGGGCCTCCGGGCCAGAACCTTTTGGCAATATGCCTGGCGATGCTCGCAGCCGTACTGGGGACGCCCTATCTCTTCGAGTTGGTTGGGCCGTTTATTCAGAAGCTGGTGTATCAGGCTTATGATTCCGAAGCGCTGGCGGATTTGATGTACTACGCCAGTTTTGCCCTGAGCGGCATTGCGATCTTTACCGTCACGCGCATGGCGTTGTGGTATGCGATTGCCGCCATCGTGGCGTTCGGCGCTATGCGCATGAGCGGCGCGATGGTTGCATTGTAAGAGCGACAAGATTGTCTCATCCCTTTTCCAATGCCGACGCTCCCTTCGGTTCGGCGCGTTTCGCCGAGCCGGGGGAGGTGGCGCGAGCAGGAATGCTTGCGCAGCGTCCGGATTCGCTGTTCACCGGATTTATAGGGAACCGGCCGCTCTGGTATTCCGGTATGGGCGGCGGTCTGCTAGTCGCTGGAGCCCGAAGTGGAAAATTAACGGATTGGCTAGCGTATAATTTATGTTCCGGCATTTATGCCGGTTCCATCGTTTTTCTGGATATGAAAGGCGAAGGCGGTGCCATCAGCCGCGACCTGACACCGGACCGCAAGTTCTGTATCTATTGGAACCCGACAAAGCAACACAACCTGCCGTTTCACCGCATTAATCCGGTCGATCATTTGTGCGCGGACAGCCTGACGCTGGTCTCCGATACAAAAGTGTTTTGTCAGAATATGGTCGCTGCCACCGGCAGCACGAATGGTGTGTTTTTTGAAGAACGAGCACGTGAGTTTCTTGAAGCGGTCGTAGTGACCTTAGTGCGCCTGAAAGGCGTGCTGACATTTCCCGATCTCTACCAGGCGCTCAATCTGCTCGTTGGCGGCGGCGAAACGTGGCTCGATTTCGCGTTTGAGATGTCTGAAGCCGAATCCGAATTCGTGCGCCGGGTTGAGGAAGAAATCGCAAATTCGCGGACGGACACCTCCGGGGGTTTCAAGGGTATTCTTGGTGAGCTTATTAAGGCGTTCGCTTGCTTATCCGATCCCGTGCTGATGGAATCTGTTTCACCGCCATATGATTTTTCCTTCGCTCAACTCTGCAAGGATAAACGCGCCTATCAGGTTTATCTCGTTTGTCCGGCGGAGTTCGTTGAATCCTGGTCACCCGTTCTTAAGGCAATGTTCGTAGGCGCAATGGCGTACAAATCGCGTGCGCCCTCGGCTCCGCGTCAGACATGGATATTGGACGAGTGTGCAGCACTCGGTGCGTTTCCGCTGGCCGTAAAATTGTTTACCTACGGCGCCGGGATTGGCATCCGGCCCGTTGCCGTATTCCAAAGCGCTAAACAGATGAAAGCCTTGGGGCCGGACGCGGATACGATTATTCAATCATCGGCGGCGTTGCAATGCTGGTTCGGCGTCCGAGACCTGGAAACCGCCACCATGCTTTCTCGCCGGATCGGCTCGGAGACGTTGGCATATACCGACAAGCATCGTCGGGAAGCTGCCCTCTATGCTCAGCAGCGCGCAGCAATGGCGCTCTTTCAGGGGCGCAACTTAATCCGCTCCGCGATGGAATTTGCGCATAACGCCCGCACGGCCCGTCTGCCGGTGCTCAAACAACGATCTTTGCTTAGCCCCGATGAGATCCTCGCAATGCCCGCTGACCGGCAAATTATCTTTGTGGACGGCGTTGCACATCCAATTTTTGCAGAGCGCAGGCCTTACTACGAACAAGCATTTATGGCGGGGCGATACCATCCCAATCCTTACTATCCGCCGCAGGACCGGGTGCGTGTCAAAACGCGCGGTGGTTTCGCCTGGCGGCGGGTAGTCGTCGAACCCGTGCCGCGTCAATACGCCCATTACCCGCAATACGCAGGCGGCTTCTGGTCCAGAGTGAAAGGCTGATTCCCATGAGCGCACCGACCTCTTCAACGAGTACGCGCCCGTCGCCGTCTTTCTCCGGTTCACGGTCCGACCTACCCGGCCAGGACACCATCGCCGCGAAGACGGCGCCAGTGACTCCGGCCTTTGACAGGGAACGGCATGCAGACGCGCAAAATGAGTCGCGCGGATCGACCATGGTGGCGAATGACCGCCCGCACCCCGCGCCGCATCCGTCTCCCGGCCTTGCACAGGACGTGGACCGCGCCGCGTTCAATGCAGCATGGGACCGGGAGTGCCGCGACGCCGAGGACCGTAACCGTGAGGCGCGGCGGGAGGATTTTAAGGCAGCACGCAGTCAGGAGCCTGATACGTCCCGCAGCCGCACTTTTAACCGTACCGTAACCCGATAACCGAAGGAGAAAATCATGGACCGAGACAAGGACGCATCGCCTCGCCAGCCGGAGCAGGACCGGGTAGAATCGAAACCACCGGCTGACGTTCTGCGCGACGGCCCTCTCAAGGCCAGCATCTGGCGCAACGAAGGAGAGAAGGGGCCGTATTACAGCACGACCTTTTCCCGCACCTATCAGGATCAGGAAGGAAACTACCGCGATACGTCGAGCTTTGTCGGCGGAGACAATCTCAAGATCGCGGAACTGGCGCGCCTGGCCTACAGCCGCTCGAACGAAATGCGCCGTGCCGAGTTCAAGGAAAAGCGCGAGGCGAACGCGCCGGACCGTGAACAAAAGCGCAGCCGGTAGCGGTGCGAAAGGAGTATCTTCTCAACTATTTTTCCTTGCTGTTTGTGGGAACTTCAACTATAAATGTTCCCTATTTGTTCTCACATACAGCAAGGGAAAGTGAGGAGCGGCAAGTATAAAAATACAAGGAGAAACCGCCATGGAAGGCCGGGACGAAAAGCAGTTTATTGAAGGTGTGCAACCGGATGCCGATGGCGGTAATTCCGTATTCGTGGATTACGATCTCTACGCCCGTTATCTCGAAGATTC
>Ga0222651_1001739_pt1 | contig 10262 bp, 6 predicted proteins | sample AntAcemetagen369_FD_179855 | JGI IMG/M metagenome (GOLD analysis project Ga0222651, IMG submission 179855) | Saline water microbial communities from Ace Lake, Antarctica - #369 | ecosystem: Environmental > Aquatic > Non-marine Saline and Alkaline > Saline | place: Antarctica: Ace Lake | collected...
CCCCCACCACGCTTGGCAACGGAGATTCAACGCCAAGTGCCTCTACGCCCCTTGATGACGACGAATCAAACAATTCGCCCGTTAACCTTGAGGAGACAGCCTACGACCAAATCTCCCGCCTTATCCTGGCGCAGTTCGAAGGTCATGGCCTTGCCGATCTGGTTGGGACAATTCTAGAGGCACAAAATCACAAAATCATGTGAAGATTGCCCGACAATTTATAAGATTGATTGATGTCATGGGGATTTCGGGAGAGCAAGGTCGGCTTGTGGAAGCGCCGAGTGGGGTGACTCGGTAGGGTTTCATCGTGCCGACTGCGCCGGAGTCAGGAAAAGGGGGCGTGTATTTGGCGCTGCGCTGTCATGGGGTCGGCGGCGAGACGCTCTCCGCTCCATGACCGACCGAATTCCCCCCTCCCTTCCGCTCTCCTGTTTCCTCTGAGCGTCTGTGGCTAAATCTTAGCCCCCCTTGAAATTCTAGGAATTAGGAATTAGGAATTAGGAATTAGGAATTAGGAATTAGGAACTTGACCACAGATTCAAGAAGATGAGGCACCGATTCACCCAGATTTCGCCTGACTAATAAGACGGGATTTTAAACACAGATTCATGAAGATTGAAGCTGGGATCCTTGAGGATTCTCAAGACCCGCCCAAGAGAAGCGCGTGGGTTAAAGCCCTTTACCCGACCAAGCCCCCCCAAACTTCTGCTCCTTCTGCTGATTCTGTGGTCAATCTCCGCCCCCATCCTCGCCCCTGTTTTCTCTCCTCACTCTGTCGTAAATTCTCAGTGCCCAAATGACTTGGGAGAAAGACGGACAACCTAAACCGATAAGACAGCCTTGCCAACCGAGGACCAAACATGAAACCTCCGCCAAGCGATGGAGGATGATCGAATACTGACGGCATACCACGAAGCCGGCCACGCCGTGATGGCCCTGCTAATGGGGCGGTCCCTTAAAAAAGTCAGCATCATCCCATCGCAGAACCGGCTTGGGGCTTGCACCCTCCAGAAAGGCCGGGCGAAGCAAGTTCAGGATAGGCTCGAAGCGGAAATCCTCATCCTCCTCGCCGGCATGGCCGCCGAGAGTCGGAAGTCGGGCCGCTACAATGTCCAAGGCGCCAGCCAAGATCTCCGTGGCGTCGAGAAACTCGCGAGCGCTCGTTCCGGTAATCCCCGCCAAGCCCACAAATTGATTCATAAGATGCTCGATAAAACCCAGCACCTGCTCCGCAACAAAGCAACTTGGAGTGCCGTCAAAGTGATCGCCGCCGAACTCATTGAGCACGAATCGATCAGCGGACGGGCAGCCAAACACCACCTCACCCTCGCCCAGAATCTAAAGTCAGACTGATGGAGGCGCGTTCGACTTTCCGTAGGCCTGGGGCATCCTTCCCTCCCTTCAATTTACGGTCCGGTTTTCAAGCGCCCTCGCTTTAGACGCGGGCCGTAATGTGGCGGACTTTGTCCCTGTTCGTAGCAGCCAAGATCGGGAGCGGAGCCGGTGAAATTTTCGGTCACTTGCATGATCACGACTCCGGCATCAACGCACTTTGCCTTCGGCTTCACCTGCAGGTCGTAGTTCTGCGGATCGTAAGTCTTTCCCTCCTCAGGCCGACCCGCCTTCCGGAAAATATCGTAATCCACTTCCAGTCCGTGTTCCTCGTAGCCCGTCGCTTTATAGAAGGCTGCCAGCGTTTGGTAGCGGCCGGTTTTTCGTTGGGGGTCTCTCCACTTGAGGAACTGCTCCTTCGAGTTCCGGCGGTAGCCGTTGTAGTCCAGCGTCGAGTAGGCGGTGACGGTCCCGGTCTCCATCGCGTAGCCGCGCCCGCCCATGAAGAGGTTGTTCCGAAAATGCCCGTTCTGCCAGATCGACGGAGGCGTGAACCCCTTCTGTGCGCAACACAGAGTGTTGTTGTAAGCTAGGACCCCAGCAGGATAATTATTGAGTTTGAGGTTGAGACTGGTGATGCCATAGGCCTCGTTGCGAATGAGGTAAATCGGACCGCCATAAGAGGGCTGGACCGAGAGCGCGGTATGCGTGTTGTAACAGCGATTCCGGTAAACCCGCACGTTGTGGCAACCGTAGTCCGTCTCCAGGGTGTCGTCTTGGGCGAAAGACAAATCGTTGCCATAAAAGTCAATCGCGACGCAGTGGCGTTCGAGGTCTTCGACCGGTGGACCGAAGTTGGCGATCGCGAGGGCATCGCTGAAGCGGGTGATGCGATTGTAGCAAACGACGTGCCCCTGCCCGTAGAGGTTGACGCCCGTCTCAGCGGGTGACATGTAGGATTTTTCGGGACGCGGATACCACGTCTTGTTGATGCCTATGATCTCGTTGTCGGCAATAAGCCAATCGCGCGAATTCTCGGACTGAGTGGAGATTCCATTGATGACACCCTCGATGCGACAGCGGCGGACGGTGATCCCCTGCGATCCCGGTTTTCCTGAGGAGATCGCGGTGTGCGCGTTGCGAAATACCAAGTCCTCGAACATGAGATGATCCGTTCCGCCCAGACTGATGATGCGCGTCCGTCCCTCGCCCGGAGCTTCCAGGGTAGCAACGCCATCGCCCGCGCCCCGAAATACGATCGGACGTCCCGGCTCGCCCGATTTGCTCAGCGCAAAGGGCCCGCGGTAGACGCCCGCGTGAAGCAGAATGACATCTCCCGGCCCGGCTTGTTTGTAGGCCGCCGCCAAACCGCTCTTGGGAGAGGCGTGGATGGTCTTCCCTCCTTCGCTTGCCTGCGGTTCGCTGCGCGTGGAGACCTCGATGATCTTAGGCTCAGCCGGGCTTCCGCCGTCGGGATCGACCATCGTAAACCGGATCTCGTAAGGGGTTCCGGGCTGAAGAAATAGCACGCTTCCGGCAAAGAGGTTTCCGGTACGATACGGGCCGTAGTCCTGGTTCGCGATCTCATGAAACACGCGTAGCAGGTTCATCCCCCGAGACCAATTTTTGTCACCGATTTTACGAGACTCGACGCTCACGCTTGCGTTCCGATTATAATCCCCGCTGACATACCAACGAAACCCCAGGTTCTCTAAAGTGGGAGGATCCACCATGAAGCGCCCGGGGACGATATCGTCCCGCGCTGGACCTGGCACCGAACCTTTGATCGCATCCTTTGACTTGCCGACCAGCACCGGTTCCGCCGCCGCGGCGAGACCGAGCATCCAAAGAATCAGGATTCCAACCCTCGCTGCGAAAACCAGCTTGGTCGCTTTACGGCCATGGGATAAGGGAACGTTCTTCGAAAAGGAAATGACCATCCGTCATTTTATCCCCCCTTGAATGAAAAGCGACAAGGATATTTAAATCCAACCGAGAGACTCGTGACTCCTCGAAAAACCGTTGCTTCCCAACGGAAGTAAAAGGGCTTGTCCACACTGGAACCACTGGCCACTTTTGAAAGGATGAAGCTGGTTTTGCTCTTTGCCTTCTTCCTCCCACTTCTCACGCCCCTTCTCTGGGGTCAAGAGATCGACCTTGAAAAACTAGATCTGTAGATGACCCGGGAGAAAGCGGATGCAAAAGGCATCGCTTGGTTCGATCTCTATCTCGGTCAAGCAGGGAAACAACGCTACTTGAGCACCACCAAATTTGCCACGACCGCGGAGGCCTTCGAAACTACGCTCTTCAACGGAGCGAAAGAAAATCACCACTTCACCTTAAACTTCCCTCTCTACAATGGGGTCGAGTCCGTGGAAATCGGCGTCGTGGCCGGGTCTACGATCAGCCCGCCGGAACGGTATGGCAACAAAGGCCGCATCGGCGTTTACGGAACCTCGAGGGGATTCTCAAATAGGAATTCGAGGGAACTCTGAAAACTCCCGTGAAAATACCAGAATACGAGCAGTCAGCGCCTCAACACTCCCAAAATAGGAGATACTTCTGACCTGCGGCTAAGGTGAAACATTAAAAAACCCCAGCCGAAGCTGGGGTTTTTCGGGACAAAGTCCACAATTACAGGGTAATAAATTACCTTTACCGTGGCTGCCCTCCTGATTTCAGTTACACTTCTAGCTTTACCTCACAAGATAGCAAGTGCTTTTCTCCTATATGTCCAACAACCCCCTGTTTGGTAGTAATTCTCCTCTTCCACAAATTCCTCAATCGTTTCCGACGGAAATTGATAGTGATCTTTTTCTCGGCCTGGATCTCGGGATCGGTTCATGTGGACAAGCCCTCGTTCGAGCAAAGGAATCCAGCGGTGAAAAAAATCGTATTATTTTTACGGGCTCACGCGTTTTCGATATCCCGGAGGACAGAACGCAATCAGGTGTAAAACTTCGTAATCCAGACCGCCGGGCCGCCCGCCTCTCCCGCCGGACGATCCGTCGTCACGCTCACCGCATGGAGCGATTACGGAACCTTCTGAAACGGGAAGGTGTGCTTCCTTCAGACTACCATATCTCCAGCAAAAAATGGCAAGACTGGCACTCCCGCATGACCTCAGGCGACAATGGCGAGCTGGGCCAATCGGGCCCGTGGGTCTGGAGAGCTGAAGGCCTTGATCGTAAGCTCGCCCCTCTCGAGTGGGCTGCTCTCCTACTTCACCTGACAAAGCACCGGGGCTTTAAGAGTAATAAAAAATCTGAACTCGCACTTGAGAGAAAAGTCATCGAAGCAACGACCAAGGAACTCAAGAAGGACAACAAAACTGGCAAGGAAGACTCAATCGGCACACTCAAAGGAACGGCAGCCAACCATGACCGCCTCTCTGATCACGACTACCGCACCGTTGGAGAAATGGCGGCAAAGGACGGATTCTTTTCCGAACAAAAACGAAACCGCAGCGGCGAATATCTCCGCTCAATTCTTCGGGATGATCTAACTGACGAAAAGACACTCCTCTTTTCACGCCAGCGGAGCCTCGGAAATCGACACGCATCTGAAACTATCGAAGCCGCTTTCACCAAGATCTTCCTTGGTCAACGCCCGCTCCAAAACCCTATCAAACTCCTCGGTCATTGCTCTTTCGAACCTGAAGAAAAACGGGGCGCAATACTCGCCTACTCTGCCGAACTCAGCCGCGCCCTACAAAAAATTAACACCCTCACTCTCGTTCATCAGGACAGCGAAGAAGAGGCACTCCAACGATACATTTCAGACTCAGACAACAAGTATTCTAACTTTGTCTCTAGTTTCGGTAATCAGGCTAAGATCAGCTGGAATGATCTCCGAAAACACTTCGGAATTCCAGAAACCACTCAGTTCAAGGACGTTGCTTCTGATAAAAAGACGCAGACCGCTGACTTTGCGACTGCCAGCTCGAAGCGAAGTGCGGCACACGGTAGCAACATTCTCTCCAACGTGCTGGGAGATGAAGTCTGGTCGTGCCTCACAAACGAGGATCCACGTTCTCTCGATGAACTCGCCTTTGCCCTAACCTTTTTTGAAGTGATCGGAGATGCCGGAACCAAGGACAGCATGCTCGGCTATCTCCACTGGAAACGTATTAATCCCGTAGCTCTCGGCATCATCACCGCAGCCTTGGAGAATAGAGAGGAAGGCATTTTGAAATTCTCAGGAAAGACCAATCTCTCCCACGTCGCCCACCGGAATATCAATACGCATTTACAAGACGGCCTCGTCTACTCAGTTGCTTGTGAGGCGGCCGGATATGACCACACGAAGCGCGACTTCAATTTCGATACAATTGTAAATCCCATCGTCAAATCAGTTGTCCGCGAGACCTGCAAACAGGTCGTCCACCTTATTTGTAAAAATGGGAAACTCCCCGGGAAGATTGTGGTGGAAATTGGGCGCGACCTTGGGAAGTCGATTCCCGAGAGAAAAGAGATCACTTTGGGTATTACCAAGAGGACGAAGAACAAAAACGCGAATCGCCTAAACTTCGCAACAGCTCTCGAACGTCCTGAATCCGAAGTCAGCAATGAAGATCACCTTCGCTACGAACTCTACAAGTGCCAATCTGCGCTCTGCCCTTACTGCGGTGAATATCTGGGCCGTGAGAATGAATTACTGAATACCCATTTTCAGATCGATCACATCCTACCCCGCTCCCGCTCGCATGATAATTCTTTTCACAACAAAGTCCTCGTCCATACCCACTGCAATCAGAATAAGGGCAGTCAAACTCCCTCCGAATGGTTCGGGCTTGGCACTGAACAGTGGCAAAAATTCTCAGCATGGGTCTCCACTGGAACCATGCCTAGCCTCCGGAAGCAAACTCGTCGTAACCTTCTCAATACGACTTTTTCAGATCCTGAACGCGAGTCCCGTTTTCGCGAGAGCCATCTCAATGACACCCGTTATATTTCCAAGCTCATCACCGCTTACCTAAACGGGCTTTACATCGCCCTTGGTGAAAGCCCCGGTTCCAAGGGCAGCACTCGCCGCGTCTTCGTCCAACCCGGGCCGCTTACCGCTCTCGTCCGGCGCTCCTGGGGACTGGAGGATTTAAAGAAAGACCTCAGTGGCCAGCGCATCGGCGATAAGCACCACGCCGTCGATGCCCTCGTCTGCGCACTTACCAGCGAGGGCCAAAGGCAGTTCATCACAAGTCTCGAAAAGACTTATAAGGAAATGGAAAAACGTGGCCGCACCGGCTTCGCACCGAAAGACCTCCCTCTTCCATGGTCAACACTTCGGAAAGACGTCGTGAATTCCATCGACGCTATGACTGTCTCGCGAAAAGTAAAACACATCACGAGTGGAGCACTCCATGATGAGACGAACTATGGCCTCTCGGATAAAGGCTACCCGTTTCTTCGGCGATCCTTGATCAAGGAAGAAAAGGGCAAGAGGGTCGGAGTTTTACAGGATCTCGGTGATCTCGCACGGGTAAAGGACGTCGAACTCCCGTGCAACTCATGGCTCAAAGCCTCCCTTACCGATTGGATCAACCGTGGCTCACCCGTGGAAGAACTGCCAAAGGACAACCAAGGCAACACGTTCTCAAAAGTAAAAATGTTCACCAACCTTACGAAGGCAGGCATCCCAAGTAAAAAGACACTCCGCGAGCAACCTCAGGGACTTATCGCAGGGGGAACGCTCAGCCGTATCGATATTTTCTCAAAACCCGACAAGCGAGGAAATCTCAACTACTCTATCGTTCCGATTTACGTTCATGACCTCAATAAGCCAGAGCCACCAATGCGGGCGATTGTTGCCGCGAAGGAAGAGAGTGAGTGGACCTTAGTCACGCACGAATTCGAGTTCTGTTTCTCGCTCAGCAAAAATATGGCCTTCTCATTTGAGAAAAAGGGATCTGCTAAAAAGCCAGTCGGAGACAAAGGAACCCTGCTCTTTAATGGCGTGAATAGAAACAACGCTAAAATTGACGGGATAGATCCAAATGATTCCCAGAAGATCACAGGGGTAAGCATCAAAACTGGCTGCCTTTCTTTCCACGCCCTCATCATTGATCGACTCGGCAACGTCCGTCCAAAACCTTACCAACCGAGACAATGGCGTGGCGCGGCATCCATCTAAGCAAACCCGCCTACCTGTCCGTTGAGCACCGTGCTTTGCGGCTCAAGTTCCGCGAAGATGATCAACCCGACTTCCGGCAGCCGCTGGAAGATCTGGCCTACCTCATCATCGACACCACCGAGGTCACCCTCAGCGCGCGCCTGCTCTCATCCCTTTCCGCAGCGGGAACACTTGTCGTTGGTGTTGATCAGAAACATTTGCCCAACTGGACCGTCCTTCCATGGACCCAGTTCTATCGTCAGGGCGACATTATCGAGCTTCAAATCGCAACTTCGGGGCCCCTCAAAAAACGAATTTGGGCGAACATCGTTCGCACGAAGATTCTTCACCAAAGCCTCGTCCTGGATCGCTTTGATAAATCAGGAGGTAGCACGCTCCGTGCGATGATTAATCACATCCGATCCGGCGATGCCGATAACACCGAGGCCCGTGCCGCCCGCTACTATTGGAAGAACCTTTTTAACGACCGGGAGTTCCGCAGGCATGACGAAGACCTCCCCAATGCCTTACTCAACTATGGCTACGCTCTGATTCGCGCCGCAATCTCGAGGACTCTTTGTGGCGCTGGCTTCATCCCCCAGCTCGGGCTCCACCACTGTAGCGTCTCAAATTCCTATAACCTCGCTGACGACCTCATCGAGCCCTATCGGCCCTTTGTCGATGCTCTGACTTTGGAAGTCCTCGCCGATTCGGGCCTACCAGTGGACTTCTCGACCGAACACCGGCGAGCCATGGTTCGCCTGCTCGAGCTGCAAGTGAATCTCGCAGAGGAAAGCTACGGAATTCTGACCGCAATTGAACTCACTGTCACAAGTCTCCGAACCTCATTAACAAAGAAAGACTGTGACTCTCTCATCTTCCCCAACTTACTAACAACGTGAAAGGAGACCTACGCCATATGTGGATTATTGTATTTTTCGACCTTCCGGTAAAAAAGCCGGATCAGCGGCGAGCCGCGACCCAATTCAGAAACTTCCTCCTCAAGGACGGATACATGATGTTGCAGTATTCTGTCTACGGCAGAGTTGTCAAAGGCCAAGAAGGAGTCGATAAACACATGAAGCGAACGCAATCTCACCTCCCTAATGATGGCAGTATCCGAGCCCTCCAAGTCACCGACAAACAATTCGCCCGAATGCGAATCCTCCTCGGAAACCTCGTTCCCGAGGAACTTTCAGGCGGTGAGCAGCTCCTTTTTTTCTAAAGAAAAAACCCGAACCCTCTGTAATACAGAAGGTTCGGGAGAGGCTAGCCTACCTCTTTGAAATCAGGAGGGCAACCACGGCTTGGTTTGAGTTTCTCAGCTCGCCTTCCGCAGCCTACCTCTTTGAAATCAGGAGGGCAACCACGGCATCGATGAGCCCGCACTGCACCCGGACTTCAGCCTACCTCTTTGAAATCAGGAGGGCAACCACGGCCTCGGGAACGGTTTGCTTGATCGTGTTGTCAGCCTACCTCTTTGAAATCAGGAGGGCAACCACGGCCTGAGGTGAGCGAGCGCGTCGCAAATGCGGAGCCTACCTCTTTGAAATCAGGAGGGCAACCACGGCTTCGCGAATGATTGGGCGGCCGTGTTTTATAGCCTACCTCTTTGAAATCAGGAGGGCAACCACGGCATCGACTCGATACGAGCCATCGCCCTGTAGAGCCTACCTCTTTGAAATCAGGAGGGCAACCACGGCCTTAAACCCCGCATAGGCCGTGGCGATGTAAGCCTACCTCTTTGAAATCAGGAGGGCAACCACGGCACAAACGCCACCGAGTTCTCCAGCTTTTCAAGCCTACCTCTTTGAAATCAGGAGGGCAACCACGGCTCCGCCGCCCACGTCGCGCCATCGTCCGCCAGCCTACCTCTTTGAAATCAGGAGGGCAACCACGGCTAAGAGCTTCGATCCTGTTTTGGGATCAGTAGCCTACCTCTTTGAAATCAGGAGGGCAACCACGGCTCCGATCCAAGTGACTGAGAAATTCGCCACAGCCTACCTCTTTGAAATCAGGAGGGCAACCACGGCTTCGCACTGCTTGATACGATTCTTGAATCTAGCCTACCTCTTTGAAATCAGGAGGGCAACCACGGCATTGGCATTGCGGCGGCGACTGTGTCGGCGAGCCTACCTCTTTGAAATCAGGAGGGCAACCACGGCCGGCCACCTTCTGAGCGCCCCCAACGGCTCAGCCTACCTCTTTGAAATCAGGAGGGCAACCACGGCCTCCGGGTCACCCCGATCTCAAATCGATCAAGCCTACCTCTTTGAAATCAGGAGGGCAACCACGGCTCCATCCCGATGTCGCAGTTCTTTATGGTAAGCCTACCTCTTTGAAATCAGGAGGGCAACCACGGCTCCGAATTAGGCCGCTCTTCACCGCCCGCGAGCCTACCTCTTTGAAATCAGGAGGGCAACCACGGCGACCAATGGTCGGATAGCTCCACGTTGGTTAGCCTACCTCTTTGAAATCAGGAGGGCAACCACGGCCCCGAGAATTCGACGCAGGCGATCTCTCCGAGCCTACCTCTTTGAAATCAGGAGGGCAACCACGGCGATCCGGAGCGTCGGTAAGGCGCACTCGCCAGCCTACCTCTTTGAAATCAGGAGGGCAACCACGGCGATAAATTGTAAGCCCTTAGTCGCCCAAGAAGCCTACCTCTTTGAAATCAGGAGGGCAACCACGGCTCGACTCCACGGCATAGAGATTGACCAGTTAGCCTACCTCTTTGAAATCAGGAGGGCAACCACGGCAGTCCGCCCTTTCTGCCTCGCGGCCGTCACAGCCTACCTCTTTGAAATCAGGAGGGCAACCAC
>Ga0222651_1001740_pt1 | contig 10260 bp, 12 predicted proteins | sample AntAcemetagen369_FD_179855 | JGI IMG/M metagenome (GOLD analysis project Ga0222651, IMG submission 179855) | Saline water microbial communities from Ace Lake, Antarctica - #369 | ecosystem: Environmental > Aquatic > Non-marine Saline and Alkaline > Saline | place: Antarctica: Ace Lake...
CGATATAACGTCCCAGTAAGAAATCGCGGATGACTAGGGCCTTGTTTGTAGCCCGAGCAGCAGTCGTGCAAGTGAGTTGGTGAGTCTCCTCGCAGCGAGATATTAATAGCTTAAAATCAAAGATATTTTCCATAGTTAGTTCACTGATCGTCCTGCTGTGAATTCCACCTTATTGAGGTGGCCTCGTGATTTTTTTATTTGCGGTGTGCTTGCTGGACGTAGGCTATCTCCTCCGCTCTTTTGGGCGCGGTGTAATCGAAAGCGGCGCGTCACGAGTGGACGGTGGCTAAAGCGCACCGCTACGGCTGGGGTTTTGGTGGATTTCGCAGACACTGTCTGCAAAATTGCAGCAGCTTTGCGTAGGGGCTTCACTTGTGACGCCCGCCGTGTTGTTGGCTGGTGCTCTGCGGTCTTCATAAATGAAGCCCCTACGTTGATATACGGATATAAAGTCATTATCAATTATCCCTTATCCATTTGCGCCGCCACAAACCCAATCTTTATATTTTGCGTTCGACCCCTTCTGGTTTCCCATAGGAATATCACAAAGCCGAAGCTCTGCATAGGGGGTCAATGTTCGGACGATAGCTTCCGCGCTCCAGGAATCTCAGTATCTCCAGCTTTCATGCCGGACGGGAAGGTCGTTCAATAGGTTACGGGTGATTCTCCAGTTCGGAAGATGCAGATCCATGGTGCCGACAAAGCGTTCATTGTGTGTTGGCTCTAAGAGATGCACCATCTCATGCACGACTAAGTATTCTAGGCAGGGCTTGGGCTTCTTCGCTAGCTCGGTGTTGAGGCGTATCGTCCCTCTGTGGTGGGTGCAGCTGCCCCATTTGGTTTTCATTCTGCGGACGTAGAACTTGTCGACCTTCACGCCTAGACGCGGTTCCCATTTCTTGATGAGCTTTGGGACTTCTGCTTTAAGCTGCTCACGATACCACTCTTCGAGCAGGGATTCTCGCTTTGCTTGGGATGTGCCGGGTCGAACCGTGAGTAGTAGCTTCTGATGTGAGAGTGTGATCTCAGGCGGGCGTGCTTCCTCGTAGATCGAGAGCAGGTAACGCTTGCCCCAAAGGTAGTGACTTTCCCTTTCGAGGTATTCACGAGGCGTCTCGCGGTCTTGCTTCGCTATCTTACGCTGCTGTGCCTTGATCCAGCCTAGCTTTGAAATGACATAGACTCGAATCGTATCGAGCTTCATGTGCTCAGGAGCGGCTACAGTGATGCGACCCAGCGGTGGATGCACGCTGAGGTGAACGTTCTTGATGTCCTTACGCTGCACTTCGCAGGTGAGTTCACCGAGTTGTAGCTGATCGAGCATTAGTATTCTGCCTGCTGCTTGATGATATCGAAGAGGCGTATGACTTCGGCGGCATTGTTATTCAGCAGTGGCAATAGTGCCCTCATAATCTTACGTTCTTTGCCTTCATTCCCTCGAAATTCATCTTGTTTTGCTTCCCGGACTGTCGCATCGATTTGCTGTGCCAGCTCAAGGAGCTGATCTTTATTGTAGGTGGCTTGGCCTTCGGCGGCTTGATGCGTCGCGAAGGGTTGCAGATTCTCGTAGATTGCTGAGAGTGCTTTGCTCTTCTTTAAGACTTCGGGTGTGTCTTCGGCATGTCCGCTTTGCACGCTTTTCGCCAGTGCTGCGATTTGTTTCAGATACTCAGTGTATTCGAGCGCTTTGTGCTTTCGGTCGGCGATAATCTCATCGAGCAGCGCAGACATCTTTTCGTAGTAGGCCGGGTTGGTCAGGCTCTCCTTAATGATCTTACTGCGGACATTGTTTTCAATCGTCTCCGCCACCGATTCTTTGCTCCTCAGGTTGCCTAGCTTTTCAGCGATGGCATCGGCAATCCCTGTTTTTACGATAAGCTCGACCAGTGGCACATTTTCAAATTCCGAGATTTTCTTTGGCTCAGACGCGTGGATATAATTGTCAATTAAGTGGCGCATGTCGGCCTCGTAGGCTTTCACGTCGAGCACTTCGCCGCTCGCGCTGCGGATCGTGTCGCGCAACTGCACGTAGTGCTGTAGCTGGCCTTCGATGCGCGTGCAGTCGGCCTCAGAGTAACCAGCTTTGGTCATCTCGTCAGCGATGTTTGCGTAGGCTCTTACGAGGCTCGCGGTTCCCTTGTAGAGGCCCGCACGTTGCGATTCGGACTCTTCGAGGTCTGTTACGATTTCAGTGTTGCCGCAGAAGTAGTGGATATAGTCGAGTTCGGCATTGGGCGGTTCGACTGGTTCGCAGAGTAGGGCGAGTTGCTCAATCGCTGCATCGAGGCGCTCGCTCCCTTTTTTGAGACGATCTTTGAGTAGGATGTCGGAGCTATCCCCATTGTGATCGTCGCCGTGATCCAGCTCAGCAGAGTAAACCGCGATGGCATTTTCCACACTGGTGAAGAGATCCATGTAGTCGACGATGTAGCCGAAGTCCTTGTCCTCGCCGTCGAGACGGTTGGTGCGACAGATGGCCTGAAAGAGCCCGTGGTCGTTCATCGTTTTATCGATGTAGAGGAAGGTGCAGGGCGGCGCATCGAAACCAGTGAGCAGTTTATCGACCACCACCAAGAGTTTCATCTGCGCGGGTTCTTTGATAAACTTCTGCTTGGCCGCGTCTTCGTAGGTCTTGGTTTTTGACTGATTTGGGAGCGGGGTGACGTCTTTTAAGAGTTTCGTGTAAGTGTCGTAGATAAGTTGCTTGGACGTTTCTGAATCTGCGCCGGTTTCTTCTTTGGATATGTCGCTGGCATTTGGATTGTAAGAGGTGATCACGGCACACTTCCCCTTGAAGCCTGCTTCCTTTAAATTGAAGAGCGTGTAGTAGCGACAGGCCTCGTAGATATCCTTGGCCACGAGAATCGCATTGCCGCGCTCATTGCTCAGTCGCGGCTTGGTGCTGAAGTCGAAGGCGATGTCGGTCACGACCTGCTGCATACGATCCTTCGAACTGAGCACCTTTTGCATGGTGCCCCATTTCTTTTTTAGTTCGTCCTTCTGCCAGTCATTGAGCGCCTTTGTTTTGGCCTCAAACCATGCGTCGATCTTATCTTCCGAGCCGAGGCGCTGATCGATGTCGCGTGCCTCATAGATCAAGTCGAGCACCACTTCATCCTCCACCGCTTCGCTAAACTTGTAGCGGTGAATGTAGCGACCAAAGACCTCCATCGTGGTTTGCTTGTCTTTTTTGAGCAGCGGTGTGCCAGTGAAGCCCATAAAGACCGCATTCGGCATGACGGCCTGCATGGCCTTATTGAGATTGCCGCTTTGGGTGCGGTGGCACTCGTCGACAAAAACGAACACATCGCCCACCGTTTGACTGGGGCTTGATTTGAGTTCTTTGATGAAGTCATCGAAATTAAGCTCTCCCTTGGGGCCACGTGGGCAGAATTTATGCACCAGGGTGCAGATCAGCCGCGGGTTCGGTTTGCCTAGCTTCTTGATCAAGTCTTTGCCGCTGGTCGCCCGCACTTTATCTGTTTGCGGGACAATGCCCGATTGCTTGAGCACACCTTCGATTTGCTTATCCAGCTCGTCACGGTCGGTCACTATGACGATACGAGCGTTGGAATTGTTCTCTAAGATCCACTTGGCGAGGAGCACCATGACGATACTCTTACCGCTGCCTTGGGTGTGCCAGATGATGCCGCCCTCGTGCCTGCCGACGTGTTGCTGCGCTTCCTTGATTCCGAAATACTGATGCACGCGGGGCACCTTTTTCACACCACCATCAAAGAGAACGAAGTCGTGCATCAACTCGATGATGCGCTCCTTGCGGCACATCTTAGCTAGATATTTATCCAGCTTGTAGCCTTCGTTGTCGTCCTGGTCTTCCTTCCACTTGAGGAAATACTTCTCAGGGGTGCCAGTCGTGCCGTATTGCAGGCCTTCGGTGTCACTGCCTGCGAAGACTAGCTGGACGGTGCTGAAGAACCACTCGTTAAACTCAGGTTTCTGATTGGAGATGAGTTGACGGATGCCATCGCCGATCGTTACCCGACTACTCTTCAACTCGATCACTCCGAGGGCGATGCCGTTGACGTAGAGCACGAGATCCGGTCGGCGCTCATGCGCACCTTTGAGCGTGACTTCCTCCGCAATCGCGAAGTCGTTGTTGGCAGGCGTCTTCCAGTCGATCAGCTGGACGGTCTCAGTTACTGCGCCCGCTTCGACCTTCACGGGCACGCCGTAGCGGAGGGTGTGGTAGACGTCTTTATTGATGTAGTAGAGATCCCGGCTGTCCTTATCCGCACGCCGCTTGAGCAGGTTAATCGCTTGGCTGCTCTGCGCGGGGGAGTAGCCCTGCTTCGTTAGCCAACTCGTCAGGTAGGCCTCCTCGATGTTCGAGTTGCCCTCCCGCTCCTCCCAGTCGCCGAGGTAGTCGTAGCCGAGTGTATCCCTAAAGAGGGCGATGACTCGGTTTTGAGTGACACGTTCTGATTTGCCGATTTTGCTCATTTGTTTGAAGCTTTCTCGATGACATTTGTCATGAACCAAGCGGGAACAGTGTCGGTTTTTAACTTGAAGTGGGTTCCTTCAGTCACCTCGGCAAACCATGATCGTTCAAAAGCTTGGCTCAAATTATCAAATAAATAAGCACGATCCGTTGCTCGGATCGCCCTCAGGAGCAAATCGAGTGATCGCTCATAGCGTGAAATGATCTTCTCGCGCGGAACATCATGGCCTTGCTGGCTCACTCGGTAGGCGACTCGCGAAACATTGATCTCGGGGTCTTCGGTGGCGATGTAATAAAGGTAAGTGCGGTAACCCTGAGCTTGTGCGCTTTCCAATATCTCCGTCTTCGACTCATGCGACATCACAGTTTCAAAAGTAAAGCTTTTCCCCAGGGACATCAGAAATATCCTGATCTCGTCAGCGTTAATATAGATGCCGATCAAGTTTTCGCTTATGACTTCTTTTAAAGTGCTTTTTCCCGAACCATTCGGGCCGGCGAACATGCGAATGCGGGGCGTCGACATCTGCACTAGAGATTTATAGGTTTAGTTGGATCCATCTTAACGGGTGATCCTACCTTTTTGATGAACTCTTTTCGCCCATCCGCAAAGCAGCGGTAGAGGGAACCGTCCTCGACTTGTAAGACGCCTTGACCGCTGCTCAATGCATGCTCATGTGCATTTTTGAAGGCGACACCCGAAAGTGGCGCAAATGCAGTCTCAATCGATTCTGAGTTCTGAGAAGTGTTCATGTAAGTAGAGTGCGCGGTTTAAATGCTAAAATCAAACGATTAGTTTCCTTGAATGAAGTCCGCTTTTGATGTGTGACGCGTTCTGATTTGCCGATTTTGCTCATTTTAATACCTCCCAGTGTCCACCTCGATCTGAGCCAATTCTAGTGAGCGCCCCGTCCTTTTGGAGTTTCGCGAGGTGCTTCTCAATCGCCCGCGAGCTGACGCCCAGCGATTGCCCTAGATCGACTGCACTTAATTGTCCGTTTTTGCGAAGCCGGTCTAAGATTTTCTCCGATGTTTTCTCCGATGTTTTCTCCGAACCTTTCTCCGAACCTTTCTCCGAACCTTTCTCCGAACCTTTTACAGTTTTTTCTACCGGCGCCTCTACTCGCGTTTCTACCGTAGCGTCACCGACCTTCTTCTCCGAACCTTCACTGATTGCCTCCAAATATTCGGGCGAGAACGGGAACTCCAACCAGAGATCATTCGGTTCGTAGCGGACTTTAGGCAACGGACTACCTGCTGTTTTACAGGCGGCAAAGATCCGATGGATGCCACGGCCCCACGTCTCGATCTCACCCGCGCGGAAGAAGGCGTTGGCGATGTCGGGATTGAAGGGGTGCGACGCGTGCTCGCCGAGTAGCTTCATCAGATCCCAGCCGTCGGGCAGCACTGCCGGGTTCCAGAGCTTCATGTGATCTGCGTAGATACGGATCTGAATCGGCGCATGAATGCCGTAGTCACGGTGCACGACGGCATTGAGCAAGGCTTCACGTAGCGCGGCTTCGGGCACGGGGTAGGTCTCGACCCGTTGCATGCCATCGTAGCTGATCGCGGCCTTGAAATATTTGGTTAAGATGAGGTCGACGGACTGGTCGACTTGAGAGAATAGTCCACCTTGCACTTCATCGTGATAGGCGAGATCCGACTCTGAGCGAAAATAGCCGATCTTGATAGAAGCTCCGCTGGCAAAGCGATCCGGACTTGGATGAAAGAGTAGGAGGGCGGCGCGTTTGAGGTAGTCGCCCTCCATCAGCTTTAGCTTCTCGATCAAGGCCACGTCCGTTGCCTGTAGGTCGCTATTCGATACGCGCCCACTACGTGTGGCTTTTTCGCGAAAGCGCTCAATTAACTGTGGTGACAGATCCTCAAGGCCGACATGCGGCACCGGCACGCCGTCCCACGTCTTACCTTGCTTGCGCAGGATGAAGCGGTCGAGTGTGGCTCCCTTGAGCTCCTGTAAGGTGCTGCCACTGCGCAGATAGTATCTACCCTTGTGGCTGATTGGATACGGGTAGGGCGCAACGACGATTTCTAGGTATTCAAGGTTCCCTTCCGACTGCAAGTTCACCTCCACGATGATCCCCAGAATGTCGCGCACTTTGTTGGGGATGTCTTCCATCAGCTTCTTCGCATTCTTGAGCCCGACCACCGCACCTGCATCATCACGCCCGATGACCAACACGCCGCCCTCAGCATTGGCAAAGCCCGAGATCCATTTCTGAGTCTCGTCCTTCCAGGTCTGCTTGTATTCGGTGTTTTGGGATTCAGGCATGGGGTGTTGTTAATGGATAATTGATAGTGGAAAGTTGAGAATTGAGAGAGTCGGTCACTTTATTTTTTTGGCTTCAGGCGGCGCCACTTCAGTAAGGCTCATCTTCATAGCAGCCAATGACATGACTATTCATGTAGGAGCCAACAGACCGAGTGGTGAGCAATTCATCGTAAACACTGAGTGGAACATCATAATATCTCCATATTTTTCCTTTGCTGAAAACCACCTCAAGAACTTCCGCCGTTGGATCATATCCAACGGCATATAGCATACTAGAGTTAACTTTTGTCAGAGTTTTGATTTTGCTCATTTTGAAATGATTTAATTGGTTGGATTCTGGTCTTTCTGTTTAAACATTTATGTTTTGCGTGGGCTCCTATTTTTTGTCCTGTAGCTTTTTCCGTCAGCGGCAGTTGTTTCCAAAATGGAAACAACTGCTTATTCGTGCAATTCACCCGTATCAAATATGTTTTTTAGATGCTTGCTGATCGCTGGGACTTTGACGCTAAACAGCTCAGACAATGTTTTTTGAGTCATCCAAAAATTTTCATTTTGGTAAACCACATCGATCCGTTGTTCGCCGTCCGGTGTTTTGTAGGAAATGAGTTCGTTGGCCATAGCTTTAGGAATGATGAATTAGCATGGTTTTAATGAAGAGGAGGCTGATGCTAGTGGCATTGTTCGTGGTGTTGGTTGATGTTAATTTTAAACGTTTGACCTCATTTTGTCCCCCCAGCTCAATTGTGACACCAGCGGTGACACAATCTCAAAGTCTGCGAATACTTCTGCAAATTGCATCATGCGGCGCAGGTTTCTCGCTTCGAAGCTCTTACCATAGCGTCCCACCAGATCCTCAGCGAGCGAGCGAGGTGACCACCTGTTTGCCGTATTCGGCGCGTGCACCCTGTACACGTCTGCATTAATGCGTTGCCCTACATGCCAGTAGGTGAGCGTCAACGTGCTATTGACGGCGACGACCACCTGCGCCTTGCAGCGATCAATGATCTGCCGTAGATCCACTAGCAGCGTGGTGCTTAAAGAACGATCATCGTTGAACTGATTGGGGGCGTCTTCGTGCATAGGTTATTAATTGATAATTGATAGTGGAGGATAGAGAATGTGGCTAGCTTTGGATTTTTCGTGTTGAGTGGTGTTACAAATCTTCTTTCGTGAAGTCTTCGAGTTGTTGAATATGGTCGTTCGCGCCGAATTCTTCGAGCGCAATGCGTCTGCGCTCAGTAAAGGCCCCATATTGGGAAGCGAGGCATCCGCACGACTTGCGATCAGCTCGGCGGCGGTATGGCCCGTTGCAGCAAAGTGGAGTTTGTTTTGAATGATGCGGAAAAACTGCACCGTCTCTTTACGGCTCAACTCGTAATCGGCAGCCAGTGTGAAGAGCTCTCCCACGCGCAAATACATGCGCCGCTCGCTGGAGCGGATGTCGCGGATGCGAGCCAACATCTCATCGAAATAATCAGGGAGCTCGCTGCTCCCTGATACAGGCGGATTTTTGAGCCGCTCGTCATCCATTGTGAACCCTTTGACCAGATACTCCTGCAAACGAGTATTTGCCCATTTGCGGAACTGGGAGCCCCTACGCGAACGCACGCGAAAACCAACAGCCAAAATTGCTTGAAGATTGTAGTGCTTGACCGCACGAGTGACTTTTCGACTCCCTTCTAAACGAACTTGTAAGTAATCCTTACAAGTTGCCGCTGCATCGATTTCTTCATCCTCATAAAGTGCTTTTAAGTGTAAGGTTATGTTTTGCGGTGTCGTATCAAACAGCTCCGCCATTAAAGCCTGCGAAAGCCAGATCGTCTCGTTCTCGAACCGACATTCCACTCGCGATTGCCCATCCTCAGTCGTATAGAGGATGAATTCGCCACTCGGTTGGTTGCTCTCGTTTTCAGACATGATGATTACGTTTACCTAAATCTTTATATTTTGCGTTGGACCCCTTCCGGTTTCTCCTCGATGTTCGAGTTGCCCTCCTGCTCCTCCCAGTCGCCGAGGTAGTCGTAGCCGAGTGTATCCCTAAAGAGGGCGATGACTCGGTTTTGAGTGACACGTTCTGATTTGCCGATTTTGCTCATTTTAATATTTTCCAGTGGCCTACTTTTGTTGGGCCTACGTGTCGAAGTTTTCCTGCTTTAACTAACTTCGCACTGGCTCGTTCAACCGCGCTTTTTGACAGACCAATGGTCTTAGCCACTTCCGCCAATGTCATCTCAGGATAAGACTTTAAAGCTTCTAAAATTCTATCGGGTGTTTTTGCCGGCGTTTCTACCGTCGTTTCCTCCGAACCTTTCTCCGAACTCTTCACCGAACCTTTTGTCGCCTTTTTACCGAAGTTTTCTACCGAAGTTCCACCGAAGTCATCGCCTGCCATGGCAGCCAAATACGTCTTCGAGAACGGGAACTCCAACCAGAGATCATTCGGTTCGTAGCGGACTTTGGGCTTCGGACTACCTGCTGTCTTACAAGCCTCAAAGATCCGATGGATGCCACGGCCCCAAGTTTCGATCCGGCAATTGCTGGCAAAAATACTGAACGAGATGCCTTCTGGGATGGGTGGTAAGTGCTTGATTATCAAAGTCTGGGGTTTTCGAGGTGATTAGCTTGATCCGGCAATTCTCGGCAATTAGATTGGCTTTTCTGTTCTCACATAAAATGTGCTTTTGCTCTGTCCTTGTTTTGCAAGTAACCCTAGTTGAACCAGCTTGGAAATGTCGTTTCGGATCGTTCGTTCACTAAGCTCAGTGTGAAGTTTTGCGTATTTTTCTGCATCGGTATCTTCTCCGGGTCTCATATTTCTCAATAAGTCGATTTGTCGTTTATTGATGTTAATGGGGATTTTTCCAGATGCGGCTCTTGATTGCATTGTAAGGGTGATTCCGCCTGCCTGTTTTTTCCAAATGGGTTCTGGCAATCCCTGGCTGCTAAATTCCTCGGTGATCTTACGTGTTCCACGTCCTAGCAACTCAACCAGCCCTCTTAAGAAGACGACTTGCGCTATGTCAGGGTTTACAGGAATTGAGCGGTCGGTATTTTTGAGGTCTTTAATTGATAATCCTTTAGGCAGACCGCCAGTGTTCCATATCTCGATTCTGGATGAATAAAAACCAACTGATAAGCTGCCGTGCATGGATTCGTAGTCACGGTGTATTAGCGCATTTCGGTAAGCTTCCCGTAAAGACCAGTAGGGATATTGAGGACGATCTTCACGGATGTTTTTAGTTGCTGACAGTTCTGAGCTAACAGACACATGTCGTTTGATGAAAGCATTGTATCCATTTAATTGCGAAAAAAGATGCCCACGCATCACCATGTCTTCGACTATTTCAGAATCACCTTTGTTAGTTCTATAGGCAGTGAGCCTAGTGTGAGATTGGGGGAGGATGTGCCCCGCTTCCTTTGCAAATAGAACAACAGCAGCATGCGTAAGGTCGCCGTGGTGCATTAGATTCAGATCGGTTAGAATGGCTGACAGATCATCCATGTCTGTGAATTG
>Ga0222651_1001743_pt1 | contig 10247 bp, 12 predicted proteins | sample AntAcemetagen369_FD_179855 | JGI IMG/M metagenome (GOLD analysis project Ga0222651, IMG submission 179855) | Saline water microbial communities from Ace Lake, Antarctica - #369 | ecosystem: Environmental > Aquatic > Non-marine Saline and Alkaline > Saline | place: Antarctica: Ace Lake...
GTCGTCGGGTGTCCACTGTGCTGCCTTATCGTCGAACAGGCAGAGAAATGGCCCGCTGCGATCCGTTCTGGGGTGGGCGAAATAAACATGTGGTAGAGACCCTTCTGAATTTCCAAACCTACGCTTAAGAGGCGTCTTAATCACTTCGACAAGCGGCTGTAGGAAAAGAGTGGACCGACCTTCCGGCAAGAGGGGCTCTGTGTACTCAATGCGGACCATGTATCGGGTTTGATGCGGTTGAAGAGAGCCCGTCCAGACAGCCGTGCGCTGGGTCAGCCTTTCACAAGACCAACCCGGCAAGACACGCGCCATGTCAGCAATTTGGTCACCAACAGTTTTCATCGGGAACGCTACCCCCCATGTTAGTATTAGCCCGTGCTGGCATAATGAGACCCGAAGAAGCCACACCCGCGCCAAGAGCTGGGGCTGCAAGAGCAGGCTTTGGTGCGGTTGTTGTCAGCCTGCCGGCCGGGGTCATTCCAAGAGCGCCATATTCAAGATTGGCGGATTGCGCCTGATGGTAGGCGCGCAAAGCGGTTTCCCCTGCTGTTTCACCGAATAGGTCATCGAGAATGTTCTGGACCAATGCCGGATCAAAACCGACACGTTGCAGCGTCTCGAGGCGTTCGATCAGCGTGCGCAGATCGGAGGACCACAATTGCTGATCGCTGCGCGCTTGCGGCCAGCGGTCCGAAAAGACATCTGGGTAATGTGCTGGGTTGCGGACCTCCAGCAACTGCAGGCGATTTTCTGCGTGATTGATCACGCGGCGCAAGTGGCGCGCAATCGCGATCAGCTCATCAACTAAGCTGTCATGGACCGGCCCCGCGTCCAGTGCGATGGCAGCGAGAATAACAGATGGCGGTTTGCGTTTACCGTGGTGGTCGTCGTGTTTGCGGAACCGCTTGTCCCGGAACCGTTTTATCAGTTGCAGCGCAACAACCCTTGGAGATTTCTGGTCAAGGGGCACGTGCACTGGCATTGGCTGCGTATCAGCCTTTTGAAGTGCATATGTTGAGGAGTTGGCCGACATACGTGCTGCCAGTTCCACATACCGTTCTCCGTCAACCAGGTAGCGGCGGGCGTCAAAGCGGTCCTGAAAAGTCTGGCTAGTTTCAACATTGGCGTTGAACAGGTCAGCAAATCCTTTGGGATTAATCTCTTTGTGGTAGCTTTCGCCCTTTTCTGCCTTGTGATGAAACAACACGGCGACGCGGTCGGGCATGTCATTCAATCTGACGACTGGCATCAGGTCAACGGTCACCCCGTCGGGGTAGGTTACCGTCACGCACCGGCTGTTTTTCTCAATCAAGTAGTCGTGGTATTTGCTTCCTTTCTCTCCCTTGATGGCTTTGTAAAGTGTGTTCAAAACCCACTCAGGATCACTGTTTGCTGGGCAATTGAGTTCCAGGACCGCATCGACATCGTGTTGATCTCTTTTCAGGCGTGAGCGCGTGGCGGCATGAATGGCGAAGCTGCCGGAGGGCAAGACCTCATCAACCATGTCTTCAAACGGGCTACCGGGCCGGTCAACGTGGCGCGCTAGACCCTGATAATGGCTCTCAGCGGCCCTGTGCATTGTTTGGGTAATCTGCACTGCACGAGCCACGTCCATGACAGCAGCTTCAATCGGATCAATTTCCAGTTGACGTGCGAAATCTTCGAAATTTGTTGAAATGTTCATTCTCTTCTGCCCCCTCAGGCTTGACGGATTCTCCGATCCGTCTTACAGTTTGTGACGTTATCGTAGGATGTAAGGCCAAAAAAGAAGCCGCGAGCAAGCGGCAAAATCCTACGGTTTCGTCATAGTAACATAGACAGAGGTGTCATGTCAAATTCTTCGGAGTCAACGTTTGGATTCGGTGAGAGGTTGCGAAACGCACGTGAAGCGCGCGATATCAATCAAACAGAATTGGCCGCAAAATCTGGCTTGCAACCCTCAGCCATTGGCCATTTTGAAAAGGAACGCCGCAAACCGTCGTTCTCCAATATTCGCGCTCTGGCAAAGGCGCTAGATGTCACTTCTGATTTTCTGCTTGGACGCACCGACAAGATGGAAGGGGCCACAACAGTGTTTCGCGGAGAGGAGAATCTGACGAGCGATGATCGTGATCATATCCAGATGATGATCGATCTGATGAATCAGAGGAAGTCAGAGAAGTGAGCAAGTTCCGGATTCAAATGGCGCGGCGACAGGGCGAGCTCAAGGCCAAGGAGATGGGCTATGACAGCTTTCCGGTAGACCCTTTCGCAATCGCAGAAGCCGAAAACATCACGATCGAGCCCAAAAAGGCAGATCAAGTTGGTGTAAGTGGCGGCATCATTTTTCACAACGACAGTGTTGGGATATTCTATGCGACCAACATCATAAGTGAAGGTTTCCGCCGCTTCACGGTTGCGCATGAGCTTGGCCACTATTCCTAAGAAACAGCCATGTCGGCCTCGGCAGGCAATTCATGCAAATCATAGCCAAACGACTTGGCGCGACGCTTTAGGTTACCAAGGACGCGGTTGCGGTACCGTTCCTCATAATGTGATGCGCCGGGATCCTTGTAGGTCATGCCATGTCGCAAGGTGTTATAGAATAGAACTGCAATCTTGCGTGCTGTGGCAGTGACCGCTTTCGCTTTTCCCGCGCGCGCGGCCAATCGACGGTAGAACGCGCCCAAGGCGGTATCGCTGCGTCCAATCGTGACGGCTGCTAATCGCAGTAGGGCCGCTGCCCGGCTGGAAGAACGTCTTGTCCGTGATGACAGAACCTTGCCGCCAGATATCTTATTGCCAGGTGCCAGGCATAGCCATGACGTGAAGTGTTTGGCACTTGGCCATGCGCGCAGGTCAGTCCCACACTCCCCAACCAACTTGAGCGACAGGGAAGGTCCCATTCCATGGATCTCGGTCAGATCAACACCAAGAACTCCAAACAGCGCCGCGCGTACATCAAATGACGGCGTGCTGACCTGCTTGGTCTTTGTGCGTGGACGGGGTAGCTGGCTGGGGTCGTGATCTTGGTCTGCGCCCAGTTCGGCTAGCGTAGCCTCAAGATGGCGATCGCATTCCAGCATTTTGCCTTTGTAGAAGTCATAGAGCTCCAGTGACTGGGTCAGCGCGAAGATGTGTTCTGGACGATCATTGCCGTTCAGGGCAGCTTTGATTGTCTCAACAGATGCGCGACAGCGGACATCACGATGAGATGCCAACACATCCAAATCCCGTTCGCCCGCAACGATGGCGCGGATGATCTTCATTCCGGTTACACCGGTGATGTCAGACACAACGTGATGCAGTTGCAGGTTCATCTCCATCAGTGCCTTCTGCATGTGTTGGATATGGGCCGCGGCATACTCTACCAGCCTCTCCCGTTGGCGCAGGTACGCCCGCAGTGTGGCAATCTCAGCTGATGGGCGGAAACTGCCACGTAGCAAGCCGTAGGAATGCAGCTGCCGCAACCAACTGGCGTCACTGACGTCGGTTTTGCGCCCTGGGACATTCTTGGCGTAGCGCGCATTGACCAAAATGACCTCGAAGCCATGCTGCTCAAGTATCTCGTAGGCCGGGATCCAATAGACGCCCGTGGATTCCATGGCCACGCTGGTAACGCCGTGCGTTTTGAACCAATCAGCAAGATCATGCAGGTCATGGGTGAAGGTGCCAAACGCACGCACTGGTGCATCCGTCACGTCGGGATTGACTGCTGCCATGTGTTCACGCGAGCCGATATCAACGGCAGCAGCGCCGACGTTCACCGTCTCAATAGTTGTGGGCTTTTGGGTCTTTTGCTTTGCCATCGTTCATCCTCCTGTTGGCAACAAAAGGGCGTGGGCTATGCAAATCCGTCATCTTCCTAACCGGGATCACCGCAGAACGGCGTCACCACTCTCAAGTTCGCATCAACCCATGGACCACGTTTTTTAACGGGGTTCCGCCCTAAGACGGACCACCAATAAGCGAACGGCCGCTGCCCTTCATGGCGCAACAATAGCACAGGCTGTTTCTACCGCGCACAGGCGGGCTCCAACCCGGAACGGTTTTTTAGAAGGTCACCCAGAAGAAATTCTCAAGACCGCACCAATTCACATATCCAAAGCGGGGTTTTCGCAAGGCGCGAGTTCGATTGAGCTTGAAGCCGATCATTTTGCGTCTGGTCTTTTGATGCCTACACGGTTGGTCGGTGACGTAGTCGGAAGCAGTAGGGTTGGGCTCGATGGCATCATAGCACTCAGCCAGCAAGCCGAGTGTTCGCTTACGGCATCTGCAATCCGTGCGGCTGAGTGTTGTGACTATCCCGTGGCCGTGGTCATAAGCTCAGGTACCGAAATTTCGTATGCATTCATGTCTGAAAGTTTCAAAAAGCTGGACAAGCTTACCTTCCTTCGCAAGGGATCGCCCCTGCCCGCTACGCATACGCTACCGTTCAACATGGATACCAAGAACGTTGCCCATTCACGAACCACCTGCGGCGAGACCAGCTTGGCGCAATGGTTTTCGTGCAAACGACGATTGGCGCTTGATGAAGAGGTAATTGGCCTGGGTAGTTATGGCTACACAATGACAGTTCTATCGAGCGAGGAGTTAGCCGTGGACCCAGATGACGAAGATCGCGATGAAGAAGAGCAATTATTGGAAAGTTGGACGCCCAAATTCGCACGTCGCAGATAGATTCTTGGAACGATGAGGATCCGATTTTGGGGCAATTTTAGCGTTCAATTGGTCTGCTCACCTCGCTTGTGAGCAGAAGGTTCCACTTCGGTTGATTGACGCCTTAAGGGTATTTTGCAATCGCATAGAGCCTGCGATTTTTTGCCCATGCGTTGGCAATTGCGCGATTTCAATCGACCATACGCAAGTTGAGACCATCCGCTTGATCCTATTGAACTGATATCCCGCGCCAAAGGCGGGGCTTTGGCTTGTAGCCTAGGTCACTTACATTGCCGCCGAGGTGTGCGAAATCCGCCTCCTCGTCTTCGCACTGCACCCCGCCCAGCATTCTTCGCCATCGTGGCCCTAATCAGCCGCCAATATCCGGCGGCCTCACGGACCCCACGGAGCCCGTTTATGCAACACGGTCACGCTCACCTTCCACCCCGTTACCTGCGGACCAAAGAGGCTGCGCAGTTCCTCAGTTTGTCCGCCCGGACTCTCGAGAAACACCGCACCTACGGCACTGGCCCCGCCTATCACAAGCTCGGGGGGCGCGTTGTCTATTCAATCGAGGACCTGGAGGCTTGGGTGAAACTCGGTTCCGTCACCTCGACAACCGACCCGCGCGGTGGTCAGGTCTTGCCCGCCAAGCGCCATGTGTTCACCGCGACCCCGCCCGCGGGCCGGGCCTTTCGCTGAACCGGTCGAGGCGCGCCCGATGTCAAAAACCCCTACCGAACGCGGCCAGCTCGATCTTTTCCATGCGCTGCCAGGTGAATTCGCGCCGCGTGACGCGCAAGACCTCATGGCCTATCCGTTCTTTTCGCTCGCAAAGAGCCGCCGTATCCGGCCCATCGAATTTGCTTCCGGAAATGTCGAAATCCGTGTCGAGGCGGTAGCTGACCATGGGATGGCCACGATCTGGGATGCCGATATCCTGATCTGGGCTGCAAGCCAGATCGTCGAGGCTCGCGACGCCGGTCTCAGAACATCACGCCTGATGGCAGCGACGCCTTACCAAATCCTCACTTTCATCGGTCGCGGCACGTCCGTGCGTGATTATCACCGGCTGAAGGCCGCACTTGACCGGCTACAATCCACGACGATCTGTACATCGATCCGCCAACCCGTTGAGGGGCGGCGGCACCGGTTTTCTTGGATCAACGAATGGCAAGAGCGCTCCGATGCACTGGGCCGACCCGATGGAATCGAACTCATCGTCCCGGACTGGTTCTATCAAGCGGTGCTGGACGATACGCTGATCCTCACCATCGACCCTGACTATTTCGACCTGACTGGTGGCTTGGATCGTTGGCTCTATCGCCTCGTGCGCAAGCACGGCGGTCGCCAGCGCGCAGGATGGCGGTTCGAATTCCGCCATTTGCACCTCAAATCCGGCAGCCTCTCGCCGTTCAAGCGGTTTGCTTTTGATCTGCGCGAGATCATCCGCCGCCAGCCTTTGCCAGGATATCGCCTTGCTCTTGAGATTGAGCCGCAAGGGCGCCGCTTGCTTGCGTTTGAGCCCTGTGGACAACCTGTGAATGGCCTCGTGCTATCGGGAACCTACGGTATCGTGCCATCAGGAACCGGACCCTCGTGCTATCGGGAACCCGAACGCGCCTTAACTTCTTCTGATAGCGACAAAAATCGCGGCCTTAACTTAGAATCTAACAAAGAATCTAACTCTTGTAGTATCCGGCACGCTGGGGAAAACTCAAATCTGGCTCGTTTCAGGCGCTGGGAAACCGGCCGAGAGCGAAGCACGCAAGACCTGTCGATCGATCCGACAGGCGAGACCAAGCCATGACGGCGCAGGGTTCTCCAAACCGTGAAGCGGATGCGCGCTCGGATGGGATCGGCCTCGATCTGACATTCGTCGAGTTGACATGGAAGAACGGCCGGGTCGAGCAATGGCTTCGCTTCGGCAAACCGGCCTGTGAACACCAGATTGACCGGAACCGCCGCCGGTTTGGCTTCGCTCCGGGTTCGGTCTTCGGGGTCAATCGCTGGGCTTCAAATGACTTCGGGACGGTCCTGTCGCGGTTTGACATTCTGTGCGCCGCCCATGCCGGAGAGACCATCCAGACGCTGCCCTTTCTGCGTCCCGGTGGCGCGCTTCTGCTGTCGACCCATGGCTGGCCAAAGGTTGAGCGGGTCCTCCAAACAATCGATGCCATCGAAGCACTCGGCATCAACACTGCCGATGTTGCCCCCGACTATTGGCGACACGTCCACAATCGACTGGCCGCAGGACAAGCGGCTCACGCCTATACGTGGCTGCAACATCGGGCCTGGCTCAAACGGCGGAGCGTCGGGCAATGAACGGACGAGGTAAAATCGTCTGGGCTACGGCCATCGCCGCCGCACTGGTTGTCGTGCCGTCGTTCGTTCCTTGGCCGCATCGGCTCCTTTGGAATGCCAGTGCGAGCGTGCCGATCGGGCTCTACCTTCTGCGCCCCGTCAACAATGTCGCCGTCGGCGACTTGGTTGCCGTTCAGCCACCATCGGAGCTTTCTGATTTCCTGGACGAGCGCGGCTACCTGCCGAGGCATGTGCCGCTGCTCAAGCATGTGATGGCGCTCCCAGGGGCCATCATCTGCCGCGCAGGGGACACGATCATCGTCGATCAAAGCATCGTTGGGTTTGCCCATTTGCTGGACAGTCTCGGCCGTGGTCTTCCACGCTGGGGAGGATGCCGACGCCTCACCAACGGAGAGGTTTTTCTCATGAACCCGGAAGCGCCTGACAGCCTCGACGGGCGATATTTTGGCGCCTTGCCGAGCACCGCGATCACCGGGCGACTGGTACCTGTCTGGGTTCATTCCGGCAGCGCGCACGGCGGGATCATGACCGCCAATTTGCCAAACCACCGCAACAGAAAGGAGTCTTTCCATGCCCCAGATCGGTGAATTCACCCGCACGAAATCCGGCTTTGCCGGACATATTCGAACGCTGACGCTCGACCTCGACGTCACCCTAAGCCAAGCCGACGCGACCGAAGTGGAGAACGGGCCGGACTACCGCCTGTTTCACGGTGACGGTGAGATGGCGCGCGAAATCGGCGCGGCCTGGACGCGCACCGGCGAGAAGGCCGGTGAATACCTTTCGGTGCTGATCGACGACCCTATGCTCGCGCAGCCGATCCGCGCCAACCTCTTCCGGAATGGCGAGGCATCGGTCTGGGCATTGCAGTGGAGCCGTCCGCTGAAGCGCAACGGGAAGGATTGAGCCATGCGCCGATCCCGATCCCGCAGTAACATCCTAGTGACGGTCCAGATGCCACGCGCGGCACGTCACGTTGTCATTCTCCTTCTTTCCGGCTTCGCCGCCTCGTTGCCTGTGAACAGAGCTGCGCTCGCAGAAACTGCGCTTCCGGCTCTCGCCATAGTGCGCGATTCCTATGCGGCTGCCATCTCTGAAGCCTCGGTACGCTTCGCCATTCCGGAACACTGGATCCGCGCCGTGATGCGCGTTGAAAGCGCTGGCAATCCGCAGGCCGTATCGCGGGCGGGTGCTATGGGCCTCATGCAGGTGATGCCGGGGACCTGGGCCGAGTTGCGACAGCACCATGGTCTTGGAGATGATCCCTTCGAGCCGCGCGATAACATCCTTGCGGGCACCGCCTATCTGCGCGCGATGCTGGATCGCTATGGCACGGTTGGTGCCATGCTTGCCGCCTATAACGCAGGACCGGGGCGATATCACGAATTCCTGTCAACAGGGCGTCCACTGCCTGCCGAAACTCGCGCCTATGTCGCGACCTTGGCGCCACTTCTTGACCGTGACGGGGCACTTCCGCACCGGTTCTCCGCTACCGATTGGCGCGAAGCCGCGCTCTTTACGGACAGATCAGCTGCAAGCGAACTGCAGTCTGAGAGCGAACCGACGACAGCGCGCCCGACGCTCGAACATCCTGCGCCAACGCCCGCATCAGAGCTTTTCGTCGCACGGCAAGGCGAGGGCAGTCAGCCATGAGAGTGATCGCACCCCTACATGTTCTGGCGTGCTTCCGGATGATCTGGGCGGAAGGGCGTGCCTGGAGGAAGGGCGGGAAGAGAAAAGGGCGAGATAAAAGCGCATGCCACGAATGCCGCAAGTCCCTGATGGGACTGGCGTTTTCGCGTGCATACGGGTCGGTCGTGTGCAGGAATTTTAGTTTTCTGAAGCGTTTTCAATGGCCCGGCATGCACAGTGTTGATTTGCCTTTCGATTGGCGCGTGTTGTGAGCGAGATCGAACGCGACTTCCGGATCCGACCAGGCAAGCCCCGAAACACTCGTGTGCCCCGCACGAAAGGCTTCATTGATCAGGTGCTGCGCGCTGCTCAGAAGGCGGGTCACACGTCGCCATCTCGTACGAGCCGTGGGCCTGGCCGCTCGACCTTCGGGCGCGGACAAAACCGATTTGGGCGCAGCCGACTTTTCTCGCCAACCCGCCGCGTGGTCGTGAAGGCAAGGATCGCGCGTCACAAGGGCCGATCCTATCGCGCTGCCCCGCTCAAAACCCATCTCGCCTATCTGCGTCGCGAGGGCGTCAGTCGCGAGGGCGAAAAGGGACTGCTCTTCAATGCCGAGACCGACAATCTTGACGGATCGGACTTTGCTGCGCGCTGCGAAGAGGATCGCCACCATTTCCGGTTCATCATTTCGCCCGAGGATGCAGCCGAGATGGAAGACCTGCGCAGCTTCACCCGCGATGTCGCGCGCCGGATGGAGGCCGATCTTGGCACGCGATTGGATTGGGTCGCGGTGGATCATTGGAACACCGACAATCCGCACGTGCATCTGATCGTCCGGGGCGTCGATGATCGCGGCGGCGATCTGGTCATCGCGCGTGACTACATCGGCAGCGGATTGCGGTCCCGCGCCGAGGATCTGATCGCGCTCGAACTCGGACCCAAGCCTGAACACGAGATCCGACATGTGCTCGAACAAGAGGTCACTGCGGAACGCTGGACCAGCCTCGACCGCGAAACCCGTTATCGCGCCGATGACCTCGGACTGATCGACCTGCGCCCCGAGACGCGCGGTCCCGAGGATCCGCAAATCAGGCGGCTGATGATCGGCCGCTTGCAGCACCTAAAGAAGCTTGGCCTCGCCTCGGAGGGCCGCCCCGGCGAATGGATGCTTGGTACAGAGGCCGAGCGCACGCTCCGGGATCTTGGCGAGCGTGGCGATATCATCAAGACCATGCACCGTGCCTTCGCTGCAAAGGGACAGGACCGTGGCTTCACAGATTTCGTCGTCGACCACGGCGGGGCGGGCGACCCGATCATCGGGCGGCTGGTCGCGACCGGGCTGCATGATGAACAGACTGGCATGGCCTATGCCGTGATCGACGGCACCGATGGGCGCGCCCATCATGTCCGCTTCCGCGGCCTAGACGCCTTCGAGCATGCGCCGCATCCCGGTGGCATCGTCGAAGTCCGCCGCTTCGGTGGACCAGACGATCCACGGCCCACTCTGGTTCTCGCCGCCCGGTCCGATCTCGATCTGCAAAGCCAGATCACCGCGCCCGGTGCGACCTGGCTTGATCATCGGCTGGTCGAGCGCTCTCAGATGCCGCTCGCCAAGGGTGGCTTTGGGAGCGAAGTCCGCAACGCGCTCG
>Ga0222651_1001746_pt1 | contig 10233 bp, 5 predicted proteins | sample AntAcemetagen369_FD_179855 | JGI IMG/M metagenome (GOLD analysis project Ga0222651, IMG submission 179855) | Saline water microbial communities from Ace Lake, Antarctica - #369 | ecosystem: Environmental > Aquatic > Non-marine Saline and Alkaline > Saline | place: Antarctica: Ace Lake | collected...
AAGGACCAGCATAGCCGTAGATCTGAAGAACCCGGAAGGCGTCGAAACGACCCTGCGACTGATTGACGATGCGGATATCCTGATCGAAGGATTCAGGCCCGGGGTAACAGAGCGACTTGGCCTGGGGCCTGAAGTCTGTCATGCGCGTAATGAAGGCCTCATTTATGGACGTATGACAGGCTGGGGGCAAACCGGAAGTATGGCGAAGGTAGCTGGGCATGATATTAACTATATTTCTTTGTCGGGTGCCCTGCATGCTATTGGTTCCGCAGGAGAGAAGCCTGTGCCCCCTCTAAACCTCGTCGGGGACTTTGGTGGTGGTGGGATGCTACTGGCTTTTGGGATTGTTGCTGCATTGCATGAGCGAAATCAGAGCGGTAAAGGCCAGGTTATTGATGCTGCCATGACCGAGGGTTCTGCTCTTTTGATGAATTCAATATTCGGGCTTATGAATAAAGGAAGCTGGAATCTTGAGAGAGGCACGAACTTGCTCGATGGCGGTGCTCACTTCTATGACACCTATGAAACCAGTGATGGTAAATGGATCTCTATTGGTTCGATGGAACCTCAGTTTTATGCGCTGCTTCTGGAAAAGTTGGGCCTGGGTGAGTCGGAAGAACTACCCGCTCAAATGTCCAAGGAAGACTGGCCAGGACTGAAAGTGAAAGTGACTCAAATATTTAAAACGAAAACACGGCAGGAATGGGATGACGTCATGTTGGGCACTGATATCTGTTATGCCCCTGTACTGAATTTTGACGAGGCAAGAGAGCACCCCCACAACGCGGCAAGAAAATCATTCGTTGAACAAGATGGTATTCATCAGGCTGCGCCAGCGCCCAGGTTTAGTCGAACAGAAGCCGAACTGCCAGGGTCGACTGTCGCTCCTGGTGCGCAAACGATAGCTGTTTTGAACGCGGCTGGCTTCACTGAGGATGAAATTGAGGCTCTGACAGCTTCGGGTGCTGTAGTTCAGGCCTAGTCAAAACCCAGTCAAAACCCAGTCTAAATCAAGTCCAAGAATAGGCTGGGAAGTCGCTGACCGCTGTGAACGATTGAGGCTCGTTCTCTAGCAACTTCGCTCTTGATGAGGGGCGACCGAGGAATAATGCAGTCAGATTAAGTCGTCAAAATTGTTAGGGAAGCTCTGATTAAATGGATATTTAGGTGGGGACACCCAGTCCAGCACAAGCGGTCCGGCGTGCCGGCTGGGGCGCGCATGTTTTGGCGCGGCCCGAACGCAGTAATGGCCTGGGCGGCCCGGCAAATAGACTTTAATCAGAGGTTCCCTGGAACTTTGGTTCAAGGTGGATAGTTGCGCGTACACCTCTTGTCGGGGCGCTAACGCAGCATAACCGAACAATCCCCGGCACGTTGCCAGTAAAAGAGGGGGTAGGGAGCTTGATTGCCTCAAGCCCCACAGTTAAACGCTAGTCGAATACCCGTCAGAGACTAATCAGAAACTAATCAGAGACTAATCAGAGACTAATCAGAGACTAATCAGAAACTAATCAGAGACTAGTCAAATACCAATATCGCCCGTCCGGAAATCTCCCCGTCAGCTAACGCCCTTACCGCTTCATTGATATCGTCGATACCGTAGCGGGCTGTCACTAATGCATCCAGGTTCAGGCTACCGTCTGCGTACCACTCCAGGTATTTCGAGAAGTCGCGGTCAGGCGAACAGGAGCCGCCGATAGAACCGATAAATTTCTTCTCGTTAATCAGGATGTCCACGGCATTCAGTTCTACCGATGTCATGGGTACACCAACCAGAACGGCAGTGCCTCCTGGCTCCGCACCGAAGAAGCCGGTTCGGGCGGCTGGCACGATCTGCTCCATGGTCTGCTTCAATCCTATACAGTCAAAAACATAATCGGCGCCGGAAACCTCACCTTCAAACATTGTCAGTCGTCCGGATTGTGGCGTGAGTGCCTTGATCGCGGCAACAGGATCTGTCTCGCCTGCATTGATCGTGTGCGTGGCACCGAATTCACGTGCAAAAGTCAGTTTATCCTCATCCAGATCAACTGCGATGATCGGATTAGCGCCCAGCTTTTTGGCCGCAACGACAGCGGACAATCCGACGCCGCCAACACCAAAGATAGCAACACTGTCGCCTTTTTGAACACCGGCCGTGTTCTCAACAGCGCCTGCACCGGTCATCACGGCACACCCAATAATTGCGGTGACTTCTTTTTCTATGTTGGCATCTACCTTCACGACGTACTGCTCATCGGCGATCGTGGTGTCTGCCCAGGTAAACACATTCTGTGATGTGGCCTCGCTACCATCGGGTAGTTTCAGAACTGCCGCATCAGGGTTTCGTTTTGCAGCGGTTGCGTCACGCGGTACCCAGGTCACCATGACGGTATCGCCCACCTGCACATGAGTGACCTTTGAGCCGGCTTGCAAAACGATACCTGTGGACTCGTGGCCAAGGACCACTGGTGCCTGTCTTGGGGTGTGCATCTGATGCAATTGAGAATGACAGACACCGGAGGCGTATTGCTTAACGATAACCTGGTGTGGTCCCGGATCTGGCAGTGCAACATCAATAACCTGTAAAGGACCGTCATCTGCGGGTAGAACGACTACGCGAGCTGGTGTGGGCATTGGAAACTCCTTGGAAGTGTTTCTTAAAGTATGTCACAACACCAGAGTCAGGCCGAGCGGTTGGCGCTTGCTTGCTGTCATTGCCATGCCTAAGCCCGGTGCTTTAGATGCAGTGGTCATCAGGCTACCTGGTCGTCGGCGATTCTCGTAGTAAAAGGCGAAGAACCAGCGCCATTGCTCTATGAAACGCTGGATAGATCAGCCGATGCTCAGATTAACTTCTGCGGCTTTAGCGCGTCTTCCATCCCTTCGATCAATCGCAGCCCTGATGCGTTTTTGTCTTTCGCGTGAAAGTGGGTAGTTCCAGACAATCAACCCAGCGGCGACAAACAAGATCGCTGGCAAGATGGCATAGCTGTACTTCAGTCCCATAATCGCCTGCTCTGAATTAACTGCGTCAGCAGCGGCGTCGTAGCCGAGCATGCTCAGCGCAAAGAGCCCCAGTGAGGCGCCGATACTCCCCGCTGCTTTCGTCGCCAGAGACCATGCAGAAAAGAACATCGCAGCACGATTTTCGCCTGTCTTTGCCGTATCAATATCAATGACATCTGCCTTCATGCTATTCGGGAGCGTCTGGAATGCGCCGGTCCCTATGGCGCTGACTAACGCAAAGGGGACCATGAAAAGAAACTGGCCGGGCCCAAGAAACAGATAGGTTGGGCTCACTGCCAGCACGACCATCAAACCAGCTGCCCAGGCACGATGCTTGCCAATCCTGTCAGATACTTTCACCCACAGTGGAATGGCAAAGGTGCCAATGATCGCGGTGAAAAACATGAGAATGGGTATGTAGGTTTCCGGCGCTTCAAGTACAGATACAACATAGAAGGCATTTAGTGGCATGAGTATCGAAAGGCCCATCGTAGAAAGCGTGAAGGCGATCACCAATCGACGAAACAGTCCGTTTTTCATCATGATCTTCAGGCCATCGAACGCCTGTATTGCGGGCACGGCTGTTTGCTGGCGTTCCTCGACCATGAACAAGGTTAATCCGATAGCAAGGGGTATCAGGATCAATACGGCGATTCCGGTGATTTCCATGATCCCTGCGATGCCCTCGAGATTGAAAAAGAGCACGGCGATGAGCGGGATCACAATAGATAGCACCATACCGATGCTGCCCATTGCCGCGCGCCATCCTGTCACCCGCGTACGCTCGTCATAGTCAGTAGACAACTCTGCACCCCACGCATAATAAGGAATCATGAGCATTGTCCAACCCAGCCACATGACCAGCAGCCAACCTGCGACGTACCAGATACCAACGCCGGGTTCAGGCAGGAAAATTTTGTAGATGCCAATCATCAGTAGGGGTATTGAAGCTAACATCCAGGGTTTTCTTCTGCCCCAGCGCGTTTTTGTGTGATCACTGAAGTATCCCACTAACGGGTCTGTCATCAGGTCAAAGACCCGGGCAAGCAAAAGGATGGTTGCCAGAGCTTTGAGATCGATACCCATATCAGTGGCATAGAACTTGTTCATGTAGAGCATCATGGGGAAAGACGCCAACATGACAGGTGCGTCGGATAATCCATAAAAGAATAGTGTTTTCTTTTTTAACGGTTTGCTGCTCATGAATACATCCCCGAATAAAAGTGATATCAGATGATCGACCGTGAATGACCAGCATACACAACATTTCGTACAAAGGTGCGCGGTTTGACAGGGTCGTTGGGTTATCACAAGTCAGTAAAAAAGACCGCGGATGAGTCTAGCGCGATGCCAAGATGTCGCGCTCAGTCACTGGAATTGGCTTTTCTATGGAGGTATCCAAATTAAATATCAATACTTCACGTGTTTCAGCGGAGTCAGTAATCGCATGATGCATCCTGGATTAGCGACCTGTGCTCGTGCAGATCATCGGTTGCGCGTTCGCTAAAGTGATCAGCAACTCTGGCAACAAATGGGGTTATCGATCTAAAGTTTAGGAATCCATCGAGTGGCTGGCGAAGATGGTGGGTGGCGAGCAGTTTTTAGAAAAGCCTAATAGCGAAAATAGACGATGGCATTTCGCGCTTCTTCCGACTTTGACAGTAAGCTTTTACTGTCTGAACAACCTAAGCCCGTTCGGTAGATCACGACCGCCCATCTTCCATGAGGCAATACTAACCGCAGTTTTCGTCGGCGGCATCATTCATCAGCTATACAGTAGCGCCAATTCTGATGTCGTCAGCTTTCTGCTTGCCCCGGCTGCCAACGCCGTATCTAGCGTGAGCGCTCCCACCGCGTAACGATGTAAGTCCAACACCTTATTATCGAACCGGCCGAACATTCGCTTAATCTGGTGATAGCGTCCTTCGACTAAACCCACTTCCGCCTCGAAGTCACTCAGGATTTTAAGTTCGGCTGGCCTGGTTGTAATGCCTTCAAACTCAAAGTAAATACCACGTTTAAATGCTTCGACGTGCTCAAAATTCAGCTGCTTCTGAACGGTGACTCTATAGCGTTTCACCAATCTATTTTCAGGTAATGACAGTTGTCTTGACCAGGCCCCATCATTCGTCAGAAGCAGCAACCCGGTGGAATTGAAATCAAGACGACCCACGATATGTAATTGGTTCTTAAAGGGCAGGTTTAGCAGGTCGATGACCGTGGTGTGTTTTTCGTCACTGGTGGCACTGACGACACCAGCAGGTTTGTTTAACATCACATATTGTGGTGTTTCGTCCTGAATAGTCTCACCATCAACACATACCTTGCTAAAAGCATTAATGACCTGGGACATATCTGCCGCAGTCATACCGTCTACCTGAACACGCCGCTGTGCCAGTATTAACTGCACTTCTTTTCGGGGAATGTTGAGTGTGAAACTGATGAAGCGATCTAGTCTGGGCATGGGGGGTGTTAAGCCGATATAGGTTGGTTTGTCGGAACAGACGAGAACCAAATTTTCATCCGAAGTGTGGTTTTTCCCTCGATGCTGTCGGTACGTCTCGCGAAATCCTTACAACGGCCTCGACTTCAGAAGAGGGGCTATCAGCCAAAGGGCTCTTGAGGCAGCTCGAGATAGCCTTCAGTGGTGACTGGTGACCAAATTCTAGATGATCTCGCTTGGAAACTGCCGTGTTCGTTGCGCGAGGGCAATGCGCCAGTGGTCACGTAGACATGCTATCGGTTTCAATTTGCAGTGACCGTAACTCATCGCCGCTGAATATTTCCTGTATTTTCTCAATTTCGTCTGCGGCTTCTTTCTGACGGCGCCACATCTCGGCATAGGTGCCGTCAGTGTTTACCAGTTCGGAATGTGTACCTCGCTCGATAATTTCGCCCTGGCTGAGTACCAGTATTTCGTCAGCATTAACGATAGTTGAAAGTCGATGGGCGATGACTAGCGTTGTCCGGTCTTTTGAGACCTCCATGAGTGATGCCTGAATATCCCGTTCGGTTTTTATGTCGAGAGCTGAGGTCGCTTCATCAAGTACTAGAATGGACGGATTTTTGAGAATTGTTCTAGCGATAGCGACGCGTTGCTTTTCACCACCCGATAACTTCAAGCCGCGCTCTCCCACCCGTGTATCGTAGCCCTTCGGGAGGGAAAGAATAAACTCATGAATGCTGGCGAGTTTTGCCGCTTGTTCTACTTCTGCATCGGTTGCCCCAGCCTTGCCGTAGCGAATGTTGTAACGAACGGTATCGTTGAACAAAACGGTATCCTGAGGGACGATGCCAATGGCGCTGCGCAAGCTCGCCTGGGTGACAGACCGGATGTCTTGATTATCGACCGAAATCGAACCAGATTGCGTATCATAAAATCGGTACAGCAATCGAGATAGCGTTGACTTGCCAGCGCCACTCGGGCCAACAACGGCCACTGTTCGCCCTTCTGTAATTGAAAAGCTTACGTCGTTTAATACCGGATGGCCATGTTCGTAAGAAAATTGTACGTTGCGAAAATGTACCGCGCCGGAAGAGATTTTGAGTGGCTTGGCATCTGCGCCGTCCTTGATTTCCGGGTCCAGATCGAGCAGTTGGAACATGTATTCCATGTCGACTAAGGACTGGCGAATCATGCGATAGGAAGAACCAAGGAAGCCGAGTGGTATGAATAGCTGCAGCATGAAGGTGTTGAGCATAACCACTTCGCCGGTTGTCAGGTTGCCAGCCGCATAGTCCTGTACTGCGAGGATCAAGATAAGCATCTGGCAAATGACACGGACGATAAGTTGTCCTCCATTTAGCAAGCCGAGTGTATCTTGACTTTTTACCGCTGCATTCATGTAGCCAACCAGTGAATCGTTGTAGCGGTCAGCTTCATATTGCTCGTTGCCAAAGTACTTCACGGTTTCGAAGTTCAGCAGGCTGTCGACGCCAATGGTCGTCGCTCTTGATTCTTGGGTAACCATTTCGCGACGAAATTTTGTACGCCATTCGGTAAAGAGAAGGGTGAATACAATATATCCGGCAACGGCAAACAGGATGACAAAGACATACTTGGGCGGATACATGACAGCGAGGTACGCCGACACCAACCCAATCTCGAAAAGGGTAGGGGCTATGTTAAAGGCAAACAGTCCCGTAATTTGTTGCAGGGCTCTAGTGCCACGCTCGATTGCTCTGGATAGACCGCCCGTATGCCGGTCGAGATGAAACCGCATACTGAGGTTATGAAGATGACTGAAAGTCTTAAGCCCAATAACGCGTTGTGCAAATTCAGATACCGGCGTAAAAACAATGGCGCGAATTTCTGTGAGCGCGCCGGGTAACAACACCATTGCGCCATAGAGGACTGCCAGACTTATCAGGCCTGCGATAGCTGCCTCATATTCGACCGTCGCCGCTGTGCTTACCAGCAGTTCGAGACCATCAATGAGATCTTTGAGGACGATGGGTCCGTAAACGTTGGCTGTGCGCCCAAGTAATAGGCAACCTATGGCGATAACCACGCGCGCACGCATCGCTTGCTCATTCTTAGGCCAAAGAAACGGCAGTATCGCTTTGAGCGTCTGCCAGGCAGTTCTCTTTTCAACCCCTTCAATGGTTAAGGGGTCAGAGAAGGCCGTGGTGTGATTGAAGTGTTCCATGGTTGCAGTGTCTCGCGTTGGTCTCCTTCCTGCAAACCTTCCCTTGATTTCAGGTGTTTAGATTGGTGATATACCTACTCTTCTGCCAATGGTTAGGTGCTGAACAGGTTTCGAATTCTCACCGTGTGAGTACTCCGACTAGTCGCCGCCATCCCCCGGATTGCGGCGAAATTCATTTTTCGCAAGGGATCTGGTTACACTGTTCCTCAAATGATTTTCTGAAACGCTCGCTGAAATCGAAATGCGGTTGAGCAGAAAAATGCCAAAGCGCTAAAACACATTGCCCACAAACGTAAACGCTCGGCCAGTCGTGTCGCGGTAACTGATCTTGCTTTGGCACTGAGTCTGCTAGAGGATGTCTCAGAATTGGAGAGCGGGTCTATCTTCAAAAAAATTATTTTGGGATGTTGAGCTTAAAGCCGATGAAGTTAAAAGCCCATGAAGTTGAAAGCCCATGAAGTTGAAAGATAGCTAAGTCCGCAATGAACGAGCCGTAACGCTCCTTAAGCTTCGGCCACTGTGCGCCGCCGGGTCGTCGTTTGAATGTCAGCGGCCAAAACTTTTCGGACTGTTCCGTGGAATATCTGCATTTTTTAAGCGCCTGGAAAAGCTGCGCCGGAAACCTACTCCTGGCGAGCTCTCCAAGGTTGTCAGCGACAAGCAGCGGCTCACAATGCCGAATTCCTATGGATAGTCAGCCTGATGATACGACACCAGTGTCGGTGCGCTAAAAGGGCATGTGCCTGCTGATCAACCATCAGGATCAATGTAAACTGAAGCATGGTGTATCCAAACTCGTTTTAGCGGTTGCTCCAATCAGCTAGGCCATTGTCAAAAATATGCCCCTTCATCATAGAATAGGATGTGAACCTATGACTGACACAGCAGAAACGACGGAAGCACCGGGTCGCAACGGGCGCGAAGTTCGCGAACGCCTGCTTCTGAAGAACAAGCGTTCCCAAGCATTAACAGAAAAGACCGGAGAACTCATGAACTCCGGCTCAGCCGCCAGCGCCGAGATGCCGTTTCCGGTGCTTATTGAAACGGGAGATGGGCCGTATCTCATTGATGCAGACGGGAATCGTTATATTGATTTCCAGATCGGTTTTGGCTCGATGTTGCTTGGCCACCGCCATCCGGTTGTGCAGGAGGCTCTGCTTGATCAGGCAGTCAACAGGGGCTGGCAGTTCGGGTTACACAATCCCAATCAAGTTGAGCTGGCAGACCAGCTCATCAAGGGTGACAACTGCGTCGAGCGGGTCATCTTTTGCAATTCAGGGACCGAGTCAACGATGTATGCCATTCGTGTCGCCCGCGCATTTACTGGAAAACCCAAACTGGGGGTATTTGACGGCTTCTATCATGGCGCACATGATTATGGCATTGGTATGGCGGACCCCGAAAGCCCGCGTGATGCCCCCGTTTATAGACCCATCGGGGCAGGGGTGCTACCTGCCATCGTTGAGAATCAGCTGATGCTGCCCTATCGATCAGGCGCAGCGTTCGACCTGATTCGCAAACACAAAGATGACCTGGCCATGGTTATGATTGAGGGCGTGCAAAGCTCAAATCCTCACGAAAAAGATGAGCTCACAGATTATCTGCAGGCGCTTAAATCGGTGTGCAAACAATCCAATGTTTTGTTCATGATGGACGAGGTGATCACTGGCTTTCGCCTCGCCTATGGCGGTGCCCAAGAGTTCTTTGGTGTGCAACCAGATCTGGCAACCTATGGGAAGGTACTTGGAGGCGGCCTCCCCATTGGTGCGGTGGGAGGGCGCGCTGACATCATGCGACTGTTTAATTCGATGGCTCTGGGTGACAAGAAGGGCATCATGTCGGGGGGTACTTTCTCGGGAAACCCGTTAACCATGGCAACAGGTATAGCGCAGACCCGTTTTCTGGACGAAAACAGGGACGACCTTTACCCGCGTCTTAATTCGATGGGCCAACAATTGGCCACCAGTATCAACCAGTATGCGCGTGAACAGAGCATGGGCGTTCAAATTCTCAATGCCGGGTCGATGTTTCAGATTTACTTTAACGAGGGCGAGATACGATCTTCTCGAGACACGGGCGCAACGCGGTCGCCCGCAGAGACAGATTTCTACCTTCACCTGCTGGACAATGGGGTCCTGATACCAGGCACACGCCGCTCCTTTATCTCTCATGTGCACACCCCGGCACTGGTTGATGACGCTGCTGAAATCATCAAAAAATCGCTGAACCTGGTGAGGCAGGATGGCCTTTTTTAATCGAAGAAACTTTGCAGGCTTCAGGAGAATCAACAATGGCTGATCAGCGTAATATTGTTATCCCACCCGGTACCGAGGAAGGATACCGTTCGTACCATTTTGCTGCGGGCGTAAAAGCGGGAGGGCTGCTTTTATGTTCGGGTCAGATCGGGGTCAAAGATGGGCAAGCCGCGTCGGATCCAGCAGAACAGTTTGCCGTCGCGTTTAATGCGGTGGGCCGTGTTTTAGAAGCAGCAGGGTGTACTTTTAATGATGTCGTTGAAATGACGACATTTCATGTTGGCTTTCCTGAACACCTTCAGGAATTTATGTCCGTGAAGGATCGGTATCTAAAAGAGCCG
>Ga0222651_1001748_pt1 | contig 10197 bp, 11 predicted proteins | sample AntAcemetagen369_FD_179855 | JGI IMG/M metagenome (GOLD analysis project Ga0222651, IMG submission 179855) | Saline water microbial communities from Ace Lake, Antarctica - #369 | ecosystem: Environmental > Aquatic > Non-marine Saline and Alkaline > Saline | place: Antarctica: Ace Lake...
AAAAGGCAGGATGGTTGTATCGTTCTTCATAGGCGTATTGCTCCTTGTGAGGTTCTGGCCGGCTTCAACACCGCCACAATACGCCGCCTTTCAAATCACGCCATCACCCAAATTCCCGCATAGCTCCCCCAAGGTGTAGCGCCCTCTCGTCGCTGCAAGCAGCGACTGCCAGGTAATAGATGTCCTTAGCCAGCTGGGATTTCTGTGGGATGCGCGAGAGTTGGGCTTCCAGCCATGGCTTGAGCGCGGTGATGACCGGGTCTGCGTGTTCGCGCCGGGCCGCCAGGCGAACTGCGGCGTCCTGACCTCGCACGGACTTCTCGATGTGATACAGCAGCGCGATTTGGCGCAGCGTCTCTTCGGCGATGGGCGAGCCTTCGTTCTCAAATCGCTTCACGAAGCGGCGGCCGACATGCGTCCAGCAGTAAACCAGCTGCCACGGGCCATTCTCGCGCGCGATCTCGGTCAGCGCGTTGTAGGCCTGATAGGCATCGCATTGCAGGAACCGACACGGCACGGTGGTCCAACCAAGATGGATGAACGTCCCGCCATGTCCGCAGATCACATGCGCGTCCGGCAATGTCGCCGCCTGCCTGAGATAGCCGAGGTCACGCAGGACGGTGCTGCGTTCGAGGCGCTGCGCCAGCCTCGCCTGACCGGCTCAGCGCAGTTCCTTGTGCCGCCACCATGAGTCAGCGGTTACGCGCAGCACGCGCAAGACACCTGTTTGCATCGGATTGCCCTTCGTCAAGAAAGACAGGCCGGAATCCGGCCCGGACCCGTCCGAGGAACCCAAAGGCCCCTCATCCGTCAGTCACAAAACCCAAAGGACACTTTCTCTTTTTGGCGGGCAGAACCGACAGGGCTGGCAGCTTCTTCAAATATACGTCTCAGGCAGTGCTCAAAGCACCAAGACCTGCGGCATTTTCCAAGATGTGCGTGTTACCGGGACATGAATTCCTTGGGAGAAACGCGGAGTTCACTGCTGTTGACTTGATATTCAGCAATATTGCCGCTATATACCGTCATAATAACCGTATGGAGTAACGTCATGCATATCACGAACTTCGCAGAAGGCGGACAGTTTGAACCGCGCAAGATCGCAGCAGCGCTGCGCACCTCGGCAGAGGAGATCGCAATGACGGTTGGTCTTGGCAAGGATGCCATGCAGCGGCGGAGCCGTATCAGCTCGGACAAGACACAGCGCCGGTTGCGCGAACTAGTCGAGGTGCTCAACAAGGTTGAGCCGCGTTTCGGGTCGGAACTGATGGCTTATGCCTGGTATCGCTCAGAGCCCCTGCCGGGGTTTGATGGCCAGACCGCGATGCAGCTGGTGCAGGACGGCAAGGCGCAGAAGGTTCTCGAATACATAGACGCAGTTGACGCAGGCGTCTTCGCCTGATGCCTCTTACGGCTGGGCGCTATACAGGTCCGCTCTACCGCGCCCTGAACCCCGTCTATGCGCGTGAACCTCTCTCCGGGCGTGGTGCTGAACTCTATGGAGGGCGCTTCAACATGAAGGGCACTCCGGCCCTCTACACCGCGCTCGATCCAACTACGGCGTTGCGCGAAGCCAACCAGGTCGGGAGCCTGCAGCCCACGATCCTTGTGTCCTACGCTGCCGATCTTGACCCGATTTTTGATACCCGCGACGTTGGCGCAGTTGCGCAATACGGCATGACAAAAGGCGCGCTCGCAGATCCGGGCTGGGGCCTAAAAATGCTTGAGGGTAAGAGTGTGCCGACACAGACATTTGCGCGCAGCCTCATCGCGGATGGGTTTGCAGGCCTTCTGATCCGAAGCTTTGCCAAGGGGACATCGGCGGTAGACTACAACATTGTACTGTGGCGCTGGACTGGCGAAGGATGCAGACTTGATGTCGTGGATGATGAAGGCCGACTGTCTCGGGTGTGAGGACGCTTGCTTTAGCGCGCCACCGTCCTGATGTTCACAAAGATTCGCGTCGATCATCTGACCACCGTGGTGTTGACGCGTTTCCGTATGGAGGTTGCTAAGTGTGGCCCTGGTTGGCTTGCTTCTGCAGTCGTAATCAATGACCATTTTGCTGAAAGGCTGCTATCACATTCCTTGCCTCATCATTGCGTCCTGCGGGCTGATATCGTTCGCGTCCTAGCCGTTGCAAAGCAGCATAACCTCGAAAGTCACACAAACCGCGTTCAAATCCGGTGCGAGAAACCCCACCCGAGCGTGCCCGTCCAATCCGACAGAGATGACTTCCAGGTCAACCGTTCGACCTTTCAGATGCCCCGACAGAATCAAGATTTCCGTGGCAAAACTGCTGATCGTGTCACCGTCGGCGAATACTGTGCCGACAAGGCTGCCGATGCCTACGATCTCAGCCCGATTTATGTCGTGCTGGCGCGTAAAATCGATCAGCGCCGACGTGATATCCTGATTAGGCCGCAGGGTGACAATGAAGGCATTGTGCCCTGCGGTAGGTGTCAGCGGTTTGGGACAGAACAAAGAAAAGTTTGTCTCGGGGTCTTGGTGTGACATCAGGCCTGCACCCTTGATCCCCCAGCCTGTGACGGTGCAATCCTGCTCGAGGATGCTGTCATCGCACAACAGATGCCCCGCGTCCGGCAGACCATCGCTGGTGTCCCAGATGGCATGGCAATGCAGAAACGGTGCGCCATCCCGCCGACCCAGATGCACACCGCCATGCCGGACACGCGCGGGCGATGACAGCGTGTAGGTGTCGCTATACCACGCGGCATGGGAACTGTCGGGCGCATGTGCGGGCGTGACGAATACTAGCGGTGCGAAGACCGCCCCGTCGATCCGTAGATAACCAAACCCAAATCCCGCCGCCGCCAACGCCTGCGGCACAGCACCCGACAGGCTTTGCCCCGACCGCAAGGTCAGGCGCAGCGGCACGGCATCGCAGGGTTGGGCGGTAATCCTGTCGCGCGCCGGTTCGCCGGGATGGGTGATCTGGCGGATCATCGTATTCATTTGTCCGGCGCGGGCAACTGGCCACGAGCTGCAAGCGCTTCACGGATTATGTTCTTGGTGATCTTGCCATAGGCCGATTTCGGCAGCGCATCCCACAGCACGGCATGGCGCGGCAGTTTGTAACTCGCTACCTGCGACGCAAGCCATGCTAGCAGGCTGTCGGGCTGCACATCAGCACCTTCATTCGGCACGCACACAGCCATCCCGACCTCACCCCAAAGCGGGTCCGGCACACCAAGCACGGCAACCTCTGACAGGTCGGGATGTTGCAGCAGCTTTTCCTCGATCTCGCGGGGATAGATGTTGGAGCCGCCGGAAATATACATGTCCGATGCACGCCCCGTCAGATAGACAAATCCCTGTGCATCCATATGCCCAAGATCGCCGGTCAGGAACCAACCGTTGCGAAAGCTTTTGGTGTTTGCATCCGAGTTGTTGAAATAGCCCGCAAAAACGGCGGGGCCGATCACCGCAATCTCGCCTGTTTCGCCGATCGCCACCTCTGCGCCCTGATCGTTCTGGATCTGGACCTGCATACCAGTGCGCGCAAATCCGCAAGACCCGATCCGCATCTGCGCGTCGTCAGGGTGGTGAAACGCGGGCGGCAACACAGTGATCGCGCCTGTAACCTCGCCGAGCCCGAAATACTGCACCAGCACCGGCCCCAGCTTTTCCAACGCAAACTGCTGATCCTTGCGATACATCGGCGCACCGGCATAGATCACATAGCGAAGGCTGGTATGATCGTGATGATCGACGGCAGGGTTATCGACCAGCAGTTTCACGATGGTCGGGACGGTGAACATATTGGTGACACGCCAACGCGCGACCAGCGCCCAGACTTCTGCAGGATCGAACTTATCGCCCGCAGGCAGGATGGATTTCACCCCCTGCGCCACCTGCGCCAGTTGGTGAATACCCGCTCCGTGCGACAGCGGGGCGACCACCAAAGACGCGTCGTTCGCGCCAGTTCCGGGCATCAGATCGCACAGATGGTTGGTCACGACAAATGCAAGCTGACCATGCGTCAGCACGGCCGCCTTCGGCTTTCCGGTGGTGCCAGAGGTGAAAAAGAACCAAGCCGGATCGTCGCGATCCACCGCAACGGCGGCAGGAGCAGCGCCAAGGTGGCTTACGATCAGGTCCTCGTATTCCTGCCCCAAGGTAATCGTCCGGTCGACCAGCCCCACACAGGCCGCAGCCTGATCTGGAAATTGCGCGCCACACAGCAGCAGCCGCGCGCCGGAAGACCCTGCAAGCCACGCCAGATCGTCAGGTGAAAGCCGGTAATTCGCAGGCACCCAGACCGCACCGATGCGCCAGCAGGCGAACATCGCTTCGAACATCCGGTTGCTGTTGGCCGATTGCACCAGAACGCGGTCACCTTTTACGATCCCGTAATCCTGCACCAAAGCATGCGCAAAAGCGGCGGCGCGGTCCTCCATTTCGACCCAGCTCCAAGTCTGCTCACCCCGGACAAAGCCGGTCGCATCCCCCAGACGTCGCGCGCTTTCCGTCAATAGATGCGACAAATTCATCACCCGCGTCGAGAAAGGGACCATCCCCTGTGACAGATCCTGCCTCATTTCACCCGTTCCATGATTGATACATAATTGGCCACCGCAGCGCCGCCCATGTTGAACACACCGGCCAGCCTGGAATCCACGATCTGCATATCGCCTGCCTCACCCATCAATTGCATCGCGGCCATGACATGCATCGACACGCCGGTCGCCCCGATCGGGTGGCCTTTGGATTTCAGCCCGCCAGAGGCATTAACCGGCAACCGCCCAGTTTTCTGCGTGATCCCGTCGCGGATGACGCGGTGGCCCTGACCGGGTTCGGCCAGCCCCATCGCCTCGTATTCCAGCATCTCGGCGATGGTAAAGCAATCATGTGTCTCCACAAGGCTCAGATCATCCAGCGTCAGTCCCGCGGCGGTCAGCGCCTCTGACCACGCCCGCCGCGCACCGCGGAATTCCAGCACATCGCGGCGCGACAGGGCGATGATGTCATTGGCCTGCACCCGTGCGCGGAACCCGATGGCACGCTGCATGGTCGCTGCCGTGTCGGCATCCGCCAGCACCAGCACCGCCGCTCCATCCGACACCAGCGAACAGTCCGTGCGCCGCAAGGGTCCGGCGACACGTGGGTTTTTCTCGGATACGGTATTGCAGAAATCCACGCCAAAATCCTTGCGCATATGGGCATAGGGATTGGCCATGCCATTGGCATGGTTCTTGGCCGCGATCATTGCCAGCTCTTCAGACCGGTCGCCATAGCTCTGGAAATAACTTTGCGCGATCTGGCCGAACAGCCCGGCGAAACCGCCCTCCACCTGTGCTTCTTCGACGCGGTAGCTGGCACCTAGCAGGATATCCCCCACCTCGGCCGCTGGTGTGGCGGTCATCTTTTCCGCACCCACGACAAGCGCGATCCGCCCGCGCCCTGCCGCGATGAAATCCATCGCGCCAAACAAGGCGGCAGATCCTGTAGCACAGGCGTTTTCAAACCGCGTTGCGGGTGTCTGCGCGAAACCCGCGTCGCCCATCGCGACAAGGGCTGCCTGAAAATCCTGCCGGGAAAAGCCGTTGTTGAACACGCCAACGAAAATACCATCGACATCCGCGGCTCCAATCTGCGCGTGGTCCAGCGCCTGCGCTACGGCTACGGCCATCAGGCTTTCGGTGTCAGGGTGGTCGGATTTGCCAAAGGCCGTGTGACCCCAGCCAACGATCTGTGCTTGTGTCATCCTGTGGTTCCTTCTGTCTTGTGCTCCTGCGCAGTCGGCCGCGCGATGCGGGCCTCAATCACCCGCACTTCGGCCCGCAATTTCTGAGAAAGCTCGCTGCGGCGTGGTTCCTTCATGCGGCTTTTGATCGCGGCCAGCGACACCGCGCCGATCAAGTGGCGCTGCGCGTCGCGTATCGCGACACCAATTCCCCACGAATCTTCAAAGATCAGGCCGGGGTTGATGGCGACACCGCTCGCGCGGGTCTGGTCCAGATGGTCGCGCAAAGTCTGTGGCGGCAGCTTGGGGTATTTGTCGATCAATTCGGCATGGTTCGCGATGATCAGCGCTTCGGCCTCCGCGTGCGGGAGGGCAGCAAGCATCGCCAGCGATCCTGCCCCCACACCCAACGGATGATGCGCGCCGGGCATCAGCGCATAGGTGCGGATCGGGTGTGCGCCATCCTCGCGGTGCAGGCAGACGGCATAGCGTCCGCGCCGCACCGACAGAAAAGCCGCGTCACCAGTCATCTGTGCCAGCCGCTGCAAACTGTCTATAGTCTGCGTCAGCAGCCCGTGACGTTCCTGTGCCAGAACACCTAACAGATAGGCTTCCTGCCCCAAATGATAGAATCGCGTATCGGCGGATTGTTCGACCATCCGCGCTCGGATCAGCGCCAGCACCAGCCGCCGCACTGTCGCCTTGTTCAAGCCGGTCTGTGCCACCAGCGCCGAAAGTGCGATACCGGACCCTGCATACTGACCGATCAGGGACAGTAGCGCCAAGGCACGATCCACGCTTTGTGCGCCGCCAAAAAACATGTCCTGTTCTTCAAGTTTCATAATATGAACCGCATATCAGGGTCGGCTTACCATTTTTTACCTTTATTTTTCTAGCATCCTGATTTTAATTTTGACCCTTTGCAAGTTTTTCTTGCAATCGTCAAAAGTCACGGTCCACTATTTGGAATATCGCCGGGGCAGAGGGTGGCTGTCCTCGTTAACTTTCACTCAAAGGGAGGAACGGATGAAACATTCACGGATCAGCGCAGCGGCACTGGCAGCTGGCTTTGTCGCAGCTGTTGGCATCGGTAGCGCCCAAGCGCAGGAACTCCGTCTGTCGCACAATACAGGCGACACGACGACTTGGCATCAGGGTGCCGAACGCTTTGCCGAATTGCTGGCAGACCGCAGCGATGGCGCGATCAGCGTCCGGGTGTTCCCGAACGCGCAGCTTTCTGGTGGCGACCAGATGCGGCAGGCCGAAATGGTCGGCCGTGGCGCGCTGGACCTTGTCGTGACATCAGCAATCAACGTCACACCTTTGGTGCCAGAAATGGCTGTTTTCTCGCTGCCATATCTCTATTCCAACTATGATCAGGTCGATGCCACGACACAAGGCGCACCTGGTGAAATGATGGCCGATATCCTGATGGAACGCGGTATTGTTGTATTGGCATGGGGTGAAAACGGCTTTCGCGAAGTCACCAACAATATCCGTCCAATCCGCAGCCCCGAAGACATGCGCGGCCTGAATATGCGCGTCGCGGGTCCGATGTATATCGACGTGATGAACGCGCTCGGTGCAAATCCGCAGCAAATGCAATGGGGTGAAACGATGTCAGCCCTGCAACAGGGCGTCGTTGACGGGCAGGAAAACCCGATCGGCGCGGTGATCATCCCCCAGCAGGTCTACGAGGTGCAGAAATACCTGACCGCTTGGCATTATTCCTATGATCCGATCTTCCTTGGTATTTCGCAGACCGTCTGGGACGGCTTCGATGCCGACACACAGGAAATGGTGCGCGAAGCGGCGCAAGAGGCCATGACCTACCAGCGCGCGATCACCCGTGAAGCCACGGCAGACGGCATCGCCTTCCTGCGCGAACAGGGGATGGAGGTTTATGAGCCCTCGGACGAGGAACTCGTCGCCTTCCGCGAGGCGACGCAGCCTGCCTTTGACGAATGGGCCGGCCGTGTCGGGCCAGAAATCGTAGGTGCCTTTCAGGATGCCATCGCCGCGACCAACTAGCACGTGACTCTATTGCCCGTGGCCTTGCACCAATGCCACGGGCATTTTAATACCGGGACCCCGATAAATGATACGCTTGCTGTTGCGCGATTTTGAAAACATCGTTTGCGCGATCTTGCTCCTCGCCATGACAGCGCTGGGTTTCATCAATGTCGTCGTCCGCTACGGCACCAATTACTCCTTCGCCGCGACCGAAGAATTGCTGGTGAACGGTTTTCTTACACTGACAATTTTCGGTGCCGCCATAGCCGCCAGACGGGGCGAACATCTGGCTGTCAGCGTCGTGCATGATTTGCTACCGCGCGCGCTGTGGCGGCCTGTGTTCTGCCTGTCGATCGCGCTTTCCGTGACACTTTTGCTGCTGTCGGCCTGGTTTTCATGGCAAGCGATGATGAACTTCCGACAGTCAGGCATGCAATCTTACGGGCTGGGCCTGCCTGCATGGTATTATCAGGTCGGTCTGCCCTTCGGCTTTGCACTGATCACCTTGCGCTATCTACAACACGCATCGACAGTCCTGCGCGCTGGCCCCGACAATGTTTGAGGCGATAGGTATAACCGGCGCCGGAACACAGATGATCGTCGTGTTCTTTATCCTCATGGCCTTGCGGGTGCCGGTCGCCTTTGCGCTTGGCCTGTCGGCAATTTACGCGATGTGGAAAATCGGCTTCGGCCTTGATCTGGCCGGTGACCTGATCGCGACCGGCATCACCAAATTTTCTCTGCTGGCAATCCCGTTCTTCATCCTTGCAGGCACTTTGATGGGCAGCCTGGGCATTGCGGAACGGATGATCCGGTTTTTCCGCGTGGCCGTAGGCGGCTTGCCGGGTGGCATGGGCATGGTTGGAACAATCGTATGCCTGTTCTGGGGCGCGGTCAGCGGGTCCGGCCCTGCATCTGTCGCAGCCATCGGCCCGATGATCATCAAGGGCATGGAGGAGGACGGATACGACCGCGCCTTCGCCGCAGGCCTTGTGGTGACCGGTGCGGCCTTTTCCATTGTGATCCCGCCATCCATCGGGCTGGTGATCTACGGGGTGATCGCCGAAACGTCGATTTCGCGGTTGTTCATCGCGGCGATCATTCCGGGTATATTCATGGCGTTGACGATGCTGGCCGTGCTGCCCTTCGCACGGCGAAACAGAGCGCAGACCGACAGCCAGATATTGCAAACCCTCAGCCCCCGCCCCTATGCGCAATCGACGCGGCGCACGGCGCTTTGGCAATCGTTCCGCGACAGTTTCTGGGGGCTGATGACACCGGTCGTCATTCTGGGCGGCATCTATTCCGGCATTTTCACCCCGACAGAGGCGGCGATTGTTGCCACCGTCTATGCGCTATTGGTTGGCGCACTTGCCTATCGCACGCTGAACTTTAGGGTTCTTTATGACGCGCTTGGCACGGCGGCTGCATCCTCGGCCGTGGTGATGCTTATTGTGGCCTACGCCAGCCTGTTCGGTTGGGTCGTGACGGTGGACGACCTTGTTGGCAGCTATTCTGGCGCGCTTCTGGGGTTCAGCGACAATGGCTGGGTCATACTGCTAGTTGTCATGGTGACCCTGCTGATCGCGGGCATGTTCATGGACCCGGTCACCGTGATGTTCATCGCCTTGCCAATCTTTTTGCCAGTGGCCCGTGAAATGGGCTGGGACCCAGTCTGGTTTGGCGTTCTGGTGATGGTCAATCTGGCCATCGGCCTGATCACACCGCCGGTGGGGATCAATCTTTACGTTGCCGCAAATATCACCAAACTCAGCATCGAAAAGATCGCTTCTGGGACCACGCCCTTTCTACTGGCCAGCCTGATCGGCATCTGCATTATCGCACTGGTCCCGCAGATGTCACTATTTCTGGTCGATTGGCTGCGCTGACAATCTGAAAGGAAACACTATGGAAAAGCAGACAGCCATCGTCACAGGTGCCGCACGCGGCATCGGTCTGGCCACAACACGGCTGTTTTTGCGCCAAGGCTGGGCCGTCGCAATGATCGATCGCGACGAAGACGCCCTGATGCAAGCGGCTGAAGGTTTGCAAGATGTCCTGCCCATCGCCTGCGACGTGTCACAGCCCGACCAGATCAACGCGATGACAGCACAAGTCACAGCACAGTTCGGCCGGATCGACGCTTTGGTCAACAATGCAGGCGTGGCCGACTTCCGCCCGATGGCGGAAACAGACCATGCCATTTGGCGAAATGTCATGGCGGTCAATTTGGACGGTGTGTTCATGACCAGTCAGGCGGTAGCACCGCATCTCAAGGGCACCAAAGGGTCGATTGTTAATATCGCTTCCATCTCGGGGCTTCGGGCCAGCACCTTGCGGATCGCTTACGGTGCGTATTCCGGGGTGATCCGGCCAGTGATTCCGAAAGTATCCGGCCACCCATTCCGATTTTATCCGGCCATTGATTCCGGAGCATCCGGCCACCCTGTGATGTGATGCTGCGAGGCAATCTGTAA
>Ga0222651_1001749_pt1 | contig 10197 bp, 6 predicted proteins | sample AntAcemetagen369_FD_179855 | JGI IMG/M metagenome (GOLD analysis project Ga0222651, IMG submission 179855) | Saline water microbial communities from Ace Lake, Antarctica - #369 | ecosystem: Environmental > Aquatic > Non-marine Saline and Alkaline > Saline | place: Antarctica: Ace Lake | collected...
CTTTCGCTTCTTCCTGCGCCACATCCTAGGCATGTGGCCGATCGATGTCGAAACGCGCGAGATGAGCCCCGCCGCCTTCGGCACCCTCGTGCACGACATTTTATCAAAGCTCGCAGGCCACACCATCGACGTCCAAACCACAGCCCCCGAGCTGTCCGCAAAGCTAGCCGCCATCGCCGAGGCCGAGATCGAAAAAAAATTCGGCCAGCAGCTCTCTTTCGCACTACGCTTACAAAAAGAAGCCGTCCTGGCGCGCATCCAAGGCTTCGTTGAGCGCCAAGTCGAAGATGTGCAAGCCAATGGTAGTATCCAGATTTTGAATACAGAGTCCAAGTTCACCTTCGAGCTAGCGGGCATCACCCTCAGCGGCGTCATCGACCGCATCGATCAGCGCGGCGAAGGCATCGAACTGATCGACTACAAAACCGCCGACAGCCCCCAAGCCCCCGAAAAAGCGCACCTAGCCCCCGTCGCCCGCAAAGCACCCCCCGCGCACTTACCCGCAGAAGCCTTCTTCGAGCACGAAGGCAAGCGCACCCGCTGGATAGACCTGCAACTGCCCTTGTATTTACTATCGCAAAGCCAGTCCGGCAAAGAGCGCCCCAGCGTCGCGTATTTCAACTTAGCCAAAACTTTAGACAAGAGCGAGCTAGCCAAATGGGAAGGCTTCACCCAAAGCCACCTAGACTCCGCCCGCGCGTGCGCCGAGGCAGTCATCCGCCAGATCAAGGCAGGCATCTTCTGGCCACCCAACCCCGCCGTGCGAGAGGATTATGACGACTTCGCCCCCCTCTTCCCCGACGGCATAGAAAATTCCGTAAATCCCGAAGCCTTCAAGAGCTATGTATTCGTAGATAAGGCAGAATTATTATAGGCAGAATCATTGCTATGCCATTTCCGTCAAAATTCCGTCAAAACCTAAGCTATGTCCATTAGTTTCTCAAATAGCGTAAAAGTTATGGATCAAAAATCTTTCCATGAGATCGACCGTATTGTGATGGGAATCGCATTCCAGATACATAATGAGATTGGGCGTTTACTGGATGAGAAGATTTATCAACAAGCATTATTGCATCGACTGACATCAGCTGGATTAAACTGTGAATTAGAATCAGAGATTCAGCTGATTCATAAGGAATTCAATAAATCCTACTTTATCGATCTAGTTGTAAATGGAGTGATTTTTGAAACCAAAACTTGTGCTCAGTTGAATCCCCAACACGAAGCGCAAGTTTTAAATTACCTACTCCTTACAAATAGCCAACACGGCAAACTCATTAACCTTCGCACGAGTTCAGTCGAAAGCAGGTTTGTTTCAACGACACTCACAAAAAGCGACCGGACGAAGTTTAATATCCAAGCGACAAATTCTACCATAGGTCAAATACTACACGACCTTTTGTCTGAAATCGGAACCCACTTATCTATTAACCTATACAAAGATGCAGTCCAAATTTTGCTCAACGCCAAATCGCATCAAATCCGTTTGAACGACGGAAATACATTCATTGGAGCTCAAACTATGTCAATGCTGACACCCACTAAGGCTTTAATAGTCACGGGAATCACCGCCGAGCAAGGAATCCTCCCCTACCAGAAGCACCTCAAGCGACTTTTATTGAGCGCAGAGCTTGAGTCGTTCAACTGGATAAATTTCAACAATCGAAAGATCACTCAATCAGAACTAACATTATAATGATTCTGCCTATAATGATTCTGCCTAAATTCCAATGAACTCTCTCCAACACATCGCGATCTCGGCCTCCGCAGGCTCGGGTAAAACTTACCAGCTCACCAATCGCTTTATCTATTTGCTGCATCTCGCCGAGCAGCCAGAGCGTATCATCGCGCTCACCTTTACCCGCACCGCCGCCGGGGAGTTCTTTCACAACATCATTGAAAAACTCAGCCACGCCGCGGCCGATCCCACCACCGCCACCCAGCTTTCCATCGAGTTAAAAATCGAAGCCGACAGCGCCCGCTATCATTACCTACTGCGCCTGCTAATCAGCCAGATGCATCGGCTCAACTTACAGACACTCGACAGCTTTTTCTTTCGCGTCGTCTCCGCCTTCGCGCTAGAACTCGGTCTTTCCGGCAGCCTCAACTTGCTCGACGAAACCTCCGAGCCGCGCCTGCGCAATGAAGTGCGCGACAGTATCGTGCATCGCCCCGGCGAGCTGAACGATGAGCTGCACGAGTTCTGGCAAGCCTTCAAACAAGCCACCTACGGCCACGACGCGCGCAAAGTCGAATCCATCGTTGCCGCCTTTATCGAGCAGCTCTACAGCCTCTACCTCGACGCCCCCGCAGCCGCGCTGTGGGGCAGCGCAGCCACTATCTGGCCGCAAGGCTGCCCCTGGACGTGCGCTCAAGCACCCGACTGGGGTCAGCTCGCCAATACCCTACGCGCCTCATTGCCCGAGGGCTTGATGAAGTCGCAACAAAACGACTTCGCGAGCGCCGCGCTCAAAGTGCAAAACTACCCCGTCGATGAAACGCTCAACACCCTCATCAATAACGCCTTCGCTATCGCGCCCGACATCCTCGCAGGCCGCGCCACCCTCAAAGTGCGCAAAGAGCTATCGCTCCCGCAGGCCACCTGCGCCGCTCTTGCCGATATCCTGAAAGCCATCGTCTGGCACCACTTGCAACGCGCTTTGCAAAACACTCAAGGCGTACACCGCATCCTAGAAGCCTACCACCAGAACTACGACCGCATCGTGCGCCGCCCCGGCAGGCTCGCCTTTGCCGATCTCACGCACTTGCTAGCCCCTGAGACAGCTGGCTCACCGATGGGGCTCGCCGATGGCTCTGCCCGCGAGTTGATGGACTTCCGCCTCGACGGGCAGTTTGATCATTGGCTCTTCGATGAGTTTCAAGATACCAGCCGCCCGCAGTGGGCAGTCGTGCAAAATCTGATCGACGAAATCCTGCAAGATGCCTCCGGCCAACGCTCGCTTTTCTACGTCGGCGACACCAAGCAGTGCCTCTACCTCTGGCGCAATAGCGACGACCGGCTTTTCCACGAAATACGCGGCAGCTACGCCAACATCATCGACCAACAACTGGCTGAATCGTGGCGCTCCGCACCCGCGATCCTCGACGCCGTCAACGCAGTCTTCGCCGACAATGCACTGATCGCCCAATACTACTCGGCCGATGCCGCGCAGCGCTGGGCAAACGCTTGGAAAGCACACAGCGCCTCAAAAGCCACCCAAGCTCTCAGCGGCTACGCCTGCTGGCTAGAAGCACAAAAAGACGACAGCCCTAACCGCAACGAACGCATCCTCGAAATCTTACAGCAGCTCAACCCTATCGAGCGCGGCATGAGCGTCGGCGTGCTCGTGCGCCGCAATCGCGATGCCAACGAAGTCGCCGACTTTCTGCGCGAGAATAGCCGCTTCCCCATCCACACCGGCTCGGCAGTCAAACCCGCCGAAGACAACGCCGCCGGAGCCGCCCTACTCGCGTTACTACGCCACGCCGCCCACCCCGGCGACTCTCTGGCACAAGGCTACCTGCGCCTGATCGATGCTTCAACCGCGGGCGAGCCACTGCTGCCGCTCACCAGCGAACTGCGCACCCGCTTGCTGCGCGACAGCCACGAGTCGGCCATACGCTGGGCGTGTCAGCACATTTTAAGCAACTTATCCGCCAGCGATACCCGCCACCGCACACGGTTAGAGCAATTGATCGCCAAAGCACGCGCCTTCGATGGCGAGGAAAACCGCGATCTCGATGCGCTCTATCACTTTCTAAAAAACAGCAGCAGCGGCGAGTGCGCCCCCGGCGACGCCGTGATCGTGGAAACGATCCACAAGTCAAAAGGCTTAGAATACGATGTTGTGATCCTCGTCAACGAAGACAAAGGCGGTGGCTCCGGCGAGCGCCGCATCAGCGCCCTACTCGATAGCGATGGCCGTGCGCAATGGATACTCGAACCGATCAAAAAAGACCTCATGGCCGCCGACCCACAACTCGCACAGTTGCAAGAACAGAGCGAGAGCCAACAAGACTTCGGCAACCTCTGCACCCTCTACGTCGGCATGACCCGCGCCAAGCGCGCGCTCTACATGATTAGCGACTTCAGCCGCGTCAGTAAACGCTCCACCGTCGCCTACCTGCGCGAGTGCCTTGGCGATGAAGCCGATAGCGACGGCCTGCTGTGGTCGACCGGCGCAGCCGACTGGCACAGCGAATTCGCGCCCAAGGTCGCCGAGCCCCCAGAACCTATTCCCGCAGAGAGCGCCCCCGAGCCGCCCCAATTCGAGCCCGCGCACCCGAGGCTACAGCTGAGCCGCCCTTCCAGCGATCAGCAGGCACGGCTCAAAGCCAGCGTACTTTTAGACGCCCACTCCAGCGCCGCCGAGTTCGGCACCCAAGTGCACCACGCCTTTGAGCAGATCGCGTGGCTCGGCACGGAGCCTAGCGAGCTACCCTTAGTGCTAGCCAGCTGCTTCAAAAGCCCAGACATTCGAGGGCTCTTCACCCAGCCCGACCGCGCAGTCGAACTATGGCGCGAAAAAGCCTTCAGCTTCGTCGAAGGCGATCAATTCATCAACGGCGTCTTCGACCGCGTGCATCTCTATCAAGATACAGCTGGCCAGACCGCCCACGCTGAGATCATCGATTTCAAGACCGACCGCATCCACCAAGAAAATACCATCGAGCAAGCCGCCGAAAAGCACCGCCCCCAACTCGAAGCCTACGCCAAAGCGCTCAGCAAAATCACAGGCTTGGCCACGAGCGATATCCAGCTAACGTTCATCTTCACCGATGTCGCTCAATCACATTCCCTAAAGGGACCTCGCTAGAGCCGCAGGAATCATAGAACCCAATGAGAAACAGCACACAGAAGCTAGCTCATACCCCATATACTTACTAAACGACCAGGTTGAGCATGGTGACTCATTAAGCCAGTCCACCTAGCGCTTTTCGCCGGAAGGCTACTAGCTTTTGCACGATTTCGGCCGATTCGTCCATTTGCATGACTTCCGCTACGAGTACTTGCGCGTCCGACTTTTTAATGTGCCGGATAAAGTATTTCAATTCAGGCAGTAAACTCGATGTAAGGCTCAGCGAGTCCGCGCCCATACCGAGCAACAAACCTGCGTAGATTGGATCGCCAGCGATTTCGCCGCAAATACTCACTGGAGTATTCGCCGCCTTACCGCCATCGATAATGGCTTTCAAGGTGCGCAAGACTGCCGGGTGCGCTGGGTCATACAAATGCGCGACCTGATCATTCAAGCGATCCACCGCGATTAGATATTGGATCAAATCATTGGTGCCTATACTGAGAAAGTCTGTCTCCGCCGCCAGCAGATCGATGATCACCGCTGCGCTGGGTACTTCGACCATCGCGCCGACTTCGATGGCCTCGTCGAAAGCTTCACCCTTTTCGCGCAGTTCGACTTTCACGGCTGCGAGCACTTCATTGGCTTGCCGTAATTCTGGCATCCCACTAATCATGGGATACATGATCTTGACGTGGCCGTGCGCACTCGAGCGTAGGATCGCGCGCAGCTGTGTCTTGAAGATCTCTTCGTTGCCGAGGCAGAAGCGGATCGCACGAAAGCCCATAAATGAGCTATCGTCCTTTACATTTTCGTCGCCGATGATTTTATCGCCGCCGACATCTAGCGTGCGGATAATCACGCAATGATTGCCCGCCGCTTCAACCACGGCTCGATATGCATCGTATTGCACAGATTCAGGCGGATACCCATGGTGGCGCAGGAAAATACCTTCGGTGCGGAACAGCCCGACACCCTCGGCGTGCATCGCTCTGGCCTGCTCCATTTCGTGCGCACCTTCCACGTTGGCCATCAGCTGTATGGTGGCGCCGTCGAGCGTTTGTGCTGGCTCGGCGATGAAGGAGTTAAAAATATCGTCGCGCTTTTTGCGCTCAGTCGCTAGTTTGCCATATTTATAGAGGCGATCCTCTGAGGGGTTGATCACGATCACGCCTTCATGGCCATCGACTAGGATGTGATCACCGCTTACAATTCGCTTAGTCGCATCGTGAGTGCCGACTACTGCCGGAATACGCAGCGAGCGCGCCATGATCACCGAGTGGCTCGTCTTACCACCCGCATCTGTCACAAAGCCCAGCAGCTTGTTACGATCTAGATCCGCGGCGTCTGAGGGGGAAATATCTTCGGAAACGATGATGCTCTCCGCCGCCAGCTCGCCGAGGTTCACTTTTTGCAAGCCGATCAGGTTGTGCAGCATGCGCCGGGAAACATCACCGATATCGGCCACGCGGTCGCGCAAATATTCATCCTCCATCGAGCGGAAGAAAGCAATGTAGCGCTGAGCGACATTGTTGTAGCAAAACTCGATATTCTTTTTCGTGCTGCGTAGCTCAGAAGTCACCTCATCGAGCAGCGCATTGTCTTCCAACACTAGCAGATGCGCGTCAAAAATGCGCGCCTCACCCTCGCCAAGGCTTTTTGCGATCTGATCGCGCACTTGAGTAATTTCTATCCGAGTCTCCAAGATCGCTTGCTCAAAGCGCTCCAACTCAGACTCGATCTTATCATCCTTCAAATCATAGCATGGCACGTCTAAATGCTTCTGCAAATAGACGACGGCACGCCCATGAGCCACGCCGGGTGAGGCAGCGATGCCTTCGATTAAAATCTCTTTTTTCGGATTAGGTTCGGACACTATTGAGAAGGGTGATATGACACAACAAATAGATGATTACATGACTATCTTAGTCTAGGATAGAAGTTTCAACAAAAAATATCTCAGAGCCCCAAGCATCTTGGCAAATCTCCCGAATCCGAGCCGTCGTAATCCCACCGGCCGTGAGCGCAAAACAGCAACTCCCACTCCCGCTCATCAAACAAGCAAAGCCCGCCGCTCGCAAATCGCCCAATAAACAGGGAATCGCCAGATATTTTTCGCCGACACTGGCCTCAAAGGTATTAAAAAGCAGTTCCTCAGTCGCCCCGCATTGCCGAAATGTCGCTAACCTTTCCAAAGCCAGCGCCTCGGATTCATAGGCCGCAGGCATGGTCTCGACCAGCCGCCGGTAGGCCCACGCCGTGTTGATAGCGAAGTCTGGCCTAAATAAAATAACTTTTTTCCCCCTCAGCGGATCGGCTATTTTAGGGGGCAAAACTTCCAGCAATTCACCGCGCCCTGACATAATGGCTGGCACTGAATCGATAAAAAACGGGCAATCCGAACCCAAGCCCGCAGCCAGCGTCCGCAAGTTCTCAGGGCTCAGCCGCTCCCCCGTCAGCCGATTCATGGCGCTCAGAGCCACCGCCGCATTACTACTGCCCCCGCCGAGTCCCGCGCCCATCGGGATGCGCTTTTCCAGATCGAAGTCGCAGTAGACCGTTTGTCCCAGCTCTGCTCGAAACGCCGCCGCCGCTTGGAGGATGAGATTCGCCTCGCCCGTCGGCACCGCAGGATCGCTACACCTCAACCGATCCGCCCCAGCCGCATTTAGCGAAACTCGCAAAGTATCGCCAAAGTCGAGCGCGACCACCACCGAGGTCAGCGCATGAAAGCCATCTCCTCGCTGCCCGTGCACGGACAGCATGAGGTTGATCTTGGCGGGTGAAGTGAGCGTTAAAGAATCCATTTCAGATAAAACACCGATTAAGAATGCTCATTCCGTCCGTTACCATGAAATTTTCCACTTTTGCACTTTGCCATAAGCGAAATTCGCTTCCTAATCTGCAGGCATGTCCAAACAAGCGCCTTGCCAACTCATTTTAGCACTCGATCTCGAAACCCGCGAAGAAGCCCTCGCTATGCTCGACCGTCTGGGCGACTCTCTCAAATGGGTCAAAGTCGGCCTACAGCTTTTCACCGCCTACGGCCCCGACTTCGTGCGCGAGATCGCCGACCGCGGCTACAAAGTCTTTCTCGATCTCAAGCTGCACGACATCCCAAACACCGTGGCCAAAGCTGTGCAGAGCATAGCCGCCCTGCCCGTCGAGCTTCTCACCCTGCACGCTAGCGGCGGCGGCGAGATGCTGGAATGGGCCAATAAAAGCAGAGCCGACCACGCCCCAAATCTCAATCTCCTCGCCGTCACCGTGCTCACATCGATGGACGAAGCGCAGCTACGCGCGCTGAATATCAATAGCACCCCCGAAGCCCAAGTGCTGCACCTCGCCGACATCACGCTCAAAGCCGGCATCCAAGGCATCGTCTGCTCCTCGCTAGAGCTCACGCCCCTACGCGCCCGCTTCGGGCACGATCCCCTCATCGTCACCCCCGGCATCCGCCCCGCCGGAAGCGCCGCCGATGAGCAAAAGCGTATCATGACACCCGCCGCCGCAGCCGCTGCGGGTTCCAGCTACATCGTCGTCGGCCGTCCCATCCTCAAAGCCGAAGACCCCGCCGCCGCCGCCCACGCCATCCAAGCCGAGCTCATCTAAAAATGTTCTCCACCGCGATACTACTTGCCGCAGGCAGCGGCCAGCGCATGGCAGGCCACGTCAACGATAAGGTGCTCACGCCAATCAACGGCCAGCCGGCCCTCGTTTACAGCCTACAAGCCTTCGCAGACTCCAAGGCAGTCGATCAATTCGTAATCGTCTATCGGGATGAAGCGCAAAAAGCCGCCATCAAATCGATTATAGCAACCTATGGCCTCAGCCATCTTAGCATTCAGACCGTCCAAGGAGGCGCCGAACGGCAGCTTTCAGTTCTAAACGCGCTCAACCTCATCGACGAAGCCTGTGAGTATGTCTTCATCCACGACGCCGCCCGGCCACTCGTATCGGTAGCATCCATTCAAGCGCTGGACAAAGCCGTGCGCCGCGACGGAGCCGCCGTGCTCGCCCACCCCGTCACCGATACCATCAAGCGCATCCCCAAAGCAGACCAGCTCCAGTCCGCCCAACTCGAAGACCTCGACCGCAGCCGCCTGTGGGCAATGGAAACCCCGCAAGCCTTCAGCTGCCCTAAGATCCGCGAAGCCTACCAACACGCCCACACGAACAACTTAAAAGTGACCGACGATACGGCAGCCGCCGCCAGTATTGGCCTACGCACCACCCTCGTCCCCAATAAGTTGCCCAATCCAAAGATAACCACACCCACCGACCTAGCTTACATCGGGCACATCCTCAAAGAACGTAGAGTCTGAGCTTGCTTAAGACCAACTCAGCTATAGCCATCCTGTCCTCCGACTTCCGACTTCCGTCCTCCGTCCTTCGTCCTCTGACAAAATGCTGCTCACCTACCGCAATCTAACCGTCTCTTTTGGCGGCCCTAAACTACTCGACGACGCCGGGCTGACCATCGCCAAGCGCGAGCGCATCTGTCTGCTCGGTCGCAACGGCGAGGGCAAATCCACTCTCCTGCGTATTATCAACTCTGAGATCGAGCCCGACAAGGGCGAAACCGAAGCCATCCCTGGCCTGCGCATCGGCAAGCTCGATCAAGAAGTGCCAGCCACCCTCGAAGGCACCGTCTTCGAGATCGTCGCCGCAGGCCTCGGTAAGGCCGCCAAAGCAATCGCCAAGTATCACCACCTGCTCCACGAAATCGGCGAGCGCCCCGACGACGAAAGCATCGGTGAGCAACTCGACGAGCTCCAGCACGAGCTCGACCAGACAGGCGGTTGGGACATCGAGCACAAAGTGGAAAACATCCTCGACCGCGTCGATCTCGATGGCGACCTAGATTTTGCCTCCCTCTCCGGCGGTAACAAACGCCGCTGCCTCCTCGCGCGCGCTCTAATCAAGGAGCCACACATTCTGCTGCTCGACGAGCCGACTAATCACCTCGACATCCCCGGCATCCGCTGGCTCGAAGAGTTCCTGCGCAAGGCCGACATCGCCCTACTCTTCGTCTCTCACGACCGCGCCTTCATCCAGCGCGTCGCCAACAAGACGCTCGACCTCGACCGCGGCCAGCTCACCCGCTGGGAGTGCGACTACGATACTTACCTCCTGCGCAAAGCCGATCTACTCGCTGGCGAAGCCAAGCAACAAGCCGTCTTCGATAAAAAACTCGCCGAAGAAGAAGTCTGGATTCGCAAAGGCATCCAAGCCCGCCGCACGCGCAACGAAGGCCGCGTGCGCTCCCTCAAAAAGATGCGCGAAGAGCGCGCCGAGCGCCGCAACATCCAAGGCAAAACCAAGCTCGACCTCAGCGACGCGCAAAAGTCCGGGCGCAAAGTTATCACCGTCGACGAGATCAGCTACAGCTGGGGCG
>Ga0222651_1001750_pt1 | contig 10197 bp, 8 predicted proteins | sample AntAcemetagen369_FD_179855 | JGI IMG/M metagenome (GOLD analysis project Ga0222651, IMG submission 179855) | Saline water microbial communities from Ace Lake, Antarctica - #369 | ecosystem: Environmental > Aquatic > Non-marine Saline and Alkaline > Saline | place: Antarctica: Ace Lake | collected...
CATCAGCCACCTCAAACGTAGGGGCGCGACTTGTCACGCCCGCCGAGCCCAAGCCATCAGCCACCTCAAACGTAGGGGCGCGACTTGTCACGCCCGCCGAGCCCAAGCCATCATCCACCTCAAACGTAGGGGCGCGACTTGTCACGCCCGCCGAGCCCAAGCCGTCATCCACTTCAACGTTCAACGTTCAACGTTCAACGTTCAACGTTCAATCCCCTCTCTCCCCCCTCTCCCCGCTCTCTCCCCTCGGCGCCCTCCCCGCCCTCTTCGCCGAAGAGCTAGGCGCCGTCCTAGAGATCGACAAAACAAAGCTAGCCACCGTCATCCAGATCCTAGCCAAGCACCGCATCAGCGACATCAGTCATCTAATCGGCAACACCACCGCCGAAAACACCCTAAACATTTCGCTCAACAACGAGCCACTCTACAGCGAAACCGTCACCACCTTAAACCGAGCCTGGTCTGAATTAAGCTTCCACATGCAAGCCCAACGCGACAACCCAGCCTGCGCCCGCGAAGAATACGACGCCCTCCTCCAAGAGAACCAAGGCATCCAAATCAAGCCCACATTCGACATTCAAAAAGTAGAAGCGACACTCTTGTCGCTTTCCTCAGGCCAAGACAAAGCGACAGGAGTGTCGCTTCCACAGTCAGAGCCCGCCGATCCAAAACTTCACCCTTCACCTTTCACCCTTCACTCTTCGGGCGCGAAACGCCCACGAGTCGCCATCTTCCGCGAGCAAGGCATCAACGGCCAAAACGAAATGGCCTTCGCCTTCGACCGCGCCGGCTTCGAATCCATCGACGTCCACATGACTGATCTGCTCAGCGCCACCGTCGACCTCAAAGACTTTGCCGGCCTAGTCGCCTGCGGCGGCTTCTCCTACGGCGACGTCCTAGGAGCAGGCACCGGCTGGGCTAAGAGCGTCCTCTACAACCACACACTCAAAGCAATGTTCACCACCTTCTTCGAGCGCGAAGACAGCTTCACCCTAGGCGTGTGCAACGGTTGCCAAATGATCTCCCAGCTCAAAGACATCATCCCCGGCGCCGCGCACTGGCCCGAGTTCAAGCGTAACCGCTCCGAGCAATTCGAAGCCCGCTACGCAAACGTCGAAGTCATGGAAAGCCCCAGCATCTTCTTCAAAGGCATGGAAGGCAGCCTCCTCCCCATCCCCGTCGCCCACGGCGAAGGCCGCGCGGACTACAGCACCACCGGCGACTTCGAGAAATGCCTCACTGAAAATCAAATCACCGCCAGATACATCGACTTCAATGGCGAGCCCACCGAAGCCTACCCGTTAAACCCAAACGGCTCCCCAGCCGGAGCCACAGGCTTCACCACCACCGACGGCCGCGCCACCATCATGATGCCGCATCCCGAGCGCTGCTTCCGCGCCGTGCAGATGAGCTACCGTCCGGAGGATCAGTTCACCGGCGAAGCCGGCCCCTGGCTCAAGATGTTTCAAAACGCCAGAGCCTACGTAAGCTAAGCCAAAAGATCGGACCGATCCGTCTAATCCGACCGATCCCAAAAAAGATCTGACCGATCAGTCCAATCCGACCGATCTCTCTAAAAACCAAAACCAACCCAATCCCAAAAAACCAAAAAATGCCCGACACCGCCGACAACCAGCCCGCCAAACGCCGCTTACGTCCGGCGGGCGGCTATCGGCGAAGAACTCCTGCTCGATTTTCAAGACTATCTGCGCCAAAACGACCTCCCCCTCTGGGATCCCAGCGGAGCCGAAGCCAGCAAAGTCCGTAGCCTCGGCAGCCAGATTCGCAACGCCCCCGGAGGCTCACCGCTCCAAGACCCCGAAGACGCCGGAGACCGCGCTCGCTCAAAACTCTACGCCCCCTGCCTCCAGCACAAAGACCCCGCCATCATCGCCAACGCCATGATCTGCCTGATCCACCAAGCCAACTACCTGCTCGACCAGCAGCTCATCGGCATGGAGCAAAGCTTCATCGAAGACGGCGGCTTCTCCGAGCAACTCGCCGCCGCCAGAATCCAACAGCGCCGGCGTCAGGATCGGTCGGATCAGTCCGATCCGACCGATCCCACCCAGCAGATCCCAAAATGCCCCCAATGCGGCGAGCTGATGGCGCTCCGCACCGCTCGCCAAGGCAAGGGCGAAGGCAACCAGTTCTGGGGCTGCACCAAATACCCGAATTGCAAAGGCACCGCCCCCCTTGATTGAAAAGTTAAAAGTATCGGGTTGGCGCGTGGAGCTAGTGTATCTCGCCCTGCCCAGCGTAGAATACTCTCACGAGCGTGTTCAAGAACGCGTCCTCGCAGGTGGGCATTCAATCCCGTCGGTAGACGTTGAGCGCCGCTTCCCAAAAAGCCTTCAGAATCTTTTAGGCGATTTCAGTGATGCTGTAGACCGGACACAGTGTTTTCTAAACGATACTGCCGAGCCTGAAATTATCTTCACAGAAACAGTTGCAGGTCGCATTATTATAAATCAGAAACATTATGAACGATTATTAAGGAATTCACAGAAATGAGTGCACACCAAATAAAAACCGAAGACGTTTTAAAGAGCCTCCGTCATTCCGTTGCGAAGGCCTTGGAACGTAAACGTCGCTTAGGTCACTACGCAGTCGTGTCAAAAAATGGCAGACTGACACACTTAAAACCTGAAGAGATCAAACCGCTAGCCGCTGCCGAGGAGCAAGCGCCTTACAACCAGCGGCACACAGACATTTAAATTCAACGTTTGACCCCATTCCGCTCCATTGAAGGGCGTTTAAAATTCAAATGAACGACTACGAGCCACCCTATGACCGCACTACAAAGATCCTCAGGCTTGTGGCCGAGATCAGTGAGTGCATCGGTCGATATACGGCGTTTTCAGAGCAGACCCTCACGCCACAGCTTCGCCGAGCCAATCGTATTCGCACGATCCAGGCCTCACTCGAGATTGAACAAAATACACTCAGCCTTGAACAGGTCACCGCGGTGTTGGATGGCAAAAGCGTCTTAGGGCATCCGAAAGAGGTTCAAGAAGTCCGTAATGCGTTCATCGTTTACGAGGCACTTGATCAGCTAACCCCCACATCCTCAAAAGACCTACTCGAAGCGCATCAACTCCTCATGGCAGGACTCATCGACGAAGCGGGTAGTTATCGCTCTGGAAGTGTCGGCGTCGCCCAAGGCAACGACATCATCCATCTCGCCCCGCCAGCCGAACGCGTTCCATTTCTGATTAAAGACCTCCTCGATTGGCTCAAGGAAACCGACGAGCATCCACTCGTAGCGAGTTGTGTCTTCCACTACGAATTTGAATTCATCCACCCCTTCGCGGATGGCAACGGCCGAATGGGACGCCTCTGGCAAACCCTCATTCTACGAGAGTGGAAAGCCCTTTTCGCCTACCTCCCCGTGGAAACAATCATCCGAGATCGACAAAGCACCTACTACAAAAAACTGGCCGAATCCGATAACACAGGTAAAGCCACCGCCTTCGTCGAATTTATGCTCGAAGCCATCCAAGAATCGATGCAGCAAGCCATCTCAACCGACCAAGCGAGCGATCAAGTAAGCGACCAAGTAAGCACCCAAGTAAACGACCAAGTAAAACGCCTCATAAAAGCAGTCGGTAGCGGCGAACGAAGCAGCGCTGAGCTAATGAAGTCACTCCAGCTCGCCCACGCCCCCACCTTCCGCAAAAATTATTTAACACCCGCGCTCGAAGACAGCTGGATCGAACGCACCCAGCCCGACTCCCCAAGAAGCCCCACCCAACGCTACCGGCTGACCCTGAAGGGAAGGGAGAAGTTCGAAGAGTGAAGTTTGAAGTTTGAAAACAGGGCACCAATCACACGAACCCTTCAAACCTACTCCTTCAAACTTCTAACTTCACTCGTCCAACTTCCCATCTTGCCACCAAAGGCAAGAGTTGGCTCAATGATCAAAAATGAGCGAAACCAAAACAGATAACCAAGCAGTCCTAAAGAGCCTTCGCGATTCAGTTGCGAAGGAACACAAAAGGGGTCATGTCATTACCTTTGTGGTTGCCAACTTCAAAGACTTCCCCTCACCTACTAAACGATGCCACGCAGCCTACGAATTGAAAAAGAGAACGGGGTTTACCACATCATTAATCGAGGGAACTACCGACAGGATTTATTCATAAACGAAGGGGCGTACGCATCGTTCGAAACGTGTTTGTTTGAAGCCTGCGAGAAATGCGGTTGGGTGCTGGAAGGCTTTTGTGTGATGACGAATCACTTTCACTTGGTCGTGCGCACGCCGAAGGGGAATTTGATCTACGGGATGAAGTGGTTACAATCGACGTTCGCCAATCGCTATCACCACTACAGGAAAGTCCATGGAAAGTTGTTCCAGGGACGCTATAAGAGCTTGATCGTCGAGGAAGACAGTCATCTGGGTGCATTGCTCCACTACGTGAACTTAAATCCAGTGCGAGCGGGAATGATGAGCGTTGAGCAGCTAAAGGAATACAGGTGGTTGAGCTACTGGTATCTGTTTAACAAACGTGCACGTCCGGCATTCTTGGACTGCTCGGGGGCGCTGGAGGCTGCGGGAGGCTTGGCCGACACTCCGAAAGGCAGACTGCAATATCTGAACTACCTGAAATGGCTATCGACGGATGATGCGGCACAAAAGGAAATGGCCTTTGACAAAATGTGCCGCGGTTGGGCGCTCGGAACCAAAGAATTCAAAAAGGCCCTACTGGAAGAGGTTGAGAACGATACGGAAGCAGACCATGAATCTGAAGTGGTGCCGAGATATAATGGCGAGAATTTACGTGAAGCCAACGAGCTCCGATGGGAGATATTACTGGACAAAGGGCTCGCAGCGATGGGACAGGATGCAAATTCGATCTTGAACGACCGAAAATCAGCAGCATGGAAAGTGAGCTTAGCCGCACTATTGAAACAGAAAACCAGTGCGACCAACGTCTGGATAACCAAGCAACTCAACATGGGCACACCGGACGCAGTCAGCCGATATGTCTCCGAGTTTAGGATTGCTGGAGGCGATAAGAAAACGACATTTAAAGAGCTTACCACAAAGGTAATGACATGACCCCTTTTGAATCTTTCCACAAAGGTAATGACATGACCCCTTTTGAATCTTTTGACCCCTTTTGAATCTTTCACCGCCTGCAACTCCTCCCATGTCATCTTTTGAATCTAATTATGAAATATCTACTACACCACCTTCATACCGTCTTGCTCTCGCTTACGGCACTTCATGCAGCCGCAGCATGGATCCCTCCACCGTCACAAGACTTAGAACTAATCGAGGAGATCGACGTGACGCGCGCCCCGCAAACTGCGAATGCCTTCAAGGAATATCCCGAAGGTATCAGCCAGATTAGAACCATTCTCGGCAGCCCTGTCCGTGTCCTTCCCAACGACGTGCCGGGCGTCAAGTATTTCGGCTATCTGATCGGTAAAGGAAAGGGACTCGAAGCCAATGGCACCTACATTCTCGAAGTCGTCTACCCCGAGGACGCCCCGCGTGCCACCATCCTGATCAATCGAGGCAATGAAACCAATCGTGGCTTTCACACCGGCAATACTGTTGGCGACGCGATGAAGCCTCGCTACATATACCCCTCTAGCGAATCGCTCGAAATTCCCCTTTCCGGCAAATACGAAGCCGTTCGCATGATGATGCGTCTGCAAGACCGTTTCACCGAAACCGGTGGCAAGCGCGGCGCGGAGATTCCCGATCCTGCCAAGGCCAAACGAACGATGACGCCCGCCGATGGCTTCTGGGTCTACATCGCGCAATACGAACCCGAGCAAGACCCCCTCTCCAAGGGCTCCGCCATCGCTGCGATCCGCCTCTACAAAGCGCCGCCTTTCGAGTCTTACGCCTTGCACATCAACTTCCCGCCTGACGGCCTCCCCCGGCGCAACTTGTTTTTCCGCGAAGAAATGGCGGACGGTGTGGTTGGAAGCAATCCGGACAACCAGGGCTTCGACGATCCGATCGAATATTATGCTGGAAAGGCTGAATTGATGCGCTTCCTCGGCATGAACACCTTCGCTAAGGATCTGCTCGAATTCGGTGCCAACCAAGGCTGGGATTCTTCGAAATTCGGCGGTAACCGCTGGGTCTTTCAGAGCAAATATCCGGAGCGGTGGGAACGCATCGTCAAGATGGTGAGAACCTACGACTTATCGGTACTCCCCTACTTCGAATATTCCGGCAGCCTCGGCCGAGAAGGCCTCGGCCAACAAAAACGAGCCGAGCCGCTCGAAGGCGAAGACTACACGCACATCGCATGGACGGAAAAAGGCCGCGCGGATCTGACCGATCCTGACACGTTCGAGGATTTTCGCAAAATGCTGGAGATCACGGTTGTCGACTTGAAAGACCAGGCCAACTTCCTCGGCGCTTGGTTGCGACCCCGCTCCAGCCAGCTGCCGATCGGATTCTCCGACGCCACCCGCCAGCGTTTCTCCGAGGAAACCGGTCGCGGCTCCGTCAGCCGCGAGGAATTAAAAAAAGAAGGCGAACTGTATGACGCCTATATCGCCTGGTGGTGTGCCAAGCGGAAAAATTTTCTCGTTCAAATCCGCGATTATCTCCGGGATGCCGGGGTGGAGGATGCACGGGTGCTCTACACCGCCGATTCCTCGGAAGCGGGACGGGTGCATCCTGCAGACCCTCGACGCGGTTACGTCGCCGAAAATCCGGCTGTATGGAAAGGGGTCGACATGAAAAAAGATCCCGTCCCCCTACAGGAAGCGATCAAAGACCGCTGGTCTTACAGGGCTCAGACAACTCCGCAGGATACCTGGGGCAAATGGGAATGGCAGCATGCCGCCCCTGCCCAAGACCCTGAGAACTACAAAGAGACCGAGGGCGTCCTTCCCACATACACTTTTAATCGGCTCATGACCGTCTCCGATCCCGCAGCCCTCGAGGCATTCACGACCCCGACTGGCCTCGCCATGATCCGTCACTATTCCCTCAATGAAAACATGCTGCGAGTGGAAGCTGGCAAAGACGGCAAAGACCTAGATCCACTGGGGTATTTCGTGGCGGACATGGAAAGAGTCGGCCCCTATATCATGTTGCCGGAAGCTAACGCTATGGCCAAGGGCAATCCAACCGAAATCGGCTACCTCGCCTCGAACAATTTCAACCGTCTTTCCCCGGCCTACGTTCGGCGCTTCAACGCCGCCTTTCTCTCGCTCCCCGCCCTACCCTCCAAGGTGATCGAAGGCGCGGCCTCCGACCCCGGTATCGTGGTGCGCCGCATTGACGGCGGTAGCCACGGAGTCTGGTATGTCGTGGTCAACCCGGGCTATGAACGTGTGGGCAATGTCACCCTGCGCCTCCCCGACAACGGAACCGTCACCGATGCGACCACCGGCGAGGAATTGGCAACTCCCGGTAGCCCCCTAACGCTCGATCTCGATGCCTGCCAGTTGATCGCCCTACGGGTGCGCTAATCCGACTCAAAGACATACCTTCAAAATGCACATAAATATTCGAGAGATTAGGAAAAGAAAAGGGATCAAACGTCTAAATTAAATATCGCTCCCCTACCGGCGTTCAGCCCAGAAAAGGTGTCCTGGTTCCTTGGATGCGGGCTCTCAACGAAGCGAGCTAGAACCCACGCGGATTGCGTCCATTGCCGCGCATCCGCTGCTGCTTAGGCACGAGCGGATTCTCCAGATAGAGGCCATACCACTGGTCCCCCAATGCTGCATTAGAGAAACTCTTTACACGATCGTTGGACAGGTGCTCCCAGTTCTGGATGAAAGTATCGACTCCCGTTGCCTCTTTGGCCTTCAAAAGTACCCGACGGGCTTCATTAGGCTCGCCAACCTTAACGTAGATCCACGACATCAAGCCATAGAGCAAAGTGCCGCGATCGCCCCAAGTCCACCGAATCCGGCGCTTGAAGACCCTTTCCGCGCCCGCCAAGTCATCGTTCTGATAACAGCGCGCCATCCTCATGGCCGACGCCATGAGATCCATCATCATCGGGCCCCTCAAGAAACCGCAGGTGGCAAGGATCGCGTCAACCTGGTCGAACTCCTTGAGCTGGTAGTAAAACTGCAGGCGCATGGTGGCAATCTGGCGTCCCGTGAGCAAGGACCACTTCCGGAAGGGTTCGAGTCGCTTGGTGAACTCTAGCCCCTCCTTTAACATGGCTTTTTGATCCATTTCGAGCTGGCGTTGCATCCGCTTAACGTTCCCGCCGGGCTTGTTCTGGAACTGCTGCACCTTCCGCTGCATGCGCCCCTGAGCGGCCTGCATGCTTTGCTGAAGCTCGCCTTGGACCTTGGACATCTTTTTCCGAACCAGAAATCCGACCAAGAAAAACGTGCCAGCAAATCCGACAATGCTATAGAAGACCGTCGCTCCCGTGCTTACCTGCGAAGTAATCAAGGCGCCAGCCAATGCGGTAGCGACAAGCGCTGAAATTAGAAGTGAAAGCATAAGATGCGACCTTTGTGTCGAGAGGGCAAAAAGGAGGCAAACGCAAAATATAAAGATTCAACCAATCCCCTCCCTGCAGCGTAGCCGAAGCGGTAACGCTTTGGATTGCTCGACCCACGCGGCTCAGACCGTCCAAAATCTTACGATTTCGGCTACAATCACCGCGCACGACCTCGACCTGCACTCAAGAATGAACTGAAAATGGGGTCATGTCATTACCTTTTGGTCTTCCTTTTAACAGCTAAATTCAAAGATTTACGAAATGACCCCACCGCGAACTCAGCGACCCTCGTAAGCGACCATAGCCGCCGCGATAATGGGCTTTGCCCATTCGGGGGCACCTGAGAGATCCTCCGGATTGACGATCCGCCCCGCCTCAACATGAAGTAGCAACTTAGGCTCGGGCGCTTGACCCGCCTTCGGATCGGCCTCCATGGAATTGTCGAACAAGCGAATGCTGTGCAAGTGCGCGAGTAGCTTGATCAGATTACGCCGACTGCTATCCCATCGTTGGCGTATTTTGTTTTCGGGTATATCGTGCCCGCCTTGGGCGACACGCTGTTGCACGCGCCCAATATTCAACTCCACCGAATTCAGGCCGGCATACCAGACCTTAACTCGAAACCCTTTCTGCGCGGCTTCGATCAGAAGTTCGGTAATCGACGTGCCACCTAATGTCGTTTCAAAGACAAAAGTCTGCTGCTTGACGATGGCGCTGACTAGCAGATCCCTCCCCAGAGTCCAGGCATGGCCATTCGCGATGGCCTGCGTCATACTCGGGTGAATCGAGCGTATCTGGCGGGCCGCTTCGTCCGGGTTGTAGTATTCGACGCCCCTTGAGCGTAAAGCGGCACCACCGATGCTGCTTTTGCCCGAACCGTTGACGCCCGCTAGGACATAAATCGCTGGCACCTGCGTCATTTTTGGTCCGTCGCTTGCGCAACTGCGGCCTGACCGAGCTCGGAGGGAGAGGCGGCGAAGGCATCCTCATAGGCCCCTTGGGCTTCGTCGGATTGCATGGCGGCAAAACGCGCATCATACTCCCTACGAAAAACCTCTAGAGGGTCCCTCGATGCGAGTTCCCGAATGATTTGGTCATACAAATCGGCAGGTAGCAGGATCGCTTCGCGCTTGCGGTTACGCGTAATACTGACCGGGCCGGAGACCATCACTTTTTGAAAGACACCCTTAAAGGCATTCTTCAGATCGGAGGCAGGTGCGACAGGCAACTCTCCGGAAAGATGCAATGAATTAAGATCGTGAATAACTGACATAAAGGCAACTTTTGCCATATTTATCAAAGAGTCAAGAAGCGAAGGCCCTACATTGCACCGCTTCGAGCCTTGAAGTTAGTGCCATTCGGGCAAGCAAATGGGGTCTACGAATTCCAACGGTTTCTTCCCTCGCAGTTGCTCGAGCGCCTTTGGGAAGCGGCGGAAGTCGTGCCAGCGGTGGGAGGGCATGTTATTACCTTTGTGGTTGTCAAATCCGAACCGTTCCTTCTTGGTGCACAAATAATGCCACGTAGCCTGCAAATTGATAAAGAGCTGACCACAAAGGTAATGACATGACTCCTTTTACACCCTCCCGGTGCCCGCTCTCGAGCTCTGTCGACAACGGGCCAACCCTCAACCTTCCGATTGAAAAGCGTTGGAAAGCCACGGAACTGTATCCCCTACTCTCCGACTGCAAGGAGTCGCCCGCTGACCTCGAAACCGAAGCGCGGCTGGCTTGGCGCCATTCGATTCGCT
>Ga0222651_1001751_pt1 | contig 10191 bp, 9 predicted proteins | sample AntAcemetagen369_FD_179855 | JGI IMG/M metagenome (GOLD analysis project Ga0222651, IMG submission 179855) | Saline water microbial communities from Ace Lake, Antarctica - #369 | ecosystem: Environmental > Aquatic > Non-marine Saline and Alkaline > Saline | place: Antarctica: Ace Lake | collected...
AAGGTTTCGGTGGATGCCGCGGTTTGCATTTCGGGGAGGAAGGCCTCTGTTTCAGCCTGGGTCGGGAGGGCCGAGTAGAGACTGAGGTAGAGAAAATCGAGTCGTTTTGAAGGTGATTCGAGGGCGCGCAGCGAGCGGGCAAAAGCATTTTTTCGATTCGTGAGGAGGCTGGTCTCAAGCCCGTTGAGAAGTCGCAGAGTTTGAGGGACGGTGGCCTCGGTGTGGGCCGAGGAAGGGCTCTCCGCATCCGAGCCTCCAAATTCAGAGATGAAGGAACCACCACGTTGTGGGACCGGGAGCTCGGAGGTGCGCATCTTGAATTCAGGATGGTCCGGGCGGGTCTGAGGAGCACGGCGGGCAATGGCGGCGCTGGCCTTCATCGTCGTCGGGCTGGCGTTCGCAACCTGGACTTTTTGATACTTCTTACCGTATTGCTTTTGGACATCTCGAATCTCGATGAAGAGCCCGCGAGCGGTCGCAAGGTCGCCGCTCTCACGTGCCTGTGCCGCCTTGGTGCGGAGGACTGAGATTTCTTTTTGAAGGGCTCGACGCTGCTTTTCCGATTTGACGAGTGCGGTGCTGAGTTCACGCAACTGTTTGCCGTTGGTGCTCATGAGGAAGTTGAAGGATTCGACATAGTCGTGCCAGCTCTCTTCGAGGGCGCGGTTGGTGTTTGAATCGATGTTTCCGGAGGCGAGAGTCACGAAGGAATCGCGGATTTCCTCGGCACTGAGACGGCGGAGAACAGGGCCCTGGAAGTTGAAAGAGAATCCCTGCGCGGGCTCTTCGAGGGTGACTTCGCGCTGGAAGAGCTGGGTGTGGTAGAGGATGCGGAGGAACTGTTTGAGGTCATATTTTGCGGCGAGCATCGCTTCCTCGAGGAAGGTGACAACTTCCGGATAATCGGGCTTGGGTGAGTTGCTCCAGTCATCGGGATTGGCGACGAGTCCGTAACCGAAGGCGTATTTCCACATGCGGTTTGCGATGACTTTGGTGAAGTAGGGATTCTTGGGCGAGGTCACCCAGTCGGCAAAATACTGGCGCCGTTGATCAGGGTCGACGTCCTTGGTTTCGAGTCCGAAGAGGAATCCGGGCTTCACGACATCACCCGCTTTGCCGTCTTCATATTGGTAATCGGCGGGGAGTTTGAGCTCCTTTGCAGGAGTGTCGTAGAGGGCGTTGCGCTGGTGATAGCGGAAGACGCCGCCGATGGCTCTGGCCTCTTCGCGCTTTCCCTTGGCCCTCTGACCGGATTTCCGACGCTCTTCCTGGGTCATTTTGGAGAACTTCTTCCTCGGGCGGTTATTGGGATCGAAGCCGATGACTTCGCGGACTTTGTCGCGACCTTCCTCGAAACGAAACTCGGTCCCGCCGAGGAAAGCGGCGAGCTGGTAGTATTCCAACTGGGTGGTGTCATCGAAGGGGTGATCGTGGCACTGGGCACAGCCGATTTGCTGACCAAGGAAGACTTGGACGGTGTTGTTCACGTTATCGAGGAGCATGCCGCGGTCGCGGAGGTAGTAGCCCGCCGCCGGGTTGTTGGCGACGTGGCCCTTGGCGGAGAGCATTTCGCCGACCATCTCGTCGTAGGGCATGTTGTTATCGACAGCGTCCTTCATCCAGACGTGCCAGCCGAGGCCGTGGCTTTCTTCGCGCGTTTTCAGGCGGAGAAGGTCACTCCAAAAGTTGAAGATGCGGGAGTTGAATCCGGGGGACTCGACGAGGGTATCAACGAGCTTGCTGCGCTTGTCCTCTTTCCCGGATTCAAGGAAGCGGCGGGCTTCATCACTAGTCGGAAGGCGACCGATGATAGTGAGGTAGGTGCGGCGAAGGAAAGTGGCGTCATCGACAATGGGGTTGGCCTTGACCCCTCGTTCCTGCTGGCCTTGCAGGAGGATTTGATCCAACTCACGGGCGGTATTGCGGACGACATCGAGCGGGAGTGGCTTTGCGAAAATCGCGGGGATGGTGAGGAAAAGGGGTAAGAGGAATTTCATGGCGAAATGGTCTTAGTAAAGAAGGGCGACGATCTCTTCATCGGAGAGGAGAGTCGGGTCTTCGGCAGCTCCGGAGAGGAGTTCGTTGGCAAAGGTGTCTTCGAGGGAGTTCCAGTCTTCCGTCGGTTCGTCCTTATCAGCCACGGGGGCATCTGGGGTGGGCGCATCCGAAGGGAGGGAAATGAAAATGGCGAGGGCGGCGAGAGCGGCTCCGGCAGCGCCAAGGAGAGGCTTGGGCGCGAGAAGCGACTTCCACCAGGATCTCGCGGGTTCACTTTCAAGGCGGATCCGGCGAAGGGTGTCTTGCGCAAAACGAGGGGAGGAATCGGCTGGGGTGGCTTCCTCGAGGAGATTCCAGACGGAATCATTTTCGAGATCATCGTCGAAATCGGGGAGGTTTTTGTTGGGGTGGTGGGGCTTCATGGCTTGTTCCGTTCAGGGGAGGAAACCCGCAGGGTCGCGGGAAGTTGCGCGAAAGATGAATGGGAGATGAATTTGCTTTAAGCTTGAGGGGCCTGTGCGTCGCTCATTTCTTTTTACGACGATTTCCTGTCATGTGCTCGCGGGCTTTAAGCTCAGTGGCTTGTCCTTGGTCGCCGCAGGATTTCATCCAATTTTGGAGGCGTTCATGGAGGTCTTTTTTAAGGTCGGCACGTTTGGGATCGTCGGCGAGATTGCTGAGTTCGAGGGGATCTTTTTGGATGTCGAAGAGTTCAAACTCGGGGCGGTGTTGGTAGCGGCGCGTCTTGGCGAGGGCGTCGGCATCACCGGTGGCGGCAAGGGCGAGCCAGCTTTGAAACTCCGGAGCGGTGGTGCAGGCGTTCTGGAATTTGACTTTGGGAGTGAGGTTCCAGATGAGTTTGTATTTCTCGGAGCGAATCGAGCGGATGCCGTAGTGTTCGGAGCCGTCGTTGATACCTTTGGTGGTCATGATACCGTGGACGTATTTCTTGTGGCTTTGCTTTCCGGCGAAGACGGGGAAGAGGCTCTTCCCTCGGAGATCGGAGGGTGGGGTCCCGCCTGCAGCTTCGATGAAAGTCGGGAGGAGATCGAGATATTGGATCATGGCAGGATTGACCGAGCCGGGTTTGATTGTGCCAGGCCAGCGGGCGATGAGGCCGGTTTGGAGGCCATTGTCGTAGCAGGTCCATTTGGCGAAGGCGAAGGAGCTCCCTTGCTCGGAGGTCACGATGAAGAGGGTGTCATCGGTGAGGCCGTGTTTCTCGACGAGGTCCATCGCTTGGCCAACTTGGGAGTCGAAGTAAGTGATCTCAGCGAGGTAGCGGCTCATGCCATCGCGAGTTTCAGGGGTGTCGACGAAGTAGGGCGGGAGTTTAATTTTCTCGACGGGATAGCGCGAACGATCTCCGAGGTTCCACGGGGAGTGGGGTTCGTTGGAGCAGAGAAGGAGGCAGAAGGGCTTCTTTTCGGCGGCTTGTTTTTCGATGAACGCGCCGACCTTTGGGAAGTCCGGGTTCTTGCCGCCCGGGATTTTTTGCCAACTGAAGACCTTGGAGGGTGAGACGTGGGTTTTGCCGCTTTGGGCCACGGTGTAGCCGAGATCGGAGAGGTATGACACCACGCTTTTGGTCTTCGGTGAGACAAAGGTGTGGTTGGGGTAGGCTCCGCTAGTCACGGGTGGGAGGCCGGTGTAGATGTTGTGTCGGGTGGGCGAGCACATCGGAGCCGTCTGAAAAGAGCGGGTGAAGCGCATGCCCTGGGTGGCAAGCGTGTCGATGTTCGGTGTGTGGGCTTGCCCTCCGTAGCAGCCCAGGTCGCGGAAGGTGCAATCGTCCGCGATGATGAAGACGATGTTGGGTTTGGCTGAGGCGGTGAGAGCGCAAATTACAAATTTGAAGATAAAGACAAGCCGTGACATGAGCCTCTTTAAACGGAAGGTGAAGAAGAGATCTTCCAAGGGGATTTTCTGAGAGTGACCAAATGCTAACGCCGATGAAGCTGGTTTTTGTGGGCTGCGACGATGGTGGCACGTTCGACCATCGTGCACTGGCCACCGGTGAGGCGAGCGAGCTTGCTGAGATGAGGTTCCAAGTCGGGCGCAAGAACCCCGAGGCAGTTGATTTTAACTCCCATCGATTTGGCACGTTGCCCGATCATCTCGATCCATTGATCGGCACGCTCGGGATCAGTTCGACTGGCAACAAAAACAATTTGCTCGGGAGGCGGATTCATATCAAGCGCCATGTTCAAGGCATGGTCCCAGTGACTGCCGACAGGATTGAGGGGGCGAAGGATTTTTCCGGATTCCATTTCGGCGATAATTTTTCGGGCCCAAGATTTGGTTGTTGGCGTCATTCTAAACCAAGGGATATTTTGAGGTTCGCCGAATTTCTTCCATTCAGTAAGCTGTGGAATCCTATTTTTGTTGCCCCTATTCCAGAAGAATTGTTGATCGGTGGTGGCGTGGATGATGGCTCCTTTAATCTTCCTCCAACCGACTTTTCGTGGATCACCGGGAATTGATTGAAAATCTGTGTGTGTGAATTCAATTGTATCGCCGATACCCCAAGCGGGGCCTCCAAAAAAGATGACGCCAAGAAGCATATTCTCGCCCTCAATTCGCTGGATCACTTTACGGAATTCGTAGAGAGTATGGCTTGATCGTCCATATTCTCCCCCCATTGTTTCGACGACAAAAGTGAGCCGACTTCCCTGAGAGCTTTGGCCGAAGAAAGTCGCTTTTCCGGTTCCGGTTCCGTCGAGTGCTGGGTTTATCGAGATGTCCGGGCGTTCTTTGATAACTAGATTAGCGAGGTTACCTCCCCAGCCTCCCATATCTCCGAGGTCTTCACTGATGCCGAATCCAGAAATTTCGATTGGGAGGTCTGAGGGGGGAATAGAAATGGCAGAAGGGATTTTACCTATGAGCACTTGGGGATTTGAAATGGTAGGCGGAGTCGAGGGCAGGGCATTTGTCGCAAGTCTAGCTTTGGGCTTGGAAACCTCGATTTCCGGCACGGATGTGGTGGTTTCGATGGTGAGCGGAGGCAAGGGAGTTTGTGGGGAAGAAAATGAGATGAGGGCCAATACTCCCAGAATGATGGTGAAGGTGATGAGTGAAGCTGCAATGCCTGAGACAGCAGCCTGTTTTTGCTGTTTCAGAAGGGTTCGCCGAACAACCGGTTTTTCAAAGCGGGATAGAGAGGTCATTGTGGCTCACCGGTTCTGGATCGTGTTTTGTTATTCCTTGAAACCCGCTGCTTTTAGTGCACCCTGCCACTCGGCGGCAGTGGCAGGATCGGAGTTTTTGAGGTCGTTTGCAATCGTCCTAGCTCCAATGGCCCAAGTCTCATTTCTCGGGAGAGCTTCAAGGACATCGACCAGACCAAGAATATTTGAAGTGGCCATTTCATTGGCGAATCCCTTCATCGCGAAAGGTTGGTCGTCTGCTGAAAGTTCTTTGAGCCAAGTGGTGGCATTTGCTGGATCACTGGCTGTGAGTTTATGACCCAGTCGTTCCAGTGCTTGGCCACGAGCGGCTGGTTGGAGAACCGCTGACGCTTCGGAGTCTAAAAAATCACGAACTTTGATCGGATTTTCCGCGACCAGGAAGGGCATTGCTCCAGTAAAAAAGGTACTACGATCTTCTTGGGGAATGGACTCGTTCATCGTTCCGATCGTTTCCTGGAAGGTTTTGCGTTGAGCTTCTGACTTGCCGATATTTGTGAAGGCATGGCTGCGATTTTTACCGGCAGGAAGTTCGCTGAAAGTTTCAAGTGCCAATGCTGGATCTGCCGTGATCACTTGATCAATGTATTTTCCGAAAAGGTTACTTTGAAGCCCGCCTTCAGGAATAGAATTAATCATTTGGAGAGCCATTTCAGATTCTCCTGCTTCAGTGAGGCTGCTCACGGCACGCTCAAAAATCGCGTGGTTGGTCCGTGAAACGGTCATCTTGCTGATGAGGTCCAAAAGGCCCTGTGGATCAGTTTTGGCAATTTGTGCCGTTACGGATTCTCCAAAATGCCCGTCGTCTCCTCGGAAAATTTCTTCGATCAGGTTTTTATCCAAATTGGCAAAACGTTCCAAAGTTTTAGAAAGATCCTGCTCGGCGAGCTGACGATATTGCATTCCAAGAATTGTCCTTCGGCGATTCTGGTCTGTGATGGTTTCAGTCATTCGGAACGCGGCATCGGGATCTTTCGTCAAAATCGTAAGGGCGATGTTCTGAATTGCTAAATCAAGGTCGTTGCCCGAGAGGAGGCTCCGCGCAGTTTGTTCTGCTGCTTCGGGATCCTTGAGGGCGTAATTGTTGAAGATCTGAGTGAGAGTTGTTGAATCTTCGACAGCGCCCTTTGGCAGCTTAGCGTAGAAGCGGACCAATTCGTCATTGTCGAGCTTCCCAACCATGGCCTGAATGCCAAGTTGTAGAATGCCCTTCCGTATCGCAGGTGAACTTTGTTTTAGATCTTCCAAGAGCCAGCTTTGGATCATGGAAGGATCATTTTCGGCAAGGATGCCGACGACCTGATACCAGCCTGCCTCTTCACTCGACATTGAACTGGGATCAAAAAGTGCTAAAGCTGCCGACGGATCGCGCCGTGCCAATTCTGAAACCAAAAGGACGAAGGCCCCCCGCAACTCGGACGAATTACGATCTGCGGAAAATTCAGCGATCAGGCCGGTGAGTTGTTCCGTGCTGAGAGCGCTGGTTGCTTTTTCGAATTCCTCAACATCTTCCGAACTGAGAATTGGCCTCCGAAAAGAGGCCGTGAGTTCCTCGTACGAAAGATGCCCGTGAAGTTTCGAGGGATCGCTGCGTCGATCAGACTTGGATTCTTCACGTTTCCCTGTCTCTTCCTTTTTGTCTTGGCACGAGGAGGTGAGGAACGAAAGTGTCGTTCCGATGATAAGAAGCCGAGGCAAGGTATTGATTCGCGACATGTTTCGAAGTTTCTATGGGTGAATTGGCTCTGTGCAATCAGTGCTGACGGTGTGTTCAGGGTGGAAGCCGCAGGTCTGTGACCAAGCCTCGGGAATGTCTGAAGGGAGCCCGTTGTAGGTTGTTGCTCGTCGAATTCATCCTGGAAGGTAATGATTGTTAATACAGCGATGGTATCCTTTACGGAAGTAAACGGTATTGCCTCCTGGGTCAGTTGTGACATAGGTTTTATCAAGGAAGGTTGGATCAAATCGATCACAAATATGATTGCACTCCCCAGATGAGCCCGCGCCCAGTGCGACTCCCGCTCCAAGCATCGTGACCGCAGCAGCGGAAAATGAAGTTTTCTTAACAAATGATCTCCGTGTAATATTCATGTTCATAATTTTAGATTCATTTGGAGCTTGATGCGGGGGGGGGTAAAATGTCAAACATAAAAAGTGAGTTTTACAGAAACTAGAATGCCACGCATACTGCAAGAGAAAATCTCCGCTAACCCTGTGTCTTCACTAGTTTTACGACGGGGTAGGGCTGAATGAGCTGGGGCCAGCTTGCATTTCACGTTGTCAGACAAGCTATCGAGTCTACGATGGATGCTCTCTCCTAACTTTTAGCTCTGGCATACTACGACACTCAAGCCCGACGACCAGCCCAACAAAACCTGGTGGGGTTCCTTAAAGACAAATGACTGACCCAAGGAAGGACGCTCTCCCGAGCGTCACCACCTCTCGCCTCTTAAAATTGTGACCACTGTGAAATTTCCACCTCATCTTTTCAATTCCCCAAACAATCTGACTTCTCACAGAACCGCCGTGCCCCCGCTCAAAAAACACCTTGTCTCGTCCCCCCTTCAAATCATAATCTCCCAGACTCTATGACGCTGAATACCACTCCCACTCAACCCCCAACAACGGAAATTCTTCCCGCATTTTTGGAACGGTCACGGAATTCTTCCATCGGAAAGGTAAGCTCGCACCTGTCACTACGAACCTCCACGCCTTCCATAATGATTCTCCGGAAATCTATCACTATGATCCCAAGCTCAGAATCCCTCTCCACCCTCCACGACACCCGCTCCCATCAGCGCTATCGATTCCATCATACTCATACCCTCTCTCAGCACCTACCCGTATCCCCACCCCTAAACCACCGCCAGCACACCACGCACCCAACCTCAATATCCCCCAGATACCTTTACAACCCTACCTCTGAACCCCGCCCTCCAACCCCCAACTATCGTGACAAGATAAAACCCGAGAGAATGGTCGAGAACGAAGCGTCGGATGTGCGTTATTACGGCTACAGGTATTACGACCCGGTGACAGGGAGGTGGCCAAGCAGGGATCCCATCGGGGAAAGAGGGGGAATTAACCTCTATGGGATGGTTGGGAATAACACCGTAGGAAACTGGGATTACTTAGGGCTTATAGGTGAAGAAATAAAGGTGGTTCTTGCCCCTCAAGAAGATTCAAAAGACAAGACTGAGCAAGATATCCTGAAAAATGCCAAAAGGCATGTGGCCGATAATCCAAACTCCAGGTTAATCGTCTCTGGTGGGATTAAGGCAGATCATGCAAGTATTGTGAGTCAGGAATGTAAATGCATCAAAAAGCTCTATATTACAGGGCATGGGCTGACTCCTCCTTCGTCAATTGTAAACGGTTCCAAAGTTGAAACTGGGCAATCTGCAGGAACGACCAATATCTATGCTAGCCTCACAGTTGTGGACATGAATATAGCGGGTGAGGGCGATAATGTTAGGGAGACATTCAAGGTTAAAGATGTTAAATTTCATGGGTTGGGAATGTTCCCGGACAAGAAATCGGGAAAATGGTGCAAGCCATGTGAGATTATCTTGACCGGGTGTCAGTCCGCAAATGGTCCTGCTGCCGGTCTTCTCTTTAAGAAAATTGAAGACATCACGGGTTGTAAGGTTAAGGGTTCCGCTAGAGATTGCTTTGTGACTAACGGCTTAGGCAGACAAGATGCTGCGGGGAGTCCAGTTACATTTACACCAGCGACAGTAAGCTCAAATGACATCGAGATAATCGGAAAATGAAACAATTTCACCACCTACACCTCCTTATGAGGATCTTTGTTCTTCCGATCTTATTTTCCTCGGCCTATGGGGATGGAATCAAAGAGATGTTACAGATATCCTCTCTTCCAAATTCTTTGGTGGTTGTGAGTCGAGGTGGTGATGTCGAGAAGGTTGAAGAGCACTTAATTTCTTCAGCTGTTGCGTTAGGATTCATTGAAGCCTCTAGAATAGAATTGTTAAAGATTCAAGTGGGAAGAGATTACCTAGTATTCACAGGAAACCAATTTTGTTCAAATTTTATGGCTTTGATGATGGCGGTTAAACATCTCGACGAAGGTAGAGAGCTAAAATTTGATGGGGAAACGCTCTATTTTGAGCCCCTGAAAAAAACTAAATTTTATTTCAGGGGTGATAAGAATTGGGCGCGTGATTATCACTATTCCCTACTCGGGCTCTTTTTGGTCAAATCCGTGCTTGAGAATGATCGAACATTGTTCTCAAAGCTTGTCAAAGTTTCCGTGAATAATGGGAGTATAGATAGTTTTTCTTTTAAAAACGACATCATACGGATAGTTGGAAAAAACATTCATTTGAGTATTGATAAAAATATTTTAGTTAATTGGTTTAACCGAGGGAATATTCAATTAATTAGTTCAAAAGGGAAAATATTTCTTTGGCGCATAGCTAATTTTCCAAGACTAAAGGACTAAATTGTCAGACAACGGTGAGCGTAGGTCTTTGAAACCCCGCACCTACAAAGTCTCTGGCCTGTTGGGAGATTTTCAAACTAGGAGGATTTCGCGTCGTGGTGGCCATGTTCGAAGGGTTGCTGTCGGTCAAAAGCTTCTCTGGTATTCGACGTCATAAGCCTGTCGGTGGTTCGAAAGTTCTCAGCACCTTCGTCCGGCAATTCGACCACTGCGGCACGCTGTCTGCGGGGCGGCAAGCGCCCTGCGCGCAGACATCGCGCCTCCGCTCGCTGTCCCTGTTCGTTCTATCGTTCGCTGGGCTGCCCTGTCAGTCTTCAGCGGCTCGTGCCCTCGCCACATCATCCTTCCGTGGCAGCCGCTCACTATTTGAGCTGGCGGCGTTCCTCCCGTGCTCCATGGTCACCGCTCCTCGCGTCGCTTTCGTCGTCCTTCCTCATGCCCACCGCCCGCTCGTCACTCGGTTCGCTCGTGATCGGTGGTGGGGGAGGCGCCTCATCTAGCTGCTATCGCAGAGGTTGGTAGACCCACCCCCGATCACGA
>Ga0222651_1001753_pt1 | contig 10183 bp, 7 predicted proteins | sample AntAcemetagen369_FD_179855 | JGI IMG/M metagenome (GOLD analysis project Ga0222651, IMG submission 179855) | Saline water microbial communities from Ace Lake, Antarctica - #369 | ecosystem: Environmental > Aquatic > Non-marine Saline and Alkaline > Saline | place: Antarctica: Ace Lake | collected...
ACCATAAAGGGGAAAATGTGGTGACTCGGGATATGTTCAATATGCTGATGAGACATTCAGATTATATTATAACACATTCTCATGCAGGTAAAGATTTTGTGTCTGCCGATTATCCGGATTTTTTAGCAAAAGTCCATGTTATACCACATCCATTTACACAAAAGCTGGGAGATTACCATATGGGTGAGAAAAAGTATGATTTTCTTATTTGGGGAAGTATTTTCCCATATAAGGGAATAGATAATTTTTTATCTTACCTACAAAAAACACCGGAGCTCAAAAAAGCAAAAGTACTAATAATCGGAAGATGTACTGATCAGGAATATAAAAGTAAAATTCTTTCTATTTTGCCTGAAAATGCTGATTATAAGGATGAATTGCTAAGCTTAGAGGAGATCGCTGGCTATTCAGATCAGTCGCGTTTTACCTTATTTACTTATAAGTCCCAAACCGTAATTAGCTCGGGTTCTTTGATGGACAGTATCCGGATGGGCGTTGTTGTATTGGGGCCAGATCATGGTGCATTTAAAGATATGGAGGACTTGACGTTTATGCGCACGTACAAGGATTTTAATGAAATACCCAAGATAATATCCGAATTTGACCCAGCTGATGCAAGAATAGAAGCGGATAGAAACACTTTTATGAAGCAAAATACCTGGCATAATTTTGTAGAAAAAATAGAAAAAATCACAGGTATCTAAACATTATTTAATTTATTCTTTAAAGCAATGAAACAAGTAATTCAAAATTTTAAGACTGGAGAGCTTTATGTGGACGAGGTTCCTGTACCCGCAATTTCTGAGGGTATGGTATTGGTTGAAAACGAATATTCACTAATTAGTGCCGGTACAGAAAGAAGTACAGTAAAGGTAGCACAGGCAAGTCTAATAGGAAAAGCCAAACAAAGACCTGACTTGGTTGCCCAGGTGATTCAAAACATTCGGAAAGAAGGTTTTAAGGCCACAATGGAGAAAGTCAAAACTAAACTTGATTCATTAAAGGCTTTAGGGTATAGCACATCTGGAAAGGTTATCGCATCTATGGATAACAATGGTAGGTTTAAACCAGGGGATAGAGTGGCCTGTGCCGGAGCTGATTATGCTTCCCATTCAGAGGTGATTTCTGTGCCTCAAAATCTTGTCACAAAAATACCAGAAAATGTTAGTTCTGATGAGGCTGCATTTACCACTTTGGGCGCAATCGCACTTCAAGGCGTTAGACAAGCAGACCCGAAATTGGGTGAAAAAGTTTGTGTTATCGGCTTGGGACTTCTTGGACAAATTACTGTTCAACTTTTGAAAGCCAATGGCTGTGCAGTCTTTGGAATAGACATGTCAGAGAAACTTATCGCGCTCGCAAAAGAATCCGGTGCAGGACAATCCATGCATAGGAATGATTCAAATTTGATTGCTGCTTGCCAGAATTTCACAAATGGCAGAGGATTCGATGCGATTATCATCACGGCAGCAACACCTACAAATGATCCTATCGTACTTTCTACTGAAATCGCCCGTAAGAAAGGCAAAATTATCGTAGTTGGTGCAGTGAAGATGGATATTCCTCGTGAGCCTTATTTTTACAAGAATGAATTGGAACTTAAAATATCTTGTTCCTATGGGCCAGGTAGGTATGATGTAGACTATGAGGAGTTAGGTAAAGATTATCCTTTTGCCTATGTCCGCTGGACAGAGCAAAGGAATATGGAAGCTTTTTTGGATCTTATTGCCGCCAAGGCCATTAACATTAAACCTTTGATAACTCACTTGTTTGATATTGATGAAGCTGAAAAAGCTTACGATATCGTCATGGGTAAAGTTCAGGAACCACACATTGGGATTCTACTTAAATACCAGGAATCAGCTACCAAACTTCAATCTATAACCAAGGTTAATAACGAACCGATAAAGGCTATAAATGCAGGGTTTATTGGTGCAGGAAGTTTTGCTCAAAGTTACCTAATACCAAATGTGAAATCATGGGGCGGTTCTTTGGATGGAGTAGTTACCTCTAAAGGGATTACTTCTAAAAGTGTTTCAGATAAATTTAAATTCAATTTTTGCTCCTCAGATGCGAAGGATGTATTCAATAAAAAAGACATCAATACGGTATTTATTGCAACGCCTCACGTGTCTCATGCACTTTATGTGATTGACAGCCTTAATGCGGGTAAAAATGTTTTTGTTGAGAAACCTTTGGCAATGAATATGGAACAGCTAAAGGAGGTGGTCCATGCTAAGAAGAAAGCAGATCAGTTATTAATGGTTGGATTTAACAGACGATTTGCTCCAATTTCGGAAGAGTTGAAGAAAGAATTTAAAAATACTGGAGAACCTCTGGTAATAAATATAAGAGTGAACGCAGGATTTATCCCTAAGGATCACTGGTCCCAGATACCAGAAATTGGTGGAGGACGTATTGTAGGAGAAGTTTGCCACTTTATTGATTTAATGCAGTATTTTACTGATTCAGAACCTGTTAAAGTGTATGCAGAATCTATCAATACTTCAAATGAACAAATAACCTCTGCCGATAATATGGCTGTAACTGTCAAGTTTAGTGATGGGTCAGTAGGTAATCTTACCTATGTAGCCAACGGAGATAAATCTCTTCCAAAGGAGAATATTGAAGTTTTTTCTGGAGGAAAAGTAGGGATCATTCAAGATTTCAGAGCAGGAACTTTGCACAAGGATAACAAGCTAATCAAGCTAAAATCTAATGGAAAGGGGCATTTAGAAGAAGTGAATCACTTTTTAGATCATGTGAAAGCAGGTAAGGAAAGTCCAATTTCTTTTGAATCGATTTGCCTGACTACCCTGACTACTTTTAAAATTTTGGACAGCCTTTCCACTGGTTTGCCTCAGGAAATAAGTCTTGAAGAACTGTTTTCATAATAATGCAACAGTATAAGCGAAATAAAATATTTACGCCTTTATAAAGTGTATGGTAAGTATTGATTTCGGACTTAAGTTCATCTCAAAAGCTTAAAGGATGTGCTTCCTATCATGGGGGCACATCCATAGGTGATTGACGTTTTAGCGGAATTAACAAAATTGTTAAATGGTTGAATGTTTTTTAAAAGAAAATAAAAACTAGATCAATGGAATTTATTGTTTATACCAACACAGAATGGGACGGGCCGCCTCGATCGAGGCACCAATTGGCTCATGCACTAGCAAAAAGATTTAAGGTTACCTTTGTGTCATCAAATACCATAGGGATCCCTGGATTAAAAAGTGCCAAGGTAAATGATAATTTTGAATTGCTTACGCCTTCTTTCCCCGCGAGTTTCAGGCTTAGGTACCGGATGCCGGTCTTGAATGAGGCCTATCAGGTGTGGTTATTTAAAAAGCTTAAAAAGCAATTTAAGGGTAGGGATGTAATTTTCATTTGCACAGAATTTGGTGGACACCTTGTTGGTAAATATTTTGAGAAATTTATTTATATGGCCAATGATGATTTCATTAACAATGTCAAGGTGCCGGCATGGATGAAAGCATATGCAATCTTTACCCAGTCAAGGTTGATTAAGACTTCTACCTTTTCATTGGGCACTGCAAAAAAATTGGTGGATGACTTTAGTAAGATCAATCCGAAATCTTATGAGTTGCCCTTAGGAGCCCCTGAATTCCCAAAAGTTGATGCATCCCATTTAACATTAAATAAGCGAGATGGGAAGATAAGAGTGGTTTTACTAGGCTTTATTGATAAGAAAAAGACTCCTCTGGTACTGATCAATAAAATATTGGAGATAGAAAATGTAGAATTACATCTGATCGGGCCGATTAAGGATGATTTTCTAGATCATTTGACTTTGTCCAATAAAGTAATAGCTCATGGGGTAATGACAGGTGATCCGTTGAGCCTCAAATTATTAGAAATGGATGTGGCCATCGCTCCCTATTATATGGATGATCCAAATACCGGAAGGACGCCAAATAAAATGTGGCAATACTTGGCTACTGGGAGACCCGCTGTAATAACAAATCTACCGAACGTGAGGCATTGGGAATTCCCTGAAGGAACGGTATATAAAGCCAATAATGACAACGAATTTGTGTCATTTGTAAATAAGGCGTATGAAGAGAATAGTGATGCGTTGATCAAAGAAAGGATAGCAATTGCTACAAATAATTCTTGGAGCAAAAGGGTGGATCAACTATTAGGGTATATAGATAAATATTATTGATAATTTTGTATTGACGAGTGCTTACTTAGTGTTGCGTATGCGTCTGGATTGTTCCTAGGCTGAGTTGGGTGTCATTTTTCTAAATCAATTGATTGCCAACAGAAATTGAAATGGGCGTCTTTTACTCATTACAACACTTGTATACTTTTTATATTGAGGATTTTCTAAATCTTTTTATACAATTTGACCAATTTTTTTTGATTGGGATGAATTCATTATTAAGGTTGATTTGTACTTTAAAATACTGTTAGTAGCACTGGTTTTGGAAATATGCCAATTGAAATAAATATATAAATGCCATCAAACAAAGAAAAAATGAGCCAAGCAAAAGATTTTTTTAACTCCTTTGAGCAATTGGCCTCTTTTTGTTCACAGGAGGAATACAAGGGATATGATCCTTATGACAGTTTAAATAGTAAACTATTTCAGGCAATCCCCCTGCTTTCAAAATCTCGTATTGCTAAGCTGGCTTGGACCCAGTTTTTCAAGAGATCCCCTATAAACCTAAGGCCTCTTGTTGGGGTTCCTAAAGAATATAATCCCAAAGCATTGGGCTTATTTTTAACGAGCTATTGTAACCTTTACGAAGTTGATCCACAGTCTAATTATTTGGATAAGATCAATTTTTTCGGAGATAAAATTCTGGGCCTCCAAACCAAAGGATGGAGCGGAAGCTGTTGGGGATACAATTTTGACTGGCAAGCTAGGGCATTTTTTCAACCCAAGTATACGCCTACTGTTGTAGCCACCACATTTATAGCTTGTGCCTTACTTGATGCTTTTGCCCTTACTAAACGGCAAGAATTTTACGTAGCAGCGAGGAGTGCTTGCGATTTTGTATTGAAGGACCTTTACCGTACTTATGATAACAAGGGAGATTTCTCATTTTCGTATTCTCCTCTAGATAAAAGTGTTGTGTTCAATGCCTCTCTTTTGGGAGCTCGCTTATTAAGCAGGGTTTATTCTATTTCTAAGGAGAAAGAATTATTTGAGGAAGCCAAGAAAGCAGTCAATTTTGCATGTGGATACCAGAAGGAGAATGGAGCATGGAGTTATGGAACCTTGCCGTTTCATCATTGGATTGATAATTTTCATACAGGCTATAACCTTGAGTGTTTATCAGACTATGCTCGTTTTACTGGTGATCATTCATTTGATGGTTATATGAAAAAAGGATTTGATTATTATATCAAAACCTTTTTTACGTCGGATGGTATTTCAAAATACTATAACAATAGTACTTTTCCAGTGGATATTCATGCTCCTACCCAGTTATTAATTACCCTGGATAAGTTAGGCCAATTTGAAACACATAAAGAGATGGCTGTTAAAGTTATGCGTTGGACGATAGAAAACATGCAATCCCCAAAGGGGTATTTTTATTATCAGATCAATAAACATTTTACATCCAAAATCCCTTATATGCGTTGGGCTCAAGCATGGATGTTTTTATCTTTTACAGTATTGTTTAAAAAGGAAATTTCTTTTTATAAGAACATGAGTTCTGAGAAGGGAGCCTAAAATGTCTAAAAAAGGTTTTTTTTGAGATGTAATTTCGCTGTTAATTAATAAAATATATATATTGTTAAGTTTACATAAATAGTAATCTGATGAAAGAAGTTAAAAGAATTAGTATTTGTAATGTACCTGTTGATTCCCTGACTATGGATGAAACAGTGGCATTAATAGATGAGAGCATCAGGAAAAAAGAAAATTTGCACCATGTGGTAATTAATGCAGCAAAACTGGTTAATGCACAAAAAGATGCCGAGTTAAAAGCTTCAATAGTTGAATGTGATATAATTAATGCAGATGGACAATCTATAGTCTGGGCAGCACGTTTCCTTAAAGAGTATTTGCCAGAAAGAGTAGCAGGGATAGACCTTATGGACAACTTGGTGGGCTTAGCTGCCAGGCAAAATTATAAAATCTTTTTTCTTGGAGCAAAGGAGGATGTAGTGAACAAGGTTGTAGAAATTTACTCGGAAAAATACAATCCTAGTATTATAGCAGGTTATAGAAATGGTTATTTTGGAAAAGAGGAAGAACTGGGCATTGCCGAGCAAATTAAAGCATCAAAAGCTGATATTTTATTTGTAGCTATGAGCTCGCCAAAAAAGGAAATCTTCTTAAATAAATACAAGGGTGTTATGGATGTTCCCTTTATAATGGGAGTGGGCGGTAGCTTCGATGTGGTATCTGGTAAAGTAAAAAGGGCACCTGTTTGGATGCAGGATATTTGTCTTGAGTGGTTTTATCGAACGATGCAGGAGCCTGGTAGAATGTGGAAGCGATACCTCACCACCAATATTGCATTTGTAAAGCTGCTACTTACAGAAAGATTTTTTCCTAGCAATCAAAGGAAAACCTAATTTAAACAAACTATTAAAATATTGAAAGTGAAGGGAAAACCAAGGTTACTATTGGTTAACAATTATAGCATGGAGAATGCCTATGCGCTTTGGGAACAGGGTAAAAGTGGGAGTCACCATGTTTGGGGTAAAGTAGAGCTGGAAGCAAGAGGAAATGTAGAAGTTGAAATTTTTCAACATGAAAAATACCCTTTTCTTAACCGCATTGGCAATTTTTTTAAAATACAGCACCTGGATCAACAATTGAGAATATTGACTTATGGTAAGCATTTTGATATATTATATGCTCCATATTCGTGGTCAAATACAAGGCTCTTAACCGTGCTAAAGTGGGTAGGTTTGTATAGGAAGCCGATCTTAGTAACCATTCACCAACCTTTTATGAAAATGAATTCTTCAAATTCATTTTTTAGGTGGCTTAGTAAGAAGTTTTTATTTCAATATGACGGTATTATTTTTCTTAGCGAAAAATTGAAAGAGCATACAATTGAGGCACTAAATATTAAAGATAAACACGACTTGGCTAAAATTGATACGGCGCAATGGGGGCCTGACACTAAGTATTATGACAAGGTGGTAAGTAATAAAGAAGATTCTTTAACCTATTTTATAAGTGCAGGCCATACTGCTAGAGATTATGTGACATTAATTGAGGCATTTAAGAAAATGGAGCATCAACTTAGAATATTTTGTACACCTAACTCAAAACCGCCAGTAAAGGAGTTGCCTGCTAATGTAACCATTAATGCATCGTTTATACCTTATGAGGAATTGCTTAAGTATTACAAGGAATCTATTGCTATATTAATACCTCTAAAGTACCCTGACAGCAAAGAGGGTTGCCAAGGTATGACCAGCTTACAAGATGTCGTAGCTTTAGGAAAGCCCACCGTGATTACAGAAAATCCAATGATTAATATTGACGCTGCTAAAGAGGGTTTTGGAATTACTGTTGGCAAAGGAGATGTAAATGGTTGGGTGGATGCCATTGAGTTATTAGCGAAAGACAAAAACAGGTTTCGTCAAATGAGTGAGCAAGCAAGGCGTGTATACTTGCAAAAGTTCAACTCGGAATTATTTGCAGAAAAATTAGAGAGGGCTGTATTTAAAATTCGTTTAAGATAGCTACATTGGGATAATCTCTTGATTTTTTGAAATCTGTTTATCATTTTATACTATTAAATATATATTTAAGATATGAAATTATTTGGTCTCACCAATGTGTCAATTGAGGACAAATCAGATTATAGATTTGAGGAGTTGAATGAATCGAAGTTCATTAGGGAAGTAATTGAGGAATTAAGGGGCATTTTGAAGGAAAGATTTGATGAATTTGAGTTCTTCATTTATTCTAACCACCGGGTAAATAAAAGGAATCCTGATTCGGGTACTGATATTATGCCACCTAGTGGGGATTATAAATCAAATAAGAAGAAGATTTTACTCTATTTTTCAGATGAAAGGGCTTTAGATCCTAGTTACTTTTCTGATAAATATTTCGCCATTTTTAAATCCTATATTGGTACCAAAGCCGTAGCTAAGAATGTTTTTCCTATGGCTTTGGGTTATGTAAATGCGGTACCTGAGTTTCCAAACAAACCAATTAAAGATAGAAAGTACAACGTTTTTTTTAGGGGAAACCTTAATATGAACAGAATCAACTTTTACCGTATATTTTCGAAATGGAGCTTTATTTTGCCATCTGAAAATCTTTTAACACATGACTATTATCGAAAGTTTTTGCTGAAACTTGGCAGTGATTTCAGCTCATTTTTCCCCAAATCCATTGTCATTTTTAATAATGGATTTAAGGGAGGTTTCTCTCCTGAAAAATATGGGGAAGTACTTGCAGATTCCAAAATAGTATTGTGCCCAAAGGGATTTTTTATGACGGAATGTTTCAGACATTTTGAAGCAATGAGAGCGGGGTGTGTCATTGTTTCGGAGCCATTACCGGATACACCTTTTTATACTAACTCTCCCTTAATTCAGGTAAAAGACTGGAACGAAGGATGCCAAGTTGTTCGGGAGCTTTTAAATGAAGAAACAAAGCTTGAAGAAATTCATCGAGAAACGCTTTCCTGGTGGAAGGAAAAATGCTCAGAACAGGCTACTGCTCAATATATTGTCACAAAGATTGAAGAATTGGAGCTTACCTAATTTGATTTATATTTATGGAGAAGAAGATCAAAATACTTTTAATCAACTCCTATTCCTTTGAAAAAATCTACGACAACTGGAAAAAGGGGACCAATCCTAGCCATTACCTTATGGGGAAGATTGAATTGGAAAAATCAGGTGATTTTGTAGTGGATATCCATAAACACCAAAAGCACAAATGGCTTGATAAAATTGGCAAGTATCTGAAAATTTCATTCCTAGACCAACAGGTGAGATCATTGGCGATTTTGAAAAATTATGACTTGGTATATATGCCCTATCCTGTCTCTACCAATAGGTTATTGACCCTATTGAGTATGTTGGGTATAGTGAAAATTCCGCTTGTGGGATTGGCACATCAAAATTTTATTTATTATAAAGATAAAGATTCAATTCTCAATAAATTGGGAATAAAGCAACTCCGACAATTTGATGCATTTGCGTTTTTCTCAAAGAATTTGATGAAAAAAACCCAAAGGGATTTAAATTATAGCCAAGAGGAAAAAGAGAACAAATGTTTTTCAGTTAGTTGGGGAGCAGATGTAGACTTTTATAAGCATTTAAAAGTAGATAAGGATAGTGAAGAGATACCCTATGCTGTTTGTGCAGGTACTGCTGATCGAGATTATGACATGCTTATAAATGCTTTTGAAGGTTTGCCTTATAATTTAAAAATTTACTGTACTCCTAATACTATTCCTGCATCAGTGAATTTACCAGCAAATGTATCTGTGGATACTACATGGGTGCCTTATGATCAGCTTTTGAAGGCGTACGTAAATTCTGCATTTATAATTATCCCGTTAAAAGAGGAAATTAGAGAAAAAGGGAATACTTACGGTCTTACTGTTTTATTAGATGCGATGGCTGTTGGTAAACCGGTATTGATGACGCAGCATTCATTTTTAGATATTGATATAGAAGAAGAAAAGATAGGGCTTTGGGTAAAAGACAATACCGCTAATGGGTGGAATAAAAAACTGAAGCAAATGATTAGTGGGGAAATAAACCTCGAAGAAATGGGTAAAACATCGAAAAGACTCCATTTGGATAAATATAATATTCAAAATTTCGCGAATCAAATGGCTGAGGTTTTTAAGACAGTATTGAAGCGAGAATAATTTTTATTCGTTGATAGGACTTAATCTAAAACTTGTATTAATACTTGCCTTTAGTCTCCAAAAAAGTTGATTTTCTTGCGATTACACCGCTTTCTGAAAATGGTTAGAACAATCCTATTCATAAACTTGGTTTAACAATATCAAACGCCTATTTGGCTTACCTATTAATAGAAAAAAAGATCCCTGAAAACACTTCAGGGATCTTTTTCAATTTCAACCGTTTGATTAAGGGTTAACTATTAGTCTTTGCTTATTGATGATTGTTTGCTCGTTGCTTATACTTACGAGGTAGACACCTTGAGAAAGATTGTCAAGGGGTATGTTAAACTGATTGTTAGTAG
>Ga0222651_1001754_pt1 | contig 10183 bp, 7 predicted proteins | sample AntAcemetagen369_FD_179855 | JGI IMG/M metagenome (GOLD analysis project Ga0222651, IMG submission 179855) | Saline water microbial communities from Ace Lake, Antarctica - #369 | ecosystem: Environmental > Aquatic > Non-marine Saline and Alkaline > Saline | place: Antarctica: Ace Lake | collected...
TTCAGAATTCAACTTATAGTCGGATTTACCGCCTGTTTTTTCGACTAGGCGGGTGGATTCGATGACGATGTCTTTGGAGGCGGCTTTGCACATATCATAAATGGTGAGCGCGGCACCGCTGACGGCGGTAAGGGCTTCCATTTCGACGCCGGTTTGGTCGAGCACTTTGACTCTGGCTTCGATTCGAAGGCGGGCTTCGTCAGCTGGTGCGATCTCTATCTTGACCGATTTCAAGTTAAGCGGGTGGCAAAAGGGGATCAGCTCGGAGGTCTTCTTGGCAGCCATCGTCCCTGCGATGATTGCGGTATCGAGGATGGGGCCTTTCTTACTGCTCCAGCCGGCTTCGGCGAAGGCTTTCATAATCTCTGGCCCCAGGTAGACAAAACATTCGGCTGTGGCCGTGCGCTCAGTCACTGTTTTTTCGGATACGTCGACCATGGTCGGGCGCTGGTCTTTATCGATGTGGGTGAACTCCATGTGGTCAATTTTAAGGAAGCTTTATGCGCACTGGCAAGCGGTAGTGCAGGATGTTTTTGTGTGAAACCTCTGCTAATACCAAGGGTGAAAATCAAATTTTGATCCTAATGGATACGCCTTATCCGAGGTGGGCGTGAGTTCGATGTAGCCGTCGCTGTTGAGGATGCGAACCAGATCGCCTGAATTTTGAGTAAGTTGTGGGCTGGCTTGGTTGTTGGCTTCCAGTTTGACGGGCAGGAAGATCGTCAGGTCGTCGCGTGCTTTGACTGCTTGATTCAAAGTCACTTGGCAGGGTGTGAGAGTACGCGCTTGCCCCATCGCGTGGAAAATCGCGGGGATGACGTAGTGATGGAGGCAGGTGAGGGTTGAGCTGGGATTACCCGGCAGGGTGAAGACAGCGCAATCGGCCTGACTCCAGAAGCCCATTGGCTTGCCGGGCTTTTGGCTGACTCCGTGAAAGTGGCATTTCAGGCCGAGTGCATCGAGCGCGCCCGGGATGTAGTCCCTTTTACCCATGGAGATCCCGCCGCTGATGATGAGGATATCGTTCTTTTTAATCAGTCTCTCGAGTGCCTCGATGGAGGTGGCTGGGTCGTCGGGGAGGTGCGCTCGGGTCTGTGCGTGTAGGTGCACGCGGGCGAGCGAAGTCTCGATTGCGATGTCGTTGGAGCGGCGAATCTGGTGGGGCTCCGGCTGGCTGGACACGTCGACCAATTCATCGCCGGTACTGAGGATCGCGATGCTCGCAAGCTTGGCCACTGCTACCTGTGCATAGCCACAACTGGCGGCGACCGCTATTTCGCGTCCACCGATCAAAATTCCAGGCTCTAGTAAAACTTCGCCACTCTCGCGGTCGCTGGCATAAGGGTGGATGCAGTCGCCGGGACTGTGCGCATCCTGATTGAGCAAGCGCATCTTTGATCTATCGATCCGTTCGGTTGCTTCGTAGGGCACGACGCAATCTGTGTCTTCAGGGACGGCGGCTCCGGTCATGATCTCGGCACAATTACCGGAGTCTGCGCCGAGTAAGGTCTTGGCACTGCCGGCCGGGACTTGGACTTTGACTGTGAAAATGCCATCGGCTCTAATTTCAGAGGCACGCAGGGCATAGCCATCCATCATTGAGCGGTTGAAGGGAGGGAAGGGACGATCTGCGAGTATCTCTTGACGAAGTATTCGCCCTGCGCATAGGTTAATCGGACACACGGTGGTTTCGACATGGCGCAAATTTGCTCGAATGAGGGCGCTCGCTTCGTTGGGCTGAATTAAAGAGTGCATATAGATTGTTCGTGCATAAATGACTAGCTTGGTTTTTTAAAGACTCAATGGTAACTGATCAAAGAGGGCGAGGGCTCACAGACCTGCGGATTTCACTGACGGATCGCTGTAATCTTCGCTGTACTTACTGCATGCCGAAAGAAATATTTGGCGCTGATTACGTTTTCCTCAAAAAGGCTGAATGGCTACATTTTACGGAGCTGGATGATCTGGTCGGAGCTTTTGTGCAGTTGGGGGTGCGTAAGATTCGTTTAACTGGCGGCGAGCCACTGCTACGGCCAGGACTGACAAAGTACATCCACGGGCTGAAGCATTTGCACAAGATCGAGGATATCGCGCTCACGACCAACGGGCTCCGTCTGGCAGAGCGTGCCAGAGAGTTAAAAGAGGCAGGGCTGGATCGTATCACGGTGAGCCTCGACGCGCTGGATCCGGAAATTTCCGGAAAAATGAATGGCCGCGGCGTCGCGCCCAGAGCTGTGCTGTCCGGGATCGCAGCAGCGCAGTACGAGGGCTTTCGAGTTAAAGTCAATATGGTGGTTGAACGCGGTGTCAACGATGGCGAGATCTTGCCGATGGCTCGCTACTTTAAGGAGCTTGGCGTGACTTTGCGCTTTATCGAATTTATGGATGTGGGCAACCACAACGGATGGAAAATGGAGCGCGTCGTCAGTGGCCGTGAGGTCTTGGATACGATTCAAAGTGAGTTTGAGGTGGAACCGATTGACCTTAGTTCGAAACAAGGGGTGGCCAAGCGCTACCGCTATGTGGATGGCTCCGGCGAGTTTGGCTTGATTACATCCGTCACGCAGCCCTTTTGTGGCGGCTGCACGCGGGCGCGTATCTCTGCCGATGGTCAACTCTTTACCTGCCTCTTTGCTAGCAAAGGGCTAGACCTTAAGCAATTTCTGCGCTCGGATAAATACGATAAGGGCGAACTCTTGACTTTACTCTCTAAGCACTGGGGCGCGCGTGATGATCGCTACTCGGAGCTCAGGACAACAGGAGGCACCTCACGCGATAAAGTGGAGATGTCTTACATCGGTGGTTGAGGGGCGGCAGGAACGGAGATTTCCACTACCAGTGCGTCTTTAATCTCGAAAACATGAGTGACCAACTATCACCACAGGAAATACTCCGCTATCAGCGCCATCTGACCCTTCCGGGATTCGGCGAGGCGGCGCAATTGAGGCTGAAAGCAGCCCGGGTTTTGGTAGTCGGCGCCGGCGGGTTGGGCTGCCCGGCCTTACAGTATCTGGCCGCCGCCGGGGTGGGCACTTTGGGCGTTGTGGATGATGATCAGGTCAGCCGCTCAAATCTACAGCGACAGATACTTTTCACCGATGCCGATGTCGGTCAGCCCAAGGCTGAAGTAGCGGCTGCGCGCTTGAGAGCGATGAACCCGGAGATAAACTGCGAAGCGCATGTGGCTCGAATGACGGTGGCAAACGCGCTCGATCTGATAGGTGCCTACGATGTGGTGCTAGATGGCTCCGACAACTTTACCACCCGCTATTTGATCAACGATGCTTGTGTGCTTTTGGGTAAGCCGCTGGTTTACGGCGCGCTCTATACCTTCCAGGGGCAGGCGAGTGTCTTTAACTTTAAGGGAGGCCCCACCTATCGCTGCCTTTTTCCAGAGCCACCACGGCCGGAGGATTCGCCCAATTGTTCGGAAATCGGAGTGCTCGGCGTCTTGCCCGGGATCGTGGGGACGATTCAAGCAACCGAAACGATCAAGGTAATCACCGGGGTGGGGACGCCTCTGTCGGGTAAATTGTTGATTTTCGATGCGCTGCAGATGACTCAACAAGTGGTCTATTTTAAGCGCTTGTCCGCGCACGCCGGGGTGCAGGCGCTGAAAGCCATCGATTATACCTGTGCGGTTCCGGTGGATACCCCGAGCGAGGAAATCAGTGTGGAGGCATTACAAGCCAGTGCCGGTCATTATCAGTTGCTAGATGTGCGTGAATCCTGGGAGCGGAAGATCTGCCACTTAGCGGGAGCGCATTTGCCTCTAAAAGAGATTCTCTCGGGCGAGGCGAATTTCACTGCGATTGGAATTGATCGGGATCGGCCCGTTTGCCTCTATTGTAAAAGTGGCGTGCGGAGCTTGCAAGCGGCTCAGGCGCTGCGGACTCAATATGGATTCACTCAAATTAAAAGCTTAGGCGGAGGGATTTTGGCCTGGGCGGAGAAGGTGGATGTTTCGCTGACGACGTATTGATTATGTCGCTCCGGCTAAAGTAGCGGGAGCATCCTGCTCCCGTATTGCCCCTAAAAATCATTCTTCAACACCACACGATAGCGTGCCTTGCCGTCGCGCAAATGATCCAAGGCTGCGTTGACTTGGCTCATAGGGTATTCCTCGGTGACAGCTTCGATGCCGTGCCTAGCGCAAAATTCTAGCATCTTACCGACGGTGCTGGGGCTGCCCAGCGGGGAGGCGCCGATTGATTTTTGCCCCGCCAACAATGGGAAAATCGCGCTGCTCACTTCCGGTGCCGCGCCTACGAAGTGTAGCTTCCCCTTGACGCGTAAGGCGGCAATGTAGGGCTCCCAGTCGAGTGGCACGTTGATCGTGACTAATATCATATCGAGCGTGGAAGCGATTTTTTCGACTTCTTTGGGGTCTCGGCTGGCCACGAAATGGTGCGCGCCCATTTCTTTAGCCTCTGCTTCCTTGTCGGGCGACGACGAAAAGGCCGTCACCTCGCAGCCCCATGCATTTGCAAATTGCAAAGCTAAGTGGCCGAGCCCGCCGATGCCGATCACGCCGACGCGGTCGGTGGGCTTAATATCGTTGATCACAAATGGGTTGAAAACGGTGATACCGCCGCAGAAGAGCGGCCCTGCTTTCGCAAAGTCGAGCGCCTCTGGCATCGGGAAGACCCATTCGGCGTGGGCGCGGATTTTATCGGCGAAGCCACCGTGGCGGCTGACGATGGTCTGCTTGCTATCGGGGCAAAGATTATGGTCGCCGCCCATGCAATTAGGGCAAGTCATGCAGGAACCCGCAAACCAGCCAATGCCCACCTTTTGGCCTGCTTTCAGGTGTGCCACCTGCGGGCCGACTTGGGTGATAGTGCCCACCACTTCGTGCCCCGGCACCAAGGGGAAGCTGCTGTTGCCCCAGTCGTTGTTGATCATCGAAACATCACTGTGGCAAATGCCGCAGTACTCGACTTGCACCTCGACTTCAGTCGCGGACAAGGCGCCCGGATCGAATTCAAATGCTTCGAGTTTCCCTTTAGGTTCCTTAGTTGCGTAGGCTTTTATCATAATTTAAAAAGTGTCCCGAAACACCACATCCTCGTAAGGCAACTGCCCCGCGCGGACGTTGGCGTCTTTCAGTGCTTTGCCGACGGTCAGCATCATGCCGATCACGTGGTCTTCGGGGAGGTTAATGATTTCAGCGACTTTGACGGGATCGAAGCCGATCATCGGGCAGGAGTCATAGCCCATCGACTTGGCGGTGAGCATGAGTGTCTGAGCGGCGATGCCGATGGAGCGCATGGCCTCATCGCGCCGTAGCTCCGCGCTATTTTGGTAGAAAGGCGTAATCATCGGCACCAGCATATCTTGCACGGGCTGAGGTGCATGGATCCAGTAGCGACCAGCATCTTCGTGTGCATTTAGATCGGCACAGAGTATTAGAGTGATGGAGGCTTCGGTCACTTGCGCTTGGTTCCAAGCGACGGCTCGGATGGCAGCTCTCTTTTCAGGATCCGTCACCACCACGAAGCGCCAGTTTTGCATGTTGAAAGAAGTGGGCGAGAGCAAGGCCAGCTCCAGCAGACCATTGATCTCCGCCTCACTCATTGTGTGGGCAGGGTCGTAGTTTTTGACGGAGCGGCGCTCTCTGATTGCTGTGATTGTATCCATTATCGGCTAGTAAGTCCGAGCGGCGCAAACTTGCAAGTCCCTAGGCATGAGTTATTGAATGCAATTCGCATCTCGATGCACTGGCTTGCTGCATGAGGCCATACAGCGCTACCATTCTTCGAGCGCTTTAAATAGCCCGAACATTTTAATTAGATTTTCTTCGTCGTAGCCTTGCGAAGGAGGAAGGGCATGGTCGCGCGAAATTCAATCAGCCGCGTTTCGGAGTCGAGCCTCGGTCGTGCCAGCTGCCCTCGACTTGTAGCACGACGGGGATCTCAGGTATGCCGGGCTCGTTGCGTTGGATGCCGGCAATGAGTAGATCAACCGCGCCGGTGCCCATCATTCGGGAATTCTGATAAATGCCGCTGATGCCCTTGTAGCGTGCATCGTCTAAATCGATATCCAGATCTGCATAGGCGATGTCCTTGCCCATTATTAAACCGGCTTTTTTGAAGAAATCAGGCATTCGCATTTCCGCACTGATAATGGCATCGAGCTTGTTCTTCTGCGCCCATTTTTTGATCTCCTCTGCGCTTAAATCAGGAAGGATCAGGGGCTCGATACGTTGAATTGGGTGGTTCGCCCGATAGACGCGGTAGGCGGCTTGCCAGCGTTGGTTTACCGTAAGATCCATGTGCTCAGTCAGGCAGAGGCCGATCCGTTTATAGCCAAGTCCGATCAGTTTCTCCATCACCATTAGTGCTGATGTATAGTGATCGTGGAGCACTCGGTTCAGAACCGGATTACGTAGCATGTCACTAATTGCAACTGCAATGAATTGATCCCAATTAAACTGAAGGCTCAAATCGCGCGCACCCTCGGAGAGTGTTTGGAAAAACGGGTGCACGACGACGCCGTTGATTCCTCGATTCCATAGTATATTACTCATTCGGTTCTCTGTCATCCCGGGCTCGCCGAGCCAATATTCTTCGAAGTAATAGCCGTATTCTTTGGCACGTGCACTGGCGCCTTCCCAATACTGACGTTCGGTATCAGATTTTCTCCAAGCCCCTTTTTCTTTTCCAGTTGTTAGGTAGGCGAGAGGGCGGCCATTTTCGTCGGATCGGCTGTGTCGGATCGCCGACATATATTTGGCTACGTCAGGATTGACGATGTAGCCGAGTTCATTCGCCACTTTTTCGACCTTTAGCCGAGTGGCTTCCGAAATCCGGGGGTGCTTGCGAAGCGCCAACGATACAGTCATCTTCGACACTTTAACAGCATCGGCGATGTCTTGGAGGCTGGGGCGCTTTTTCATTTCTTCGTTCATAGCGACTCAAGTTGAGGTGTATAGTTTGCCTATAAGTTTACGTAAATCAATCGGTAAGTTTGTCGCTAGTGCGTTTTTAGTGCTTATAGATTAACATCATGCGCACCTCTATTATCTGCTTCCTGAGCCTTTTGGTTTTTTCAACCCTTCACTCCGCTACGACGCTCACTGACTTTAAGTTTTGGGTGCCAAGCTCAACCTACGGGTCATGGGCGGCTGACCAAGACCCTAGCGTTCGCTCCGAGGCAGAAGCTTTCTCGATTGCATCGACGAATTTCGGCGGTGCCTATAAATATCTGGGTGCGAGTCTGGCACCTAACATATCGGGACTCAATCATCTCAGTCTCGAAGTTTCAGTGAACTCGCAGGGCAATGGTGGAGCGGGAATCGGCTTTCTCGTCTTTCTCGAAGATCAGGACGGGACTGTCTATATTTATAGTCGCTTCGGAGTGCAGGAAGGGAATCATACATTACATTGGCTCGTCGATACGCCGTCACGCAAAGGCGAAGCGGGTGCGATTGCCGGCTTCGATGCATCGAGTGTTAAAGCAATAAACATTCAAATCGATCCAGGCGGCGCTAATAGCTACGATGCTACTTTTCACTCACTAAAAGCTAGCTCATCTGGAATCACCAGTACCGCGCCAGCTGCGGTCTCTCTAGCGACTCCATCAAGTGGTGCGCCATCTTATAAAACCTTGAAGGCCTACCCTTACATCAACCAAGCGGATGACCCTCGTTACGCAAATTGTCTGATGGACATCTACTACCCGGAGCACCTTAAAGACTTTCCCACGGTTGTCTTCATTCACGCTGGAGGACTCAATCAGGGAGAACGCTACATCCCTGGCGAATTAATGAATCAAGGATTCGCCGTCGTCTCGATCAGCTATAGCCTCTATCCGAGTGCGAAGTCGCCCGAATTTATCGAAGATGCTGCTGCTGCCGTGGCATGGGTCTTTAAGAATATCGAAAACGTCGGTGGCTCGACGGATAAGGTTTTCGTTTCTGGAGCCTCGGCCGGCGGCTACCTTGCTATGATGGTCGGGCTGGATAAGCAATGGCTGGCCGAATTTGGAATCGATGCTAATCGCCTCGCGGGCATCGTTTCGCTCAGCGGACAGGCAATCACCCATGTGGCCATCCGCGAAGAGCGAGGTGGGAATCGTGCCAAGCCCGTCGTCGACGAGCTCGCGCCGCTTTACCACGTCAGAGGCGACGCACCTCCACTGATAATCGTCACCGGTGATCGCGAGCTAGAGCTACTCGGCCGCTACGAAGAAAATGCTTACATGAAGCGCATGATGGAGATCAACGGTCACAAAGCTACCGAACTGCACGAGATCAAAGGTGCCGACCACGGCGGTGTTGAAAAGCCCGGTCACGAATTTCTAAAAGACTTCGTCAAACGCATCGCCCATATGTAGGGTGTGAGCTTGTCTCGTCACCGCGTTGGCTCTTGGGCGGTATGGGATGCCCGCGCGCTATCGCTGTCTCTAACCTTCGGTAAGCTCAGGATGAAACGGGCCGAGCCCCTAGGTTGCCCAGGTTTACGTAAACCTTTAGCCCTCGTTGTCGTTCTTGTTTTTTCAGCGATTGTATTTTGCCTTACCTCATGAAATTTTACCTCTCACTTATCTCGCTTTTTGCTCTTTCGGCGACTTCACTCGCAGCTGTTCCGACGGATAAGCGGCTCGTCGTCGTTGGCTCCTCAGTTCCTCGTGGTTTTGGTGCTTATTCTGCTGGAACCTACCAAAATCCAGGGGGCGAAGACGTCGATGGTAATGGCAGTCCGGATACCTTCGCATCACGAGGCTATGCGGGTCTGATCAAGTCCCACGTCGAGGCCAATGGCTGGACCTTTAATAATCAATCCATAGGTGGCAACGATACCGTCGACGTGCGGGCGCGCTATGCGGTCGATGTCATCCCGGAAAATCCGGAAATTCTATTGATTGGCCTCTCCATGGCCAACGAGGGACTTACCTTTACCAACGACCCACAGAGCGTGCTCGAAAGCTTCGAGGCCGGTATGTTGGAAATCATCCAAGACGCTCGCGACGAGGGCTATTATCCAGTCGTCGGCCTGGTTTATCCGAACCGCCTGTTTGATTATGAGAAATACGACTATGTCAAACGAATGAATTTGATCATGAACACATGGGATGTCCCGAGTATCAATTTGTTGGGTGCTATTGACAATGGCGAGGGCCACTGGGCGGAAGGTTTTGTTTTTAATGATGCCCATCCGAACGTGCCGGGTCACGAAGCGCTCTACCATGCCGTCGTCCCCACGCTCTTCGATGCCATCGACCAAGGCCAAACTACCGTGCCAACTTATCCATCGGGCAGCGGTTACCTCCGCTTGACTCAAGACCTCGCCGAGGCCGCGCCGCTTGCTTACACGCCCGCCGAGACGCTGCGCGCGTTTACCACCAATTTTAAAGTTCGCACCACCGATACCGGCACCGTCGCCGCCGTTCGCGTCGCCGCAGAGCCGCTCTTTCTCGTCGACTTCAGTCCCAGCGACGATGTCAACGGCCGCGCCACCCTGAGCCCAGACGCCTACGGGCAATACTGGAACAATTGGCGTCCCTCTGCGGGTGGCAGCACCGTGTCGATTGGCGCTGCTCTTCCAAATTTGGTCACAGTCGGCAATGCCCCCACCACGGTCGCGCTAGAAGTGACCGAAGCCTTTTCCGGCACCAATGGTCGCCTCAGCGGTGGCCTTACTTCCCCCAATCCCGCCCAGCTCGGCACCCTCGCCGTCGAGACTGCGACCGAAGATTACTTTTTTGAATCCGGCACTGGCGCCTTTAAACTCACAGGCCTCGACCCGGCGCATCGTTATACCTTTCGCTTTTTCGGCACCCGCCAGAGTGGGGATACCCGCGAGACGCGGTTCACCGTTTCGGGTGGCATGTCCTACAGTCCCTTTGCTTTTCAGCAGACCAGCGGTAGCAACATCGGCAGCGACCGCAGCTACGATGGAAATGACGATACCATCGTTATGATTAGCGGCGTCGAGCCAACTGCGGGCGGCGAGATTAGCATCAGCGTTTCGCCAGAAGAGGGTGGTTTCGCCTACCTCGGCGCGATGGAAGTTCTAGTCGATGCGCCCGCCGTCAGCGATCGTTTCGCTACCATCGAAGTGCGCGATGCCGAACTCGCCTACGTCGCCCCCGATGGGCGCGAGCTGACCGCGCCACTCGACGCCGACGATGGCAGTTGGCACGAGGTCGCCCTCGCGCACCTCTACGCGCAACAGACTAC
>Ga0222651_1001755_pt1 | contig 10180 bp, 7 predicted proteins | sample AntAcemetagen369_FD_179855 | JGI IMG/M metagenome (GOLD analysis project Ga0222651, IMG submission 179855) | Saline water microbial communities from Ace Lake, Antarctica - #369 | ecosystem: Environmental > Aquatic > Non-marine Saline and Alkaline > Saline | place: Antarctica: Ace Lake | collected...
ATCCTCACACTGGCTGATCCGGCGTCTGTTGAAGTAGAGTTCTGGCTGGCGGTGGGTGACAGCATCCCCTTGCCGGACCGAGCCAGAGTTGAACTCTTTCTTAATGTCTATCCGGACGACGTCCACATCGCGAATGTGCGTTACGTCAGCTATCAAGCGGAAGTATCACCTGATGGAATCCTTGGTTTTCGCGGGCGCGCTGACCTGGTTGACTCCGCCAACCTTCGGGTGGGTTGGAGAGGAACAGCACAAGTCGTCGGCGAAAAGGTGAGCGTTGCCTACCTTATTTTTAGAAAACCACTATCGGTAGTCAGGCAATGGACGGGGTTGTAGCCAATCCTTCCGATCCCTCGGACGCTCCGAAAGCGCCGGAAGCGCCCGGATCGAGGCCCGAGATCCGTCAGGACCTTAATCTATATCCTGCAGGAGAAGACGAGCACGGAGACGCCATTTGGCATCTCCACGACCCTCTGGCGAACAAGTTTTATCAAATGCAGGAGCGCGATGTGCAACTGTTGGCGCTCATCGGGCAACGTAATGTTACCGAAGTTGCCGAGACCGCGAGCAGATTTAAGGTTGCGCAAGCGAGCGCGGAGGAGGTCGCAGAGCTGTTTGAGTTCCTCCGTAGAAATAATTTGGTGCGTGCTGATGACTTGCAACATGGTATGTACGCTGAGTCGCTAGCTTTTGTAACACAGCGAGCTTGGTGGCAATCTGCTCTGCGCAATCCGCTTTTTTTTAGAATCCCGCTTTGGAAGCCAGACCGTTTTTTGGATGCCACGTTGCCATATGTGTCTTGGATGGCATCGCGTTCTTTCCTGGTCTTGTTAGCCATACTGGGGATGTTGGGTCTTTATCTTGTTGTTCGGCAGTTTGATCAATTTTTAGGTACCTTTCTGCACTTTTTCAGTTGGTCGGGTCTATTCGTTTATTTGATGGCACTCTTTCTGGTTAAGGTATTTCACGAACTTGGACATGCCTATACTGCTAAACAAATGGGTTGTCGTGTCCCGATCATTGGGGTGGCGTTTATGGTGGGGTGGCCCATCTTATATACGGATACCAGTGATGCGTGGAAGGTCGCGGAAAAATCGAAAAGGCTCAGAATAGGGGCTGCAGGTGTCGGCGTTGAACTTGGCATTGCGGTACTCTCGTTGTTCCTTTGGAGTATTGCGCCTGAAGGGAGTTTGAAGAGCGCCTTTTTTCTCCTCGCAACAACGACCTGGATACTCTCGGTTTTCGTCAATTTTAATCCGTTCATGCGTTTCGATGGCTACTATCTGCTCTCTGATCTCATTAATATGCCGAATCTGGAACCACGATCGTTTGGTATGGCGCGGTGGTGGATGCGAGAGAAACTTTTTGGTCTTGGCATGGAGCCTCCAGAAACCATTAAATTGCCGTTGGTGTTTTTCGCTTTCACAGTTTGGATTTACCGGTTTTTCCTTTTTCTTGGTATTGCACTGCTGGTTTACGGAATGTTCTTTAAGGCTGCGGGCCTTGCGCTATTTGTCGTAGAGATCATCTATTTTATTTTGAGGCCTTTGTATAACGAGATGAAAGAATGGTGGAACTTTCGTGAAAGTATTAGGTGGAATGGCGCCACGAAAAGGACAGCGATACTGGTCTCCTTGTTTGTGCTCGTATTCATGGTTCCGTGGTATTCAGATGTTTCTATTGATGCCACGATTAAAGCAAAATCCAACGATCTGTATCTCCCCGAGCCGGGTTTACTGACGTATCGCACCGATCAACAACAGGTGTCAGAAGGCGATCTCCTTTTTGAGTTGGAATCCCTCGAGCTTGCGCTAGAGATCGAAGAGGTCAGTAATCGGTTTAAGGAATTGAGCTGGATTCGGTCATCACTTGGTTTTGATAGCGAATTACGCAACGAAGCACTCATTGTTGAGTCTGAGTTACAAACCCAGAGCCAGCGATTAAGAAGTCTGGTTGATAAACGAGAGCGTCTGAAGGTTACAGCGCCCTTTGATGGTGAGCTTGTTGATGTTGCGCCTGATGCGATGGTCCGCGATTGGCTTGCATCAGGGACCCGTCTTGCGACAGTGGTGGATAAGTCGCAAACCCGGGTTGAAGCTTACCTCCCGGAGCGTCAGCTTTCTCGAGTAGAAGTTGGTATGAGAGCGAAATTCATACCGGACTCCCTTGAATTCGGTACACATGATTTGATTGTAACGAAAATTGAGTTTATGGGGTCTCCAGAACTTAAAAATCTCTATGTTGCGTCCACCTTTGGCGGTGGTGTCGCTGTGAGAGAATCTGCGTCGGGGGAATTGATGACGGTGCAAAGTCATTATCGATTAGAACTCCAGGCAACGGAAGGTGAGCTGACAACGCATCAGGTGATCAGAGGGGTTGTTGTCATTGATGGAAAGGCGGAGAGCCTGTTTAGCCGGTTTAGAAAACAATTTGTCGCAGTATTCATTCGAGAAACAGGCTTTTAAGCGGTAATTCCATGGCAAAAATAATTTGGCCTTTTTATGCCTGGAAACAGCCCTGGTGACCGCCGCAAAAGCAGCCTTAGTAAACTCGGTAGAAAGTTAGGGAACAACGAGATTGACGATGAAAGTAAACATATTGGCTGGCGTAGGCGCTGAAATTACGGGCGTAGACCTTGCGAACAGCTCTGCAGTATTGGACTCTGACGAGATTAGGGCCGTGTTTTCCGAGCACGGTTTGGTCTTCTTTCGTGACCAACAACTATCTGAAGAAAACCACATCAAATTTGCGCAGACGTTCGGTGCGATTAATATCAATCGCTTCTTTGCGTCAAATAAGCAGTATCCGGAAATTGCGATGGTAACAAAAGAACCGGATCAAGTTGCCAACATAGGGGGCGGCTGGCACACGGATCACTCCTACGATCATGAGCCAGCGCTGGGTTCCATCCTTGTCGCAAGAGAGTTGCCTGAAAAAGGTGGGGATACCTTGTTTACCAGTATGTACAAAGCGTTTGAAACGCTATCTCCCGGGCTCAAGCGAACCCTTGAGGGGCTCTCGGCAGTGCATTCAGCCAGACATGTATTTGGCTCCGAAAGTGGATATGGCAAAGATGAAGCGGGCGCGGCTAAGGACAGAATTGGCAACTCTGAAATCGCTGACGAAATGGAGGATCCGATCCACCCGGTGGTGATTAGACATCCACTGAGCGGCCGGAAAGCACTGTATGTGAATCCGACGTTCACACTTCGGTTCGAAGGCTGGACCGCGAAAGAGTCTGCTCCATTGCTCGATTTTTTGTACCAACATGCCATTGATGATCGCTTTGTGACGCGCTTTAAATGGCAACCCGGTTCGATCGCGTTTTGGGATAATCGCGCAACCTGGCATTTTGCCCAAAATGACTACCAGGGTGAGCGCCGTGTGATGCATCGAATCACCGTTGAGGGTTGTCCTCTCTCTGCTGCATCTTCGTAGCCGATTGTTGGAGAGTTAGTCATGATGCGATTTATCGGGACCCTACTGTTACTTGTACTTTCTGCTTCTGCAACGGCTGATCGTGACCAGCGAGAAGAGTGGACGCTAAATCTGTACATTGAAAACGACCTCTTTTCCGAAACGGATCAGGACTATACCAGTGGCGTTCGGCTTAATTGGGTCTCGCCCGATATCACGGACTATATCGAGAATGAGGATTTGCCTGAATGGCTCAAGAGAGTCAATCGCAGGCTAACGTTCTTTCACAAAAATCACGAAGGCTTGCAGCGAAATGTGATGGTGTCAGTTGGACAACAAATTTACACGCCTGAAAGCCTGAATGACACTAACCTGATACTTGACGATCGACCTTATGCCGCCTGGCTATTTTTGGGTTTTGGTTATCAGACCCGCGCGGATGATCAATTAGATACGCTAGAAATACGCCTCGGTGTTGTTGGTCCCGCTGCGTTAGGAAAGCAGACGCAGGATTTGATACATGATTTGCGTGGTTTCGACAAGTTCCAGGGCTGGGATAACCAATTGCGTAATGAGCCAGGTTTTACGGCTGTGTGGGAGCACAAACGAAAACGAGTCTGGCATCTAGGCAATTTGGATATGGATGTCATCGGGCATTCTGGCATCGCGCTTGGGAACGTTAGAACCCACCTGAACGCTGGCGCGGAATTCAGAGTCGGTTGGGCGCTACCTGACGACTTTGGTACGTCTGCTATTCGCCCGGGTGGAGAGAATTCAACGCCGGATTCTGCATGGGATCCCAGAATCACCTCGGATCAAAGGTGGGGGCTTCACCTGTTTGTGTCGATGGATGTTCGATTGGTCGGTCACGATATCTTTCTTGATGGAAACACTTTCAAAAGTAGCCACGATATCGCAAAGGAGTCCGTCGTTGCTGATGCCGCGGTTGGAATTAGTTTTATCTATGGCGGCGGGCGTATTTCTTACGCCCAGGTATTTAGAACAAGAGAGTTTTCGCGACAGGATTCGTCTTTTTCCTACGGCTCGCTAGCGGTTTCGTACACTTTCTGAGCTTATAAGTTTAGAGATTAGGCTTCGAACACACTTAAGAGATAGCCCTGACCAGATATGGTGTGAATTTTTGCCGGCGCGTTAACCTGCTTGAGCTTCTTTCGGAGCGACGACACAGAAACATCAATCTTGCGGTTTCCATACGTCCAGTCACTTCCATAGAGCTGGCTGGAAATGTATTCGCGTGAGATGCAGACACCTTCGTGCTCAAAAAGAAAAATAAACAGAATGGCCTGATTGGTTGTGAGTGGAATACGGGTGTTATCTGGCCCAAGTACGGTGAGTTGTTGTTTATTGACTAGCCAGCCATTTTTCTGAAGTTCCTCTGACGCTTCGATCTTTGATCTGTCGAGTAGTCGCTTCACCCTGGCCGAAATAACACGGCTTTCTGCCATATCCATACAATCGTCAATACCATGCTGCAAGATACCCAGAATGTTTGGTCGCCGCTCCGCTGTGTAAGTGGCAATAATACTTCCGTCAAAATTCTGAGCCAGGTCATAGAGGCTGGCCAGGCTAAAACTGTCCAAATCGAAAACAATGACTCTGGCAGCGAGCGCTTCTTGAGTTAACTTTGTTGAAAGTGCAATGACAAGGCTGGAATCGTAGAGCGAATGTTCAATCTTTTCGAGAGACGCTGGCGTCGCGGTTAGAAGCAACACATCAATACTATTCGCCACGATTATTACTCAGCTTCGACGTAGCTTGGCTCAAAAATAGGCCGCGAGCCGGGTCGCAAGCGCAAGATAGGCTAATAGATAGGCTAATAGATAGACTAGAAAATAGCCTAATAAAAAGACCCCGAGAGGGGCACAAATGCGCGTAGGACCCTGAGAGGTTAGCAAAATGGTGGGTATCATGTGACATTATCGCGAAAGCATACCCTAGTGCTGTTTATCTTCTGTCTCGATTATGTAAAGACTTGTTTGTCATTGCTGATGCGGTCGGCGCAACGCTACGTTGCACTATCCACATTGAGCTTGTTCCGCCTTTGCAATAGAGTACAGCCCTTAAAAATACTCAAGGAAACCACCCGTGGCCAACTATTTTAATAGCCTATCACTCAGAGAGCAGCTCGCGCAGCTCGGAAAGTGTGAATTTATGGATCCAGCAGAATTTGTCGACGAAGCAAACTATCTCAAAGGCAAAAAGCTGGTTGTGGTGGGTTGTGGTTCTCAGGGTTTGAATCAGGGGCTCAACCTCCGCGATAGCGGTTTGGATGTTTCTTACGCGCTCAGACAATCAGCGATCGATGAGAAACGTGACTCTTTTAAGAATGCAACGGAAAATGGTTTTACCGTTGGCACCTATGCTGACCTGATTCCCACGGCAGACCTCGTACTCAACCTCACACCGGACAAACAACATACTTCAGTCGTGACTGAAATCATGCCGATGATGAAGAAAGACGCATGTCTCGCATACTCCCATGGCTTTAATATCGTCGAAGAGGGCATGAAAGTTCGAAAAGACATTACTGTCATCATGGTGGCACCAAAGTGTCCGGGTACCGAAGTGCGCGAAGAATACAAACGTGGATTTGGTGTGCCGACCCTAATAGCTGTTCATGAAGACAACGATCCCAAGGGCGAAGGTTTTGCTATTGCCAAAGCATATGCCGCTGGTACCGGTGGGCATCGCGCAGGTGTGTTGCTGTCCTCTTTTGTCGCTGAAGTTAAGTCAGACCTGATGGGTGAGCAGACCATTTTGTGCGGCATGCTACAGACTGGTTCCTTGCTGTGTTTTGACAAAATGGTAGAGAAAGGCCTGACTCCGGCATACGCATCGAAACTGGTCCAATACGGTTGGGAGACGGTCACTGAAGCGCTTAAGTACGGCGGTGTCACTAACATGATGGACCGATTGTCGAACCCCGCGAAAATCCGAGCCTACGAATTGGCTGAAGAGTTAAAGGGCCTGATGCGTCCGCTCTATGAAAAGCACATGGATGACATTATGACCGGTACTTTTTCATCCGGCATGATGGAAGACTGGGCGGATGATGACAACAAGTTGTTAGGCTGGCGAGACGCGACCGGCAATACCGCTTTTGAAACTGCCGAAAATACCGACGACGAAATCTCTGAGCAAGAATATTTTGATCACGGAATTTTAATGGTTGCCATGGTCAAGGCCGGCGTGGAATTGGCTTACGAAGTGATGACATCAGCAGGCATTAAAGCTGAGTCTGCATACTACGAGTCGCTTCACGAAACGCCTTTGATCGCCAACACGATTGCACGAAAGAAGCTGTTTGAAATGAATCGAACGATCTCCGATACCGCAGAATATGGTTGTTACCTTTTCAACCATGCCTGTTTCCCGTTGCTGCAAGACTTCATGAAGAAGCAGGATACTGACGTGATTGGTCGTGGGCTTGGGCTTAATGACACCGGTGTCGACAATCAGCGACTGATTGAAGTTAATGCTGATATTCGGTCGCATAACGTTGAACAGATCGGCCAGGTACTCCGAGGTTATATGGGTGCCATGAAGCGCATCGTCTGATCAGGTTTACCGGATGTTCCGGTTTGATAATGCCACAATTGCGTTCAATGAAGCGTTTAGTCTAAAAAATATGAACTGGGAAATACTTCCCGGTTCCTGTTGGGTGATTGTTGGACCAAACGGCAGCGGGAAATCTGCATTGGTATCAGCGCTAGCCGGTGAGTACCCTCTGGCTAGTGGGTCAGTAGAAACACAGGAAACTGTGGTAGCGATGGTCTCGCTGGAAGAGCAGGCTTCCCTGATCGATCGTGAAAAGCGCCTTGATGATAGCGATCTGACAGACAAGATCAGTCAGGGTACGTCCGTTCGAGAGATGTTGGACGAGGTCTGTCTTGATCCAGAGCTTCAGGCCGAACTCATTGTATTGCTCCGATTAGATAGTCTCCTTGATCACGGCTTTCGAAAACTATCGACCGGCGAAACGCGAAAAGTGCTGCTGGTTCGTGCTCTGACCAGTAAACCCGAGCTTTTGGTGCTAGACGAGCCGTTCGAGGGGCTTGATGCGGCAACGGCGCTCCAGGTTCGTGCCTTGCTCGACACTATGGTCGGTGAAATCACGGTAGTTTTTGCATTGAACCGACTCGATGAAATTCCCGAAGGTGCGACTCATGCATTGCGACTTGAGCGCGGTGTCATCGCTCAACAGTTTGAAGCTGAAAATGGAGCGCAGGCCCGGCGGCTCCTAAGTCAAATCAGCAACATTCGCTCCGAAGACTTGGATCTTCCTCCCCCCATAGATTCGGTCCCGTTGATACTCAACTCGGATGGCAGTCTTGTATCTCTTGTTAACACCCGAGTTGCCTATTCGGACCGGGTTGTCTTTGATCAACTTAACTGGACTATTCGGCCGGGGGAACATTGGCAGGTCAAGGGTGTGAACGGCAGCGGCAAGACCTGTCTGTTAAGCCTGATTACAGGCGATCACCCGCAGTGTTACGTCAATGACATTTCTGTTTTTGGGATGAAGCGGGGTAGTGGAGAGTCGATCTGGCAGGTCAAACAACACCTGGGTTTTGTTTCCACGGCGCTTCATTGGGATTACCGGCTGAGTGTCAGTGTCCTAAATGTCATTCTGTCAGGCTTCTTCGACTCGATTGGCGTCTACCAGAGTGCAAGCGAGGAACAAAAAGCCCGGGCAAACGACTGGCTGGCGCTAATGAACCTCGCCGGACGGCACGGCGAACCTTTCTCAAAGTTGTCCTACGGTGAGCAAAGACTCGTGTTGATTGCTCGTTCGATGGTGAAACATCCCGCTTTGTTGCTGCTGGATGAGCCGTGTCTTGGGCTAGACGAGGGCAACCGAGCGCTCGTACTTTCGCTAATTAGGCGAATCTGTGATGAAGGGCGTACGACGGTCGTGTACGTCACGCATCATCAGGAAGATGCTATAGAAAACATCCATCATAGTTTGGTGTTAGGGAAGCTCTGATTAAAGTCTATTCGTGCTGGGCCGCGCTGGCCTGACCAGCGTGGCCCGACCAGCGTGGCCCGACCTGCATACCCATTTAATCAAAGCTTCTTTAAATTAGACCCCGCAGGAATTGGGTTAAAAATAGTCGTCTAAGCTAATCTTTGTTAGGCCAGGCCTCGTTATCCAGCTCGTGACATTTCTTGATTTGTTGGCTCACCTGCTTGCCCTGTCGTAAGGCGCGATATTGGTAGATGCGGACAGGGCACAATCTGGTCGCCAAGACGAGATGTATCAAAAAACCGGTATCTCTGTGGACTCCGCCGTCTGGTAGCCCTAGTCTTATTTCATCAATTACTTGAATTAGGTTAATGGGGTTAGCTAAATGGGAATACTGGACGGGCAGAACGTGTTGGTGACCGGTGGCGGCAGTGGTATTGGACTTGCCTGTGCCAAGGCGTTTGCGGGAGACGGGGCCAATGTGCTCATTATGGGACGAAGCGAATCCAAATTGCTGGATGCCGCGAAGTCTCTGTGTGAGCTTTCTGACAATACGATTCAAACCTTTGCTGGTAGTGTCGCGGAAGAATCTGATGTCGCTGCGGCCGTCGAGAAAGCCAGTATTGGCGGCAAGTTGCACATCGCGATTGCCAATGCGGGTGTCGGTGGACTATCCCCAATTATGGCGACTGAAAGCGCCGATTGGGATCAGATCATGCAGACCAATTTGAACGGAACTTTCTATACCTTCAAGCACGCGGCAAAGGTAATGTCTGCGTCCGGCGGCGGTGCCATGTGCGCTATATCATCGATTGCAGGTGTTCGAACGCATCCATTCATGGGGCCTTACTGCGTGAGTAAAGCCGGCATCGATATGCTGGTTAAGAATACAGCGGATGAATTGGGGCGCGTTAACATTCGTGTGAACAGTGTTTGCCCGGGTCTGGTTGAAACAGAACTTGCCTCGGGTTTACTTGAAACGCCGGCAGTACTCGAAGACTATTTAGACTGTATGCCGATCAGCCGACACGGTGTCGTGGAAGATATCAGCAGCGCTGTGCGGTTTCTTTGCGGTCCTGAATCATCGTGGATCACTGGCGTTACCTTGAGCGTCGATGGAGGACATCATTTAAGGCGTGGTCCAAATGTGGAACCATTTTCGCGGATACTGTTTGGCGACGATGTCACAGATGGGAAAATGGCCTAGACTTTGTCTTCATTCGGGGTTTGTTTCCCATCGAGTCTTTCGATATCGACCAGACAGGAGAGCGCTGACGGACCCTGAGCAATATCAGACGTTCCAACGTCGGCCGTTACGGCGTTTGGGTTACCTGCATGGCAAGTTCCCTCTGCATCGGGTCGCCACCAGGCGCCCGTGGCAATGTGCAGGACCTTTTTCATTTGCCCTTCATCGATGACCGTTCCTGCCAGAAATGCACCCCGGTTGTTAAACACTTTAACGATGTCGTTATTCTTAAGGTTTTTCGCTGCGGCGTCGTCAGGATGGATATACAGCGCTTCTAGTCCTTTGATTTTCTGAGATTGGCTGTAGCTGCCGTGATCCAGTTGGCTATGGAGTCTCGTGGCGGGTTGATGGCTCACCAGACTAAACGGGAAATCACCAGGCTCACCTAGCCATTCGGTAGGTGTCTCCCATCGTGGGTGCTGTTCAGGACCCAGTGATATCTGGATTCGACCGCTAGTGGTGTTCAAAGGATGTTCTTTGGGGTGTGCTCGAAATTTCTCAAATAAATTTTGTGCGGGAGGATCAGGGAAATG
>Ga0222651_1001756_pt1 | contig 10173 bp, 7 predicted proteins | sample AntAcemetagen369_FD_179855 | JGI IMG/M metagenome (GOLD analysis project Ga0222651, IMG submission 179855) | Saline water microbial communities from Ace Lake, Antarctica - #369 | ecosystem: Environmental > Aquatic > Non-marine Saline and Alkaline > Saline | place: Antarctica: Ace Lake | collected...
CGTTAAGGACCCTGAGATTCGACGGGTACTAAAAGAAACAGATGGTCTGGGTACGGAAGCGACCCGGGCCAGCATTATCGAATTATTATTTACCCGGGATTTCCTGCAACGCCAAGGCAAAACGATTCGATCAACGGCTGCAGGTAAAGGCTTGATCACCAGTCTACCTGCAATGGCGACAACACCTGATATGACCGCTCAATGGGAAACATTGCTCAGTGCGATTAGCCGCAAGGAAGCCAGCTATCAGGCATTTATGTTGCCCCTGGAAGCTGCGCTACGTCACCTCATCACCCAGAGTCAAGTTCAGCTACCAACGGGTTTGAAGAACGTTCAGGCGAAAAAACGGTCCTTCAGGAAATCAGCCAAAAAACCCACAACCAAGCGCCGGGCTAAAGCACCAGCGCCACAAACATCTAAATAATCGTGTGGGGGTCAAGTGCCGGAGTCGATCATGTCGTTCGGCGGTCGGAATAGTGGGGTCGGAGTATTTACTCCGTTCCACTATCGTTTTGACCTCACTACTTAAGCAGATATTTAAGCAGATATTTAAGCAGATACTTGAGCAGATACTTGAGCAGATACTTAAGCAGATACTTAAGCAGATACTTGAGCAGATTCCGCTTCGCTGATGTAGGCGCTAAGCTTTTCCATCGCGGACATGGCTACCTTCAGCATTTCGGGATTCGGCTTTGGCGCCTCACCGCCAGCAAGGCTGAACCCATCGAGGCGCGACTCAGATAACCAACGCTGAAGATCGGGATGCGCGCTCCATGCGGCTCCGTTGATGGTATTGGCCAGCGTTGTTCTTAAAAAATCGATGTGGTTGTCAGGATGGGGGACAGGCGTGCAAAGCTGATTCTTCTCAGCTATGTCATTGAACGCGACCTCGATATGCGCGATGAATGCTGCGCTGAAAACTTGCTGGCAGGTTCTTACGGATTGCAGGGTTATTTTTCCGCTATCAAAGACATTGCAGACAGGGCGTCGCTCTAAACCATCGGCCGTGCAATCGACAAACAGTGTGTTTTTTTCATCAACGGGCACTTCACCCTTTTCGAGTTTGATTAGCCCGGGCGCCAATGACTCAACACGGCCCATGCGTATCACGTTATCGATTCGTCTCAACTGCTCCAGTTCATCGGTTGTGACCGTTGCACAACGATACATGGTGGGTTCGATATCATCAGTGAGGCGAAGCAGTTGACCGGATTCTCCGACCTTGTCGAATAGATCTTTCAGGGATGTCGATTCTGCTGCAATTTTGAGTTGTGCAGCAAAAACAGACGCGGCGCGTCCTGCGAGAATGCCGGGTTGAATGTTGGCTCGGTCAAGCATCCATGAGTCTCTAGGCATGATCCAGGAGATGCGTGCGGGGGTGACGTTATTACGCAGCAACCACAAACACGCGTCCATACCGGTCTTTCCAGCACCCACCACGACATAACTCATTTCTGGAGAAGCAGCTTGAGGTAGTCCATTAACAGGAACGTATTGAACGCCAGGCGCAATGGCATAGTCGGGCTTCTTCATTGAAGGCACCGTGACGTTCATGTAAGTCGCATCAACAACTGTTGTGGCAGAGATATCGATCGGCGCTCCCGTGATCCTCGAGCTTAAGTGTCCGTTGTCTGCATACTCCGTATTAGGGAAGTAGTGCACGCGCCCGGAAGGCAACAACTGCTCGCGCATCACCTGGTCAAAATAGGCGATCACTTCAGTGCCCGAGGCAAGTTCAAACAGACCTTTGTTCCAACCCACCTGATCTACGGTGTCATTCCCGAGACTTCTACTATTCACACCGTAAAAAGCAGAGGGTTGATGCAGCCTGACAAAGGGGTAGGCGTCATTCCAATGCCCGCCCGGGCGGTCGTGCCGATCTACAATCGCCATTGTCGCGTCCGTTTCATTCAAGAGTACATCGGCGAAAGCCATACCCATTGCGCCGCTGCCGACAATTAAATAGTCCACCTGAATTGACATGTTTTCCCTCTTGAACGCTATTTTTCGAGTCTGGATTCTAAACAGATGGAACCCATTCCACTAATACATAGGTAACCCGCAAGACTTCAATCTCTTCGTTATGTCTCAAGTCATCAGTTATGAAAATCGGAGGACGATGAAGTTTTCCGAGTGAAGGTTTATGGTATTCGCAGGAATTTTGTCGTTCTGCTGTCGAATGGGCAGATTGCGCCACCGTGTTAAAATGGTGGCTTGAAATTTATCGCACTTAGGAACCGTCCGTTACGCATGCCGTGATGATTTATGGCGATGACATTCGCGCCGAGTCGCTTAGTCTGCGGCGCTCGTCAACAACACATGTCAGTCAGTACCGGTAATCAATGCCAAGCTCTCATCTTTGACCCACTCACTCATAGAACCGTCGTAAACCGCCACGTCGGCGTGACCAATTAGTTTCAGTGCCAGTGCGTCGATCGTCGCGGAAATACCACCGCCGCAATAAGCGATGACTCTAGGTTTGTCCAGTACACCCTTGGCTTTGAACAGCCCTTCAAGATCAGCAGCGGGTTTGAAGCAACCATTCTTGAGTACCTCGTCGTAAAACACATTTTTACTGTTTTGAATGTGACCTTTGCGGCCGTAGCTCATGTCGGCGTCCCCGGAATAAACCCCTGGAGACAGTGCGTTAATAGTGCACACGTCGCCATCATCAATGGCGGCTGCGGTCTGGGCTTTGTCGGTCCAGTACGTTTGGTCCAACTTGACTGAGAAATTGCCCACTGCCGGGGTAGTTTGATCCGCCTTGACCTGCCGGTCCTCGGCTTTCCATTTTGCGAAACCGCCATCCAGTACAGCCACGTTTTTGTGGCCGCAGGAATTCAACATCCACCAGGCTCGAGTGGCCCACATCATGTGGCCGCTGCTGTAAAATACAACCTGACTATCATCGTCGATACCCGCAGCTCGGTATGCCGCCTGCAAATGTTCAGCAGAGGGCAGGGTGAAGCCTAATCCGCTGGTGGTGTCCGAAAAATCGTTTGCCAGATCCATAAAATGAGCAGCTGGGATATGGGCTTGCTTAAAATCGTCAATGCCTGATTCTGCGCGGTAGCCACTGGAGGCCGGGACCAAAGTCACCGTCACGTCAAATAAACGCAATTTTGTGTCGGGATCATTGATGGCTTCTGCCAGCTGAGCGGTGGATATCAGATATTCCGGATGTGAGTAGGACATGGTTGGCCTGTTAGTTGAGTAGTGTTGTGAGGCCTTTAGGATACCGCGTTAGTATTTGCAGTACACCCCACGACTTTTTTGAGTCCGACGACTTTTTGATGACTGATTCTGATGAGTTGATTCTGATGCTGATTGCAGAAAATGGCAGCGGGTAGCAGGCCTAAAAAGGCCCGCGCTATTTTCCTCTAGCTTCATTCGGGTCGTGTTATTTTTTCCTCAGATCTTTGATCATCCGCTCCAAGCTATCCAGTAACTCTATCGCTCCGAAATAGTACGCTGCAGCAATAACTGCAGCGATGAATATGGTCATCGTGATTCCCAGCTCAATTAGCAGGCTTTCCATTTTGAGTCTCCAGAGCCAAAACTGGGCATTATGAGAGGTCCATCGGAATCCAACTCAAATTTCATAGTATTTTTGGGCTGGAGGATTTACTCCGTCCCCCTTACTTTACTCCGACCACTTTAACGTCACCCCTTAACTTCCGGCAGAACCACTACGCGGCCACAATCTTCGTTTCGGCTTCTGCCTGCAGTTCTGCCACTCGCTCCTCGGTGAGATCATAATTCCAGAGGAGCGGTATGGTAATGAGCATGAACATTGCGGGCACGATGGAATACACACAGGTCAAAACCATCAGTGAAAACCAGGTGTTGGTGGTGTCTAGCGGGTCGGCCAGGGAATCAAACCCGGCTACGGTAACAATGGTTGTCGCGATAGTAATCCCAAGTGCGTAGGCCAGCTTCCTGATCATTGACCAGATAGAAAAATACGCACCAGCCCGTTTCAATCCTGTCTGGGCCGTATCCACATCAACGACATCCGCCGCCATGGATGCCGGTATCGCACTGAAGGCACCGATCGCAGATCCTTTACCGCACATGAGAATGATAAAAAACAGGAATTTGCCTGTTTCGACGCCGTCAAATCGATCGACCACTATCTGATGAGCACTGTCAGGCAGAAAGGACAGCACTCTGGGGATCTCGAAGGCGTCGTACCAGTGTTGGGGTGTAATCGCGACAATCGGTACTAAGCAGGCAAACAGGGTAAACCAGCAGACGGCGACCATCACCGTTTTGGCTTTGCCAAGTCTGCTGGAAAGCCAGAGCCAGATCGGAATGCCGATGACTGTTGAAAGGTAGTAGGGCGCTATATAAAGCCCGAACAGATCGGCAGAGAACAGCAGATGTTTGACAAAGAAGAACGCGAGGCTTGCTGTCATGGCACTGCCGAGACTCGACAGGGTGAAAATTGTGATCAGCTGCATGTAGGGTTTGTTCGCTAGAACAATTTTCATACTCTGTTTAAACGGTACTTTCTTTGCGGTTTCCTTAACTTCGTATTCCGGAACAACCATCACTGCGTTCAGGATGACGATCGGCATAATGATCGACATGATAATGCTGAGAAACCAGACGGCATCAACGGGCTTTGTGAAGCCAAAAAACAGAATGACAGCCGGCGTAAACGCAGCCACCAGAGAGCCTGCGACACTGAAGCCTTCCCGCCAGCTCGTGATGCGGGTTCGTTCATGGTAGCTGTCGGACAGTTCTGCCCCCCATGCGTAGTACGGAAGATCCTTGATGGTGGAACCGAGGTAGACAAGGGCGACCGTCGCAAAGAGGTAAGCATAGCCGTAGTTGAAGCTATGACCGAGCCAGGTCACTTCCGAAAACGTAACGGGTGGTACGAACAGCAACCATACCCCCAGTGCATAGATAGGGGTTCCAGCGACGATAAAGGGTTTTCGTCGCCCCCATCGCGTGCGAATCTTGTCGGAGAAAAATCCGATGAGCGGATCAGTAATCACATCGGTAAATCGAGATAGCGTAATCATGAGGCCAACCAGGCCGAGCGACAATCCGAAGCCGTCAGGGTCGGCATAAATGGCCGGGACATAGGCCACCAGCGGGAGGCCTACCAGTGACAGAGGCATCGCTGGTGCGCTGTAGGACGCAAGCTGCCACCGGCTGAGCTGACTATTGTTCGACTTCATCATGTTGGAAAATTCATAGTGTTGGGAAATTCATAGTGTTGAGAAATTCATAGTGTTGGGAAATTCATAGTGTTGGAAAAACTCCAGCTGGGTTGCTGCTAACCGGTTTGGTCAACCGCAACCCGCGTAGCGTCATTAGCGTGCTGTTTTAGTCATATCAGAGCGCCATTGGTGGAAGATCCATCCCTAACAGCGACTTGCCAATGGGTTCGTATAGCGCCGTGCCGATGGTGAAGTGACCGCCGACCGCCCGCACGTCCCGCTGGTAGCGCTCAAGGGGACAATCCATGCGATTTGCCGTAGTGTTAGTCAGCCTAACAGCAAGGTCCACCGCGTCAATTGCCGCTTGCCCACCGTAAGTGCAGGCCAGTCGCAATGGAGCAACCTGTGCGGTGGTAGGCACCTCACCGGCTTTCACCAATTCCCACACCGACGCAATGTTATCTTTTACGTAGGCGCGCGCTGAGCCCAATACCGCCTCGGCCTTGGCCACCTCAATCTGGGTGCTGGCGAGTTCGTTAATGGGTGTCGGCGTTCCGAAAGCCTTCTTCGTCTTGGCTATATCTGTTACTGAGTCTAGAGCGGCCCTCGCGACGCCAAGCGCTACAGCGACCTTGTTGTAACCAATCTTTGCGGACATTGGAAAGCTGAAGATAGGGCTTTTGTGCCAAGTGGGCATGCCCAGCATAGACTCTGCGCGAGCGTCGGGCACAAACACATCTTTGCCCAGCAGGTCATGGCTACCCGACCCGCGCATGCCGGCCACGTCCCACGTGTCGAGAATCTCGACGTCGCTAACGGGCATCAGAAACATACGCATCATCGGCATGGTTTCAGTCATCATCACCGGCTTGCCGTCTTGCATCACCATAGCGGTGCCGAAAAACCAGTGGCACTGGTGACAGCCGCTGACGTAGCCCCACTGACCGTTGACCTTCCAGCCGCCGTTCACCTGCTCCGCAGTTCCCGGTGGCCCAGCGGCACCACAAAATACTACGCGGGGATAGGGATCGCCGCCGAAAATTTCTTCAGACTGGGCTTGCAGCATAGATCCGGCCGCGAGGCCGTTGGTTTCGGAGCCGATCATGAAGTTCCAGCCGGTGGATCCATCGGCATAGGAAATTGCTTCGATTGTTTCCACCGTAGTCCAGGGGTCTACTTCTTCGCCGCCGAATTCCCTGGGTAAACACATCCGAAAAAGGCCTGAGTCATGCAGCGCCTCTACCACGGTGTTGGAAAGCCGTCGATTTTGCTGCGCATCATCCGCATGCTCGCGAATAAGCGGCTGCAGTGCACGTGCGCGCTCCAGGGGTGTCCCTGCCGAGGTATCTACTGCTTTATTTGCGTTCGCCATCGCCATCTCCTTTGTTATTAGTGCTGTTCATCCACTTGCCATACAACCGATGGAAGTGGTGAATTTTGATGAGTTCATGATGCTCGCGCGAAACGTGTCGCGCCTTTGCCACCTAAGTCGGTCCGGTGCCAAGAGAATATATCGTATTTAACGCCTTGGCGCGTACTACGGGACCGACACCGCTGTAGAGCCCACAACCGTGGCATGCTTCTTCAGCAATTGAGTATTTTCGGGGTCCGAGTATTTACTCCGTCCCCGTTACTCTGCTCCGTCCCCGTTACTTTACCGGCATCGAAGACTTGGTAGCGAAAGGACGAAGGAAGACCGAAGCGTTTAGCGACTAAGAATAAGGGCGGAAGCGCCGTTCACGAATCTGTTGAACCGCCGCTCCAAGCAGCGATCAATCTGAAATTGAGCTAAACCTTTCGTTCATTCGTAAAGTAGATACATCGAGTCACCCATTAAAACCGCAGATGGCCCTTTAACATTTAGAAGTACGATTTTGTTATGACCAACAATCCAAACGACAGGCGCTCTTTACCCGTTCCCCATAGACGTCTGTCTAGACTGGCTCGCATGGGTGCGATGGCCGTGGGGGTTGCGGGCAATATGGCAGTAAATGGCATCGCGCAGTGGACCGCAGGTCAGCGTCCGGCCGCGCGAGATCTTCTGCTAACGCCAAACAACATTCTTCGCGTGACACAGCAATTGGCCCAATTGCGCGGGGCAGCGATGAAAGTTGGTCAACTGATATCGATGGATACCGGTGATTTTATGCCGCCTGAACTCGCACAAATCATGGCGAGGTTACGCGAAGATGCCGACAGCATGCCGCCTTCCCAGCTTAAGCGGGTATTGGCTAAACAGTGGCCAGACAATTGGCGTGAGTCATTCAAATCGTTTGATATGCGTCCTATCGCCGCAGCATCTATTGGCCAGGTACATCGCGCGCAACTCAACGATGGGCGTAACTTGGCGATCAAGGTCCAATACCCAGGCGTAGCGAGGAGTATCGACAGCGACGTTGAAAATATTGGCGTCCTGATTAAGTTGTCTGGGTTGATCCCCAAAGGGTTCGAGCTAACGCCGTATTTACAAGAAGTGCGTGATCAGTTGCACGAGGAAACCAACTACGCGGCTGAGGCTGGTCATCTTAGACGGTTTCATGGGCTTGTGGCTGATACACCGCATTTCGTTGTGCCTGGTATTCATGAGGATTGGAGTACGCCAAGCATCTTGGCGATGGAGTATGTTCCAGGAATCTCGATTGAAGAGGTCGCGACGTTTTCTCAAGTAGAACGTGATCAGATTGCCACGAAATTAATTGTACTGACGCTACGAGAATTATTTGAATTCGGGGTGATGCAAACGGATCCTAATTTCGCGAACTATCGGTACCAGCCTGACACGGGGAGTATTGTTTTGCTCGATTTCGGCGCGACGCGAGAAGTCGCGCCAAAAATTGTCGAACAATACCGCCAGTTATTGCGCGCAGGTCTCACAAATGACGATGCTGCGCTGATTAAGCTTGCACAAAGCATCGGTTTTTTCGGCGTGGAGACCAGTGCAGCTCACCGTGATCAAATCTTGCACATGATGCGGCTGGTTTTTGCGGCGCTGGCCGCGCAAAAGAGATTCAATTTCAGCGATCAAACCATTGCCAAGAAGCTGCAAGCTGATGGCTTTGCCTTGTTAGAAGATGGCTTTATACCACCGCCTTTGCCGATTGAAGTCTTGTTGTTGAATCGGAAAATCGCGGGGGTTTTTCTTTTATGTGCACAACTATCCGCTTCAGTAGATGTCTCTACATTGCTGCGGTCCTTCGTCATAGAAGAGTAAGTGGGGTCGAGTAAGAAGGGTCGAATAAGCGGGGTCGAATAAGCTGGGTCGAATCAGTGGGTTCGGAGTAATAATTCCGAATGCGTTACTGTCGCAGCCCCGTTAGTTGTGTTCCAAAAACGAAGCGAGTTCGCCATAGCTTATCCTCTCGTCCTTATTGCAGTGCTTTACTCGGGGGTGCATCTTGGGCCTCCGCGGCGGCGCGGGCTCGTCGCTCGCTGCGGCGGCGTAACAGACCCATGAGACGATGATGACGCTCTTCGGAGATCGGGTAGTTCCACATTACGCACAGCGCACCGATGTAACAGAGTATTGGCAAGAACACGAAGACGACGCGCAGGGCAAGAATCTGCGTTGGTCCGTTGTCTCCCGACGCCTGAAAGTCGAACAGCGCCACCGCGTTCAGTGCAAATCCGGCTGCGAGGGCAGACACCAGCTTGCTGGCCAGGGACCACACTGAAAAGAATAACCCGGTCCGGTCTTCGCCGCTTTTGAGTCGGTCTAGGTCGATGACATCGGCTTTCATGGCCGCAGGCAACGCCGAGAAGCTGCCGATACCAATACCGAGAATGAAGAAGACAACCATCATCCAGTACAAATCTCCCGGGCCAAGAAACCAATAGCCGGGCTGCGCGATCAGCACGGTGATCATGCCCGCTACCCAGGCATTGCGCTTACCGAACCTGCGAGCGACAACACCCCAAAGCCCCACACCAAGCAGGTTGGCAATATAGAACACCAGCAGAACCACGTTGCTGGCAATGTTGGCCTCCAACACGTGGATCACAAACAGTATGTACAGCGGAGCGCCGAAGGCGGGCCCTAGCCCGGAAAGAGTAAATCCAAGCATGAGACGTTTGAAGGGACCGTTGTTCCACATCACGCGTAGGCCCTCTCGTGTTGAAATGCGCCGGGACTCAATGGGTACGCCTTCCGGCACGCGCCAGAGCAATAGCACAGCCGGGATCAGAAATACGGTGGCGCAGATCGCGACCACGTGCAGAGACTCATCGATGGCGTAGCCATAGCCCATCAGTCCACCGGTGATCAGCGGCACGGTGATGGCGATCAGCGTGCCCACTATGCCAAGAGCCGTACGAAAGCTAGCGATCCGGGTGCGTTCATGATAATCCGTCGATAGCTCCGCGCCCCAGGCGTAGTACGGAATGCTAATGAAGGTCCAGCCCAACCAAATGGCCACGAGCCAGATGCCAAAGTACAAGTTGGTCATCGGAACGGATGGTACGAACAACATCCATACAGATAACAGCATCAGTGGAGCGCCAAGCATCACCCAGGGTTTGCGGCGGCCGAAGCGTGTTCGCGTTCGGTCGCTAAGTTGACCAATTAACGGGTCGGTGATGACGTCACTAATTCGGGCCAGCATGAGTATGGTGCCGACCGCCGCCAGAGACAGGCCTAAGTCTCTGGTATAGAACGGCGCGATGAACAGCCCCAAAGGGGTGGCCGCCATGGCCAGAGGCGATTCGATGAGTGCGTAGCGGAACAACTGCTTGTTCGATAGATGATTTGAGGTCGTGGTGGCCATTCGTTCTCCTAGCAATCGATAATGCTGGATCATGGCGCCGGTAGCAAACAAGGAAAGCGCAGTGATTTCCACAAAAATATTGGATTAAAAATATCGGGTCGAATAGATAATAAATGGGGTCGATTAAATGGGGTCGAATAAATGGGGTCGGAGTAGAATGGCACTTACTTAAGCTTCTTAGGATGGCCAAAATCAAGCACCTGTTGTCTTGCTTCGTTTCTCGGTTTACGAAGTAATGG
>Ga0222651_1001761_pt1 | contig 10144 bp, 8 predicted proteins | sample AntAcemetagen369_FD_179855 | JGI IMG/M metagenome (GOLD analysis project Ga0222651, IMG submission 179855) | Saline water microbial communities from Ace Lake, Antarctica - #369 | ecosystem: Environmental > Aquatic > Non-marine Saline and Alkaline > Saline | place: Antarctica: Ace Lake | collected...
TACGTCATCCTCCGCGATGCATTCCGGAAGCCAGCGCGCCGAACCAAGCCAGCGACAGACGCAACGGCCGGTCTGCATTGGCTGGTAGCGTTCGGCGGCATGGATGCCGCCGGGCTGACAGCCCGCGCGCTCGATGCGCTGGTCCTGGCCACAGGGCCGTCAGACCGCGCCACCATCGTCATTGGCGGCGAGAACCCAGCCCGCCGGGCCCTCGAAGCAGCGGCCAACGCCCAGGGCTGGCAAGCCATCGTCGATGCGCCCGAAATGGCGCCGCTTATGGCGATGGCTGACATCGGCATCGGCGCCGGCGGTCTCGGCCTTTGGGAACGCCATGCCATGGGCCTGCCAGGCTTGGCCGTGATCGTAGCTGACAATCAACGGACACAGGTCGAGGCCGCTGACGTAGCCGGGCTCGCCGTCAGGTTAGACTCAGCTGATCTCGATAAGCACAAATTTGCCGAAGCGGCTTCAGCTATCGCGAAGAACGCTTCCCGTCGGGCGGAGATGGCGGCGCGCGGCCAGGCCCTGGTTGACGGCCTAGGCGCCGAACGAACGGCGATGGCTATCGCCGCGCTTATCTAGCGGCAGCCACGGCGATGAAGCGATCCACCGTCCGGCCATCGCTGGCGAAGGGAAAGACCGCGAGATCGCCTTCTGCCCCATCTTCGTCGCTGGCGTAGGCTGGCTGACCGGTTTCGGCGGCGCGCATGGCGCGGGCGACGTGCGGCGCAACATCATCCAACACGTCACCGGCCCGGCAGCCACCCGTCAATTTGCGGTGATGCGCGCCGATCAAACGCGCCCGATAATGGGCAACCGCGCCATCGTTCACGACTTCAAGCGCCATAAGGTGCGGCAAAAGCCGGCGCACCATCATGGCATCCATGCGGGGCGCGGTCGGGATGGCGTCGCCTGCCGCGCAATCCCGCCAAGCGGCTTCAAATTCCTTGATCGGCCCATGCATTGCGGCCAAAGCATCCTCACGCCACATAGCGCTTTTCCTAGCTGAAATGATCGCCGATGTGCGAACGACTTCAGAAGATGCACAGGATAGCTTCTCGTCGCCTGAACGCGGGAAAGTTGGATTTGATCTAAAAGCGCCGCAGCCTGGCTGCCTACCGGTAAGTCAGACGTAGCCGAGCGCTTCGTTCAGCTGATCCAGCAGGCCCGACGCGGCTTCTGAAATCACGGTGCCCGGCGGAAAAATCGCCGCAACGCCCGCGTCCTTCAGTTCCTTGTAGTCCTGTGGGGGGATCACTCCGCCAATGACGACGAGGATGTCTTCCCGACCTTGATCCTTCAGCGAAGCGATCAATTCCGGCGCCAGCGTCAGATGCCCCGCCGCCAGCGAGGATGCGCCGACGATATGCACATCGTTCTCGACAGCCTGGCGCGCGGCTTCTTCCGGCGTCTGGAACAAGGGGCCGATATCCACGTCGAAGCCCAGGTCCGCGAATGCCGTCGCGATAACTTTCTGGCCGCGGTCATGGCCGTCCTGCCCCATCTTGCAGATCAGGATACGCGGCCGGCGGCCATCGGCCTCGGCAAATGCGTCCGCCTTGGCGCGGACTGCGTCGACCTGGCCAACGTCGTCGCCCATCTCGCCAGAATATACGCCGGACACCGCCTTCACCTCCGCCACATGCCGCCCGTAGACCTTCTCCAACGCATAGGAGATTTCGCCGACCGTCGCACGCTTGCGCGCGGCATCGACCGCAAGCGCCAATAGATTGCCCTGGCCCGTCTCCGCCGCATTCGTTAGGGCATCCATCGCGGCCTGGACAGCGTCGCCGTCCCTTTCGGCCCGCACCTTGTTCAGTCGCGCGATCTGCGCCGCCCGCACCTTGGCGTTGTCGATCTTCAGCACGTCGATAGTTTCGTCATGGGTCGGCTTGTGCTTGTTGACGCCGACGATGGTCTGTCGACCGCTGTCGATCCGCGCCTGAGTGCGCGCGGCCGCTTCTTCAATACGAAGCTTGGGCAGCCCAGCCTCAATGGCTTTCGCCATGCCGCCCATCTCGTCGATCTCCTGGATATGCGCCCAGGCCTTCTTGGCGAGCTCGGCGGTCAGGCGCTCCACATAATAGCTGCCGCCCCAGGGATCGATGACGTTGGTCGCCCCGCTTTCCTGCTGCAGCACCAGCTGGGTATTGCGCGCGATGCGGGCGGAGAAATCGGTCGGCAGCGCCAACGCCTCGTCCAGCGCGTTGGTGTGCAGCGATTGGGTGTGACCCTGGGTGGCCGCCATCGCTTCCACACATGTGCGCACCACGTTGTTGTAGACGTCTTGGGCCGCGAGGCTCCAACCGCTGGTCTGGCAGTGGGTGCGCAGCGCCAGGCTCTTCGGGTTCTTAGCGCCTTCATCGCGCATCATCCGCGCCCACAACAGGCGCGCGGCCCGCATTTTTGCGACTTCCATGAAGAAGTTCATGCCAATGGCCCAGAAGAAGGAGAGCCTGGGCGCAAACGCGTCAACGGACAGGCCGGCTTCCTTACCGGCGCGCACGTAGGCGAGACCGTCAGCCAGGGTATAGCCAAGTTCAAGGTCCGCCGTCGCGCCCGCTTCCTGCATGTGATAGCCGGAGATCGAAATCGAGTTGAACCGTGGCATCTTCTCGCTGGCATAGGCGAAAATGTCGGAGATGATCCGCATCGAAGGCCCGGGCGGATAGATGTAGGTATTCCGGACCATGAACTCTTTCAGAATGTCATTCTGAATCGTCCCGGCAAGCTTCTCCGGCGGCACGCCCTGCTCTTCGCCCGCAACGATATAGAGCGCCATGATCGGCAACACGGCGCCGTTCATGGTCATGGAGACGGTCATTTCATCCAGAGGAATGCCGTCGAACAGGATCTCCATGTCGGCAATGCTGTCGATTGCGACGCCCGCCATGCCGACGTCGCCCGAAACGCGCGGGTGATCGGAATCGTAGCCCCGGTGGGTCGCCAGATCGAACGCGATCGAAAGGCCCTTCTGGCCGGCGGCCAGATTGCGTCGATAGAAGGCGTTGGAATCCTCCGCCGTCGAGAAACCCGCATATTGCCGGATCGTCCACGGGCGCTGCACATACATCGTCGGATATGGCCCCCGAAGATATGGGGCCACGCCGGGCGCCCCATTCAGGAAGTCCAGGCCCGCAACGTCGCTTTCCCCATAGATCGGCTTGACGGGAATACCTTCAGGCGTCTCCCAAGGACTTGCGTCGTTTGGCGTGGCTACGCCCGAGGCGGCGTCCAGATCGAGCGTGATATCGGCAAAATTCGGGATGGCGGAGGCGGTTCCGGCCATGAGCGTCAAACTCCTATAGCCTGGTGAGCGGACGTGAGCGCGGCCAACAGGTCCACGCCCATATAGACATAGTCGTCGATGCCGGCGGCGTCGAAAGCCGCGCGGTCTTGTGGCGGTCGGCCAGCGAGCCAGACCTGGGCCGCGCCGGCTGCTTTCAGCGCGCGGGCCATTTCGGCGGCATGCGCCCCGTAGCCGTCGTCCGTGCCGCAAATGCACGCGATCCTGGCGCCGCTGGCTTTGAAGGCCGTCACGGCTGCGGCAGGGTCCTGGAAGCCGCCGTCGCTCGCGGCAACGATGCCGCCTGCGGCGAAGGCATTGGCGGCAAACGTCGCTCGGGCCGTGTAGGCAGCGAGCGCGCCGATATTCGCCAGGAAGACCGCGGGTCGCGCGCCGTTGCTGTCGGCGTATGCGTCGCTGACGTCGCGCAGCGCCTCGAAAGGCCCAGCGACAGCCTGCACCCTCAAGACCCCCTCGCCCATGGCCAATGGCGCATCCAGCAGTTTCGCGCCACGCCGCCAATCCGCAGACGCGACTTCCGCGGCGGATTTCAGATCGACAGGCGCTAGAGGCAGTTCATCCAGGTTGGCATATTCCGATACGCCGATGATCGCTTCCCGGCGGTTCGCCGCGTTCTTGGCCCGCGCCGCCGCCGTTTCACGGATTCTGGCTGGCAGCATGCCGCCTTGGATCGCCTGGGCCATGCCGCCAGCGCGCTCGATCTCCTGGAACATCGCCCAACCGGCCTTGGCCAGATCCTGGGTCAATCGCTCGACATAGAAGGAACCGCCGCTCGGGTCTGCGACCCTGGCAAGGTTACTTTCCTCCGCCAGCACGATCTGCAGATTCCGGGCGACCCGGCGCGCCAAAGGATCGCGTCCGCCGCTTCTGGCGTCGAACGGCAGCACTGTCAGCCCGTCCAGACCGCCGACTGCGCCCGCAAAGCCGGCGATGGTCGCGCGCAGCACGTTCACATGCGGGTCGTGCCGGGCGAACATCCTCTCGGCCGTCACGCCATCCAACCGCATGCCGACGCCGTCAATGCCCGCTGCGCGCAGCACCGCCGCCCACAGCGCCCTGGCGGCGCGGGCCTTGGCGATGGTTTGGAACTGGTCCTGGGAGAGCGCCAACGTGAACGCGATGCGCCCCGCCGCCGCCGTCACGTCCATGCCGGCGGCTTCCAAGCCGCGCAGATAGGCCACGCCGCTTGCGATCAGGCAGCCAAGCTCCTCCGCCTCACTGGCGCCAGCGTTGAAGAATGCCGCCGACGATGCGGTCATCAGAAAGGCTTGGTCAACGCCGTCCAGCGCCAGAGCGGCCGCACACCAAACTTGCGTCAGATCCGCGTCCAGGCCCGTCAGCGCCAGCGCCGACAACGGGTCGAGGCCGAGGCTGGCGCCCGGAGCAAGACCGCCGGCGCCGGCAAGCGCCGACAGCGCCTTGGCCGTCGCCATTCCGGCAAGGCCAGCGTCAAACGCGACAGGCGTAGTCGACAAATCGACAGCCTGAAGGGCGGCTCTGAGCGCCGCGCTGGCATGCAGCGCCGCACCGTCAGCGCCGACCAGATCCGGGCGGCTTTCCGGCGTGGCGCCGGAGCGAAGCGCATTGTCGAGGCGGATCAGAACCGAAGTCGCGCCTTCGTTCAGATCGACGGCGATCTGGGCGGCCGTGTCGTCGGCGCTCGGCCCAGTCGCGGCCTGGCGAATGTCCCACCCGATAGCGCGGCCGCCACGACCAGATGTGGGGCGTAGCGGATGTTCGGGCGTGTCGGCCGCCGTATAGAGCGGCTGGAGCCGGATGCCGTCATCGGTTTCCGTTGTCAGCGCCTTATCGAAGTCCCGGCCTTTGAGCGACGTCTCGACGAGCGCCCGCCAGGCGTCATAGTCCGTCGGCTCGAAACCTTCGGCGAGTTTCATGTCTGCAACATCGCTCATTCAGAATACTCTCGGACGGTCGGATAAGGTCATATGAGCTACCGCGACGCGCGATTAAGCGCAATCTTCCAGGCTGAGGCCAAGCCGGCGGAACCGGGCGTCGATGGCATAGCGGGCGACGTCGCCTAGTTTTGCCAGGTCATGGGCGAGCGCAGCGTCCGCGTCGCCAAGCTGATTAGGATGCGCCGCCACGGCGGCTTCCATCGCCCGGCGCGCGTCTTCAAGCACGATCCGCGCCGAAAGGGTCCCGGCGTCCGTCGGATCGTCGATGAGAAGACGCTCGACCGCGCGCATCCGGGCCGCAAGCCCGCCCGCCGTAACTGGGTCTATCGGCTTGAACGCCGCCGCCAAACGCTCATAGGCCCCGAGCCGCGCCCAGGCGCCAGCGGAGTCTTCATGATCGCGGAGCGGCGCCACCATCGTCGGGTAAATGTCGTCGTCACCGCCAAGGCGATCCGTCGCCGGCACAAAAACATTCTCCAACGTCAGTGAGGCATGCCCGCACGGCTTCAGAAAATTGACATGCTCACTGGCATGGACCGTCAGCCCCGGCGCGTCACGCGGCACGAGGAAGCTGGCGAAGCGCTTCCGCCCGCCGGCGTCCATATCCGCCACAACCACGATTGCGAACACCGCCGCGATTGGCCCATTCGTCACATAGGCCTTCTGGCCGTTCAGCCGAAACCCGTCGCCGTCTGGCGCGGCGCTGGCGGAAAGCCGCTTTGGGTGCGCGCCGGCGCCGGGCTCAGACACCGCAAAGGCGCAAGAAACGCGGCCGGCCGCGATCTCCGGGCGCCATTTGGCTTGCTGGTCCGGCGTCGCAAACCGGGAAAAAATCCAGTCAGAGAGTAGATTATGGCTCTGCCAGGTCGTCACCAAGCCTTGCACGCCCGCCCCGTAGGCAAAGGCGCGCGCAATCGGGCCGATCTCTGCGGTCGTCAGGCCGGCGCCGCCGAACTCCGCCGGCGTCGCCAGTCCGAGCAGCCCGGCGTCGGCCATCTCCGTCCAAAGCTCCGGCGGTATGGAGTCGGCTTCAAACAGCCGTGGATATGCCCCACGCGCCGCCCGGCCGATGCCCTTAGCGACGTCCGCCCACTGTTCCGCCGAATGCGCCAATCGACTGTCCTCCCGCTGCGACTTGGGAGCATAGCGTAAGCCGCACTTCGATGTTTAGAATGCGCCCGGATCTGACAATGGGAGTTTTAGCAAGTGTCTTCGGATTTGGTGCTAGTAGACGTTGATCGCCGTGGCGTGGCGACAGTCACTATCAATCGAGCGGACGTCAACAACGCCTACAATGGCGATATGATCCAAGGCTTCTTGACCGCGTTTGGCCAGATCGCCGCTGATTCCCAGGCGCGTGTCGTGGTGCTGCGCGGCAAAGGCCGTCACTTCCAGGCAGGCGCCGATTTGAAGTGGATCATGTCCCTCAAAGAGAAATCCTTCGAGGAGAATCTGGCCGTCTCCCAGGCCACCACAGACGCGGTGCGCGGCTTGAACGAGTTCCCGAAGCCAACGGTGGCGCTGGTCCATGGCGGCTGTTTCGGAGGCGGGGTTGGGGTCGCGTCCAGCTGCGATATCGTCATCGCTTCAGAGGACGCGTTCTTTGCGATCACCGAAGCGAAATGGGGCCTGATGGCCGCGCCGATTTATCCACAACTCATCGCCCGGATCGGCGTCGCCCATACCCGCCGCTATTCGCTGACCTGCGAACGCTTCGACGCGCACAAGGCAAAGGAGATCGGCCTCGCGGATGAAGTCTGTCCCACAGGCGGGCTTGACGCGGCGGCGGCTCCGCTGATCGACTATCTGTTGGATTGCCCGCCGATTGCGCTCGCTGAAACCAAAGCCAGCATTATCGAATGCGCCGGCTTGGCGATCGACGACGCTCGCGCCGCCGAACTGGCGCTGCCACATGCCCAAAAGCGGCTGACGGACGAAGCGACGGAAGGCCTGAACTCCTTCATCGAGAAGCGCGCGCCGAAATGGCGCCCCGCCGCATGAGCCGACCGCAGCTCTTTTCGCCGCTGACGCTGAGGGGCGTCACGCTGCCAAACAGGATCGTGCTGGCGCCCATGTGCCAGTATTCGGCGACGGACGGTTTCGCGAACGACTGGCATCTGGCCCATCTCGGCCGCTACGCCATGGGCGGTTTCGGCTGCGTCATGGCCGAAGCCACCGCGGTCGAGCCGCGCGGCCGCATCACCCATGGCGATCTCGGGCTGTGGTCGGACGACCAGGCGGCGCCGTTGAAACGGATCGCCAACTTTATCCGTGGCCAGGGCGCCGTGCCCGCCATCCAATTGGCGCATGCCGGCCGCAAGGCCAGCATGCAGCGTCCGTGGCAGGGCAACGGTCCGCTCGATGCGACCGATTTCGCCCGCGGCGAAGAGCCGTGGAAGATCGTGGCGCCATCCGCGATCGCAATCGATGACGGCTATATCCAGCCGGATGAACTCGGCGACGTCGAAATCACCCGTCTGGTCGAGGCTTTTCGTCAGGCGACGGCCCGCGCCGACGCCGCCGGGTTTGATGTGGTGGAGGCCCACGGCGCCCACGGCTACCTGATGGCAAGCTTTCTCTCGCCGATCACCAACCGCCGCAACGATGCCTTCGGCGGCGACCGCGCCGGGCGCATGCGGTTCCCCTTGGCGGTCGCGGAGGCGATGCGGAGCGCCTGGCCGGCCGACAAGCCGCTGTTCTTCCGTGTTTCCTCCATTGACGGCGCTGAGGGCGGTTGGGACATGGAGGACACGGTCGTATTCGCCACTGCGCTGAAAGCGCTCGGAGTCGATGTCATGGACTGTTCGTCCGGCGGGCTTTCTGGCTCGGGCACGATCCAGAATTCGAAGCGCGGCCCCGGTTATCAGGCGCCCTACGCCAAAGAAACCCGGGAGCGAGCGGGTATCGCGACCATGGCCGTCGGCCTCATCCTGGACGGTCCCCAAGCCGAAGCGCTCCTGGATGAGGACTGCTGCGACTTGATCGCCATTGGCCGTGAGGCGCTCGCCAACCCTCAATGGGGCCATGACGCCGCAAAGACGCTCGGCGTCGATCCAAGCTATGCGCTCTGGCCGGAGCAATCCGGCTGGTGGCTCGACAAACGCGCCCGCGCCATGACGCGCGCTTAAGACGGAAAAGGATCACCAAGATGCGAGCACTTGTGACTGGCTCAAGCAAAGGGATTGGCGGCGCGACCTGCATCCGCCTGGCGGAGGACGCCAAGCGCGCGGGCCGCAAATTGCAGATTGCGGCCGCTGAGATGCGCCCGACGCCGGACAACGACGCCCTGAAGGCTGAACTTGAAAGCCTCGGCGCCGAGGCGATCACGCCCTATGCCGATCTCCGGGACCCGGATGCGCCGGCGCAATTGGTCGCCGCCGCCGTCGATGCATTTGGCGGCCTGGATTGCGTGGTCTCGAATGCCGGCGCAGTGGCGCCTGGTCCCTTGAACGACTTGTCGGTCGAAGACTGGGACTTCGTGATGAACGTCAATGTTCGCGCCGCCTGGCTTTTGGCGAAGGCGGCGTTTCCATATCTCAAGGCGGGCAAAGGCGCGTTCGTCGCGATCGCTTCGATGTCGGGCATGGGTCCCCACCCGCAATTGGGCGCCTACAGCCCAAGCAAGGCCGCCTGCATCAACTTGACAGCGATGTTGGCCCAGGAATGGGCCCCAGATGGCGTGCGCGCAAATTCTGTCGCGCCTGGCATGATCAAGACGCCGTTTACCGCTAACGTGTATGCAGACCCGGAGATGGAGCGACGGCGCAATGCCGTCGTGCCCATCGGCCGGGTTGGAACGCCTGAAGACATCGCAGACGTCATCGCCTTTCTTCTGTCGGGCGATGCACGCTATATCACTGGCCAGAACATATGCGTCGATGGCGGTTTTGCATCGTCAATTCTGACCCATATCCCTGGACGACCAACGAAGAAGGAATGAACGCTTGCGCGCCCTCCTGATCCGTACTTTGACGGCGGCGATCTTCGCCACAACTCCTTTGACTGCGATAGCCAGTCAAGCGACCGACCACATCCGCAACCTCGCCGACCAAGCGATTTCAACCTTGGCCGACACCAACGGCAATTTGTCGGAGCGGGAGACAAAGCTAAGCCCAATCCTCGCCGACGGCTTCGATATGGCGCATATCGCGAGATTCGCGATGGGCCGCTACTGGAACAAGGCGACCGAAGACCAACAGCGCCAGTATGTCGCCGCCTTTTCCCAGTACGTGATCGCTACCTACGCCCGACGCTTCGGCGGTTATTCCGGCGAGAAACTGACTATCCTGAACGAGCGGGAATTGGGCCCTAAAGATTATTCGGTAGTCACGCGCATCGAACGGGCAGACAATCCGCCAATCGACGCGGAATGGCGCGTCCGCATCGACGACGGCCCCGCGAAAGTAATCGACGTGGTTGTGGAGGGCGTCAGCATGTCAGTAACCCAACGAGCCGAGTTTGCATCGGTTGTCCGGCAAAACGGCGTGGACGGGTTGATCAGCGTTCTGCAAGCGCGCTCCGGCCGCCTGAAGGCGCAATAATCGTGGACGCTGGCCGCACAGGCAAAACCCTAAGAACGCTGCTTCTGGCGGCGACGTTGGCGGGCGTCAGCAGCCAAGCCACGGCGCAGAATTTCGCCACTGGCGTCGCAGCCTATGAAGAAGCGCGCTTCGAAGATGCCCGCGCTATCTGGCGCCCCCTGGCGGATGCTGGCGATCCGCGCGCGGCCTTTAATCTGGGCGCGCTCTATATCGAGGGTAAAGGCGTGCCGCGCGACCCGGCGCAGGCATTCGATTGGTGGCGCCGAGCGGCCGAAGCCGAACATGTCGGCGCTCAACACAATCTAGCGCTCAGCCTGATCGCCGGCGAAGTCGGCCCGCCTGACTTTTCCGAGGCGCTGCACTGGCTGGTGCGCGCGGCG
>Ga0222651_1001762_pt1 | contig 10143 bp, 5 predicted proteins | sample AntAcemetagen369_FD_179855 | JGI IMG/M metagenome (GOLD analysis project Ga0222651, IMG submission 179855) | Saline water microbial communities from Ace Lake, Antarctica - #369 | ecosystem: Environmental > Aquatic > Non-marine Saline and Alkaline > Saline | place: Antarctica: Ace Lake | collected...
AACGCTTTCAGATTACAATGTTGTTTGGAATAGTCCTTCAGAGAATTCTTTGGGATCTATGCCAATAGGAAATGGGGATATAGGAATAAACCTATGGGTAGAGGAAAACGGGGATTTACTATTCTATCTTTCAAAAACCGATGCTTGGAGTGAAAATGCAAGATTGTTGAAATTAGGAAAAGTAAGACTTTCCTTGTCGCCCAACCCTTTTAAAACTGGGTTGCCGTTTATGCAGGAATTAATACTTAAGGATGGTGTAGTGCATATAGAAGCGGGGTCAAAAGAGGAATTGGTCTCCATTGATGTTTGGATCGATGCCAATCATCCAGTGGTAGAGTTGGATGTAAAAAGTGAAATTCCCATTTCTGCTATAGCTTCAATGGAACCATGGAGAACCGAACGCAGGCAAATTACCGATAAAAACGAAATACACTCTGCCTATGGAATAAACGGAGGCCCTGATGTTTTTGTGGAGAAGGATTCTATACTGAAAGGCAAGGGTGATATAATCTGGATGCACAGGAATAACAGATCCATTTGGAAGGATAATTTGAAATTGCAGGGGCTAGAGAGGTATTCGAAACAAAATAACGATCCTTTGTTTCATCGTACTTTTGGTGGATTGATTCGTTCAAAAGAAATGGCAAAAGCAGGCCAAAAGAAATTAAAAATTGACAATGCCGTAAAACAGTTCTCAATTTCGGTTTATGCTTTAAGCTCTCAGACGGAAAATCAAAACGACTGGACACAACAAATCACGCAAAGTGCAAAAAGCATTGGACTGTTATCGCGTAACCAAAGATTTGCAGATCATAAAAACTGGTGGCATTCTTTCTGGAACCGCAGTTATATTCACTTATCCACGGACGATGTCAATGAAAAGGAGAAAGTGTATAAAGTATCACGAGGCTATGCCTTGCAACGGTTTATGAATGCCTGCTCAGGTCGGGGAAATTCCCCTATCAAGTTTAACGGTTCTATATTTGCCGTTGACACCAAAAACCTTGATAATAGATTTGGAGGATTTGATGCCGATTACAGACAGTGGGGCGGCCCATACTGGTGGCAGAACACCCGTTTACCCTATTGGTCAATGCTGGAAGCCGGTGATTTTAACCTGATGCTGCCCCTTTTTAAAATGTACAGGGATGCACTCGAAGTTCGTAAAGAAGCAACTAAAATATATTATGGCCACAAAGGGGCATTCTTTCCCGAAACCATGTATTTCTGGGGAACGTATACCGACTCCAATTACGGCAAGGACAGGTCCGAATTAGCATTGGGAACAACAGAGAATAGGTTTATTAGACACTACTGGCAAAGCGGCCTGGAAATTTCATTAATGGCGCTAGACTATTTTTCCTTTACCCAGGATGAAGAATTAATTAAAGAAACCATACTTCCCGTGGTAACCGAAATAATCAACTTTTACGACAAGCATTGGGGGCGCGATAAAAATGGAAAAATTCTATTTGACCCAGCAATGGCATTGGAAACCTACAATACTGCTGTGAACCCATTGCCGGAAATTGTTGGAATTAATAAGGTTTGTACGGAGTTATTAAGATTACCGGAATACTTGATCAGTAAATCCCAACGAAAACAATTTAATAGATTGATCTCTGAATTGCCAGAAATTCCGACTCGTATAGTTGATGGTGAAAAATTATTGGCTCCTGCATATGAGTACAGTGGTAAGCAGAATATTGAAAATCCGGAGTTATATGCCATCTTTCCGTATAGGGTATATGGTATAGGCAAAGAAAATATTGAACTGGCAAAGAGAACTTTTGATCAGCGGGCTATTAAACAAACAGGTGGATGGCAACAAAATGCTATTAAGGCAGCCTATCTTGGACTTACGGCTGAAGCAGCAGAATTAACTTCCCAAAATTTTAATGCAAGTACAACCCATTATCGTTTTCCCACTATGTGGGGCCCAAATTATGATTGGACGCCGGACCAATGCCATGGCACGGTTGCTATGACTGCATTGCAAAGGATGTTGGTACAGTACGATGGTGATAAAATTTACCTTTTTCCTGCATGGCCCAAAAATTGGAATGTGGATTTTAAAATTTTTGCCCCAAAAAATACAATCATCGAAGCGACACTAAAAAACGGGGAAATTGAAAGATTAAAAGTGACTCCCTCCATAAGGGAAAAAGATATCATCTATACCAAAATAATTTACGAATGAAATTAAATTGGATTACCACTGTAATTTGCACATGTTGTTTTATTGTCAATGTTTATTCCCAGGATATCTTTGTTAGCCCTAGCGGCAGCGACCATAATATAGGCACCAAAACGAAACCTGTTGCGACACTGGAAGCGGCACGAAATTTAGTCAGGCAGTTCAAGGCTATAAACGATTTGCCAAAAGGGGGAATCACAGTTTGGATTGGGAAAGGACAATATGATCAGACAGAGCCGTTTATTCTTAATGAGAATGATTCTGGTAAACCTAACGCACCAATTGTTTGGCGAACATTGCCAAACGAGGCTGTTAGCGTAACAGGAGGTAAAAGTATTCCAGCTGAAAAATTTGAAAGGGTTACTAATAGATCTATTCATTACAGACTTTCTAAAGATGCTGCCCAAAATGTGGTGCAAGTCAATTTAAGGGAACTGGGTATTAATGATTTTGGCCAGATAAAACAGTTCGGACATGCCATGTCCGTAGTTCCTGCGCCAATAGAGGTTTTCTTTAATAATGAAGCGATGGTTCTGGCACGATATCCAAATGAAGGATATATTAAAATAGGGAAAGTCATAGATCCTGGATCGGTTCCTAGAAATGGAGATTATAGTAATCGCGGCGGAATATTCGAATATTCCGATCCAAGACACGCATTATGGGCAGGACAAGAAAATATATGGTTTCAAGGGTCTTTCAATTATGGTTTTGCAGATGACAACATTTTAGTTGAGTCAATCGATACTCAAAAGAAACAGATTCAATTGGCCATGCCATCTTTGTACGGCTTGGCTTATGGACGCGATTTTCAACACTATGTCGCGTATAACATTCTTGATGAACTGGATAGTCCCGGAGAGTGGTATGTTGATAGAAAATCCGGTATGCTTTATTTCTGGGCTCCTGCAGCGATTGACGAAAGTTCTATAATGGTTTCAATTTTAGAAGATCCAATAATTAGTTTGGAGGGTGCCAGCTATGTTACAATTAGGGATTTAACAATAGAAGCGGGCAGAGGAATTGGGGTTTACATGGAACGGGGTACCAATAATTTGATAGCCGGTTGTACGGTTAGGAATGTTGGTACTAGTGGTATTTTTATGGGGCAAGGGGCAGAACAAACTTTTCCATTTGTAACCCATGATGATTATCAGGGCGTACCCGTTTCAAGAAGAATTGGGAATTTGCAGGGCCATATCTACAAATACACTGCTTGGGACCGTAATGCTGGTTCCAATAATGGTATTTTGAGTTGTGACGTATACAATACAGGTAGCGGTGGCATTTATTTAAGTGGTGGGAGTAAACGGAAATTGATATCAGGAAATAACTATGCAGAAAATAGCAAAGTGCATAATTATAACAGGCGCAACAAATTTCTCTGGTCGGGAATTAATATTGATGGTTGTGGAAATAGAATCTCCCATTGTGAAATATTTAATTCCGAATGGCAGGGTATTTATGTTCATGGAAATGAACATCTTTTTGAGTATAACAATATACATCATGTAACACTAAATTCTGATGACACCTCCCCCTGGTATATTGGTCGAGACCCCAGTGATAGAGGGAATATTGTTAGATATAATTATTTTCATCATTGCGGTAATCCTGATCGTATGAACATGGGAATTTATTGCGATGATTCAAGTACAGATGTATTGGTGTTTGGAAATGTATTTTATAAGATGAATACAAAACATGGCGTACTATTCACAAATAGTGGGTGGGATCTGAAAATGAAGAACAATATGGTTATTGAGTCAATTTCCCATACGGCTGAAATTTCGGCACATTATTATACTTGGTATAGTGGAGGGGGGCCTACCATGTTTGGCGAAGACGGGCTTTTAAGAAGGCGCCTTTTGACAAATGTAAACATTACTGAGAGCCCCTACGCTGAGAAATACCCAGAGTTACTTGATTATCTTAAACCTATAGTGGATGGCAAGGAATGGGAGGGAATGCGGGCAAGACGCAATTTATTGTCAGGAAACCTTATTGTAGGGGGGGCTGAAAATCCACTACATTTAGTAGGAGGGGAGCACGCACAGTTTGATGATGTAAACAATTTTAGAACAGATAGTGATCCAGGATTCGTTGATTACAAAAACGAAAATTTCAATCTTCGGGCTGATTCTGAAGTGTTTAATAAGATTCCGGGATTTGAGGTCCTTCCATTCGATAAAATGGGACTTTATATTGATGAATACAGAAAAAGTATTGATTAGAGTTTGATATGAAAGCATTGGATATTTTGGCAAATCGGACACTGGAATCAACAAGCCGATTAAATTAATTCGCAGAACACGGGTTCGGCAACTAAACTAATATTGGCTATATTTAAAGATGGAATATGAAATTTCTACAAGAGATTATAAAACCAGAAAAACCACGCCCAATAGTTCTAATTGGGGCAGGTAGTATTGTAAAAGATGCCCATTTACCAGCTTATAAAATTGCAGGATATAGGGTTTTAGGTATATATGATTTGGATGAAACCAAAGCTAAAACTTTAAAAAAGCGATTTAATAATTTAGAAAAAGTATATAGCTCCTTAGGCGAATTAATCGATGATGCCAAGAAGAATGATGCACTTTATGACCTGGCATTGCCGCCAAGTGAACATATAAGCATTTTGGAGCAGTTACCAGATGGGGCCGCGGTTCTTATTCAAAAGCCTATGGGGGAAGATCTTCAACAGGCTAAGGAAATACTCGAAATTTGTAGACGAAAAAATTTGGTTTCGGCAGTAAATTTTCAATTGCGTTACGCTCCCTATATGATAGCTGCAAAGGATATGATAGATCAAGGATTGATCGGAGAGGTGTATGATATGGAAGTATTGGTAAATGTCTTTACCCCATGGCATTTATGGGATTTCTTATACAACCTGCCAAGAGTTGAAATTTTGTATCACAGTATTCATTATTTGGATTTAGTGCGCTTCTTTCTTGGAAATCCAAAAAAGGTATATGCAAGCACTATTAAGCATCCCAAAATGCCTGAATTGGCTTCGACCCGTACTACCATGATTTTTGATTACGACGAGTATACCCAAGCTAGGATAATAACCAATCACGGTCATGAATTTGGAAAGGATAAACAGCAGTCTTATGTGAAGTTTGAGGGTACGAAAGGTGCAATCAAAATAAAAATTGGAGTTTCAATAGATTACCCAAAAGGAGAGCCCCCCACGTTTGAATATTTTATTTTGGGCCAAGCAATGAAAAATTGGAAAGAATTGCCGCTACAAGGTGGGTGGTTCCCTCATGCTTTTATGGGTACAATGGCGAGTTTACAAAATCATTATATAAATCAAAGTCAACCTTTGTTAAATTCGACCGAAGATGCTTTTGTAACTATGCAGTTGGTAGAACTAATGTATAGCTCCTGTGCAGAGGGAGGTATGAATTTTAATTTAAAAGAATAGCTAGAAAATGAGAAAAATACTCTTTTGCCTATCCATGTTATGCTTTTTTTCAGGTGAAGCCCAGCAGAAAAAAGCTAAAAAAAATAGTGGTACCAAAAACCCGAATGTTCTTTTTATAATTGCGGATGATCTAACGGCTACGGCAGTCTCGTCCTATGAAAATCAAGCGTCTCGTACCCCCAATATTGATCAACTGGCATTAGAAGGAACCAAGTATACCAGGGCTTATACCCAATATCCGGTTTGTGGTCCTTCAAGGGCCTCTTTTATGTTTGGTTATTATCCCAATGCTACTACTACCTTTGGATATGTCAGTGGAAGGGATAAAGTGGGTCCTTCACGCAAATCACTTTCACAATTGTTTAAGGATAACGGATATTATACAGCACGGGTAAGTAAGATTTATCATATGGGTGTACCTATAGATATTGAAACAGGTTCCAACGGTCAGGATGATGAGGCTTCGTGGACAGAACGTTTCAATAGCCAGGGGCCGGAATGGACTGCAGAAGGGGAAGCTGAATTGGTACAAAATAATCCATATGGGTTGAAGCCTAGAAAAGGCGGAAATGTTATGACCATCGTAAAGGCGGATGGGGATGATTTGGTACATTCTGATGGGAAAACTGCTGAAAAGGCTGTTGAACTTATTAAACAGCACAAAAACAATCCTTTCTTTTTGGCGGTTGGGCTGGTAAGACCCCATGTGCCATTTGTTGCTCCAAGGAAGTATTTTGAACCTTATCCACACCAGCAAATGGTATTGCCCCCTAAAGTAGAAAACGATTGGGACGATATCCCCGCACGTGGAATTAACTATGTCACCAGTGTAAATGGAGAAATGTCCGAAGAACAAGAAAAAAAGGCCGTAGCCGGGTACTATGCATCCGTTGCCTATATGGATGCACAAGTTGGAAAGATTTTAAATACTTTAAAGGAAGAAGGTTTGGAGGATAATACCATTGTGGTTTTTACTTCTGACCATGGATTTCATTTGGGGGAGCACCGTTTTTGGATGAAAGTAAGCCTTCACGAGGAGTCGGTTAGGGTTCCTTTGATTATTAAGGTTCCGGGAAAGGCACCAGCGGTTTGTAATTCATTTTCGGAACTCTTGGATCTTTATCCCACCTTGACCGAATTGGCAGGGATTGAGGCCTCCAAAGAATTACAGGGAAAAAGCCTTGTAAATACCTTGGATGATTCCCAAGCAGAAGTTAGGGATTTTGCTTTTTCCGTAAGCCAAGGAGGCAAGTCTTTTTTGTTGCGAAACCATAAATGGGCATATATACAATATGATGAAGATGCCAGTGCTGGCAAGGAACTTTTTGATATGGAGCACGATGCCAAACAGTATAATAATTTAGCGGACAATCCCAAATATGCTGAAATAGTCGATAATATGCAAAAGACTCTGAAGCAGAAACTAGAGCAAATTAGAACCAATGATCTGGGAATTCAATATGGATCAAATTAGGGGTTCTATAAATCACTTCTGTACAAAATAAAGTGCGTGGTGCTTTAGTTTTGCAAAATACAAGGGTTATTAAAATAATTGTGACCCTTACGTTTTGCAGAGTGGTACTTGTTTTGCTATGTAGGACCAATACTATTTTTTGTGGTGCTCAAAGTATACAGGTTATCCTTGGAAAAATTTATTATAAAAACGATGGCAGTTCTTTAAATGTACCGATTCCATTAGAAATTGTTGTCGAATAAAATTAAAAATATTAATCAAATCAGACACAGAATGAAAATTTATTTAAAAAATGCAATCCTAATTGTAGGTCTATTTATTACCCTCGGTTTAAGTGCACAAACCTTGGGAGGTGGTGAAGCCAATCCAGACTTATTGACCAACAAGGAAGCCCTAAAATCTTTTCAAGACATGCGTTTTGGGATGTTTATTCATTGGGGACCTGTAAGTCTTAGGGGGACAGAAATAGGTTGGTCAAGGGGAAGGGAAGTGGCCATTGAGGATTATGATCAACTGTACAAAGAATTCAACCCTGTTTTGTTCAATGCGGCCAATTGGGTAAAAACGGCCAAGGAGGCTGGGATGAAATATATTGTGTTGACCACAAAACATCATGATGGTTTTTCACTATGGGACAGTCAATATACGGATTACGATATGGGTAGTACCCCTTATGGAAAGGGCATTCTAAAAGATTTGGTGGAGGAGTGCAAAAAACAAGGTATTGTGTTCGGGACCTATTATTCCATTGCAGACTGGCATCATCCAGATAATCCTGTGGTATATCCTGCCGAGGATTATCAATTTCATGTAGAAAGAGAGTTTAATGATCCCCAAACCAAAGCTCGGATGGAACGCTATATCCTATTTATGAAAAATCAATTGAAAGAATTGATCAATGATTATGACCCTGCTTTTATTTGGTTCGATGGGGAATGGGAATGGGTATGGTCTCACCAGATGGGGATGGACTTATACGCTTACCTAAGAAGATTGAAAGAGGACTTATTAATAAACAATCGGGTAGATAAGGGACGGGTTGGAATGGAAGGAACTATGAAGAGTAGCCAATACGCCGGAGATTATGCCACCCCTGAACAACAGGTGGGCGCATTTAATATAGAGACACCCTGGGAAACCTGTATGACCATTGCGACACAATGGGCATGGAAGGCTAACGATATGATTAAGTCTAAGGAGGAATGTATTCAAACACTTTTACAGACAGTAGGTGGGGATGGGAACTTACTTTTTAATGTTGGCCCCATGGCAGATGGAAGAATAGAAAAAAGACAGGCAATTCGTTTGAAGGAAATAGGGGACTGGTTAAATGTGAATGGGGATGCCGTTTATGGTACCCGTGGAGGCCCTTATTTACCAACCGACTATTTGGTTAGCACCAGAAAGGACAGCAAAATATTCCTACACATGCTAAACCCGAAAAAAAACAAAATAAAACTGCCATTTCCAAAAGATGTAAAAATTAATAAGGCCTATTTTCTTCAGGGCAAGGAAGAGGTTGTAATAGATAAAAATAAAACCATGATTACCATTAATCTGCCGGACAATTTACCCGATGAAGTGGCCTCGGTAATAGTCTTGGAGTTGAATAAGCCGGCAATGGCAATTCCACCGATAACACGCATAAACTATTGACCAAGTTATGATGATCTTTTAAAATCTCACTAAATTATAATCAAAGTTGTTTTCGGAGTGATTTTAAGGTGATTTGGAAAGTAACGGTAACTATAATGATTTATGATTAAAACAATTGTAATAAAAAAAGGCTATTCCAGTGATATTCAATACCATCTTAAGAATGGTGCAGGTTCGGATGCTATTCACACAACGCCTATTTATGCCTATGCCGTTTGTAAATTGCAAACAGATTACGAGTTGGAGGGAGTGGGGCTTGCTTTCACCTTGGGAACGGGAAATAAATTAGTCTGCGATGCCATTAGCTATTTGGTAAAACATATAGAAGGGAAGGAAATTAATGAATTGATGGCCAATTTTGGGGCAACCTACAAAGCAATGGCAGACGATCCTAATTTTAGATGGTTGGGACCCCATAAAGGGGTGGTGCATTTGGCCTTGGCATCAGTGGTCAATGCCTGTTATGATCTTTGGGCCAAGTCCAAAGGGGTGCCCTTATGGAAATTATTGATCGATCTTTCTCACGAGGAACTGGTCAATACTCTGGATTTTTCATATTATGAGGATGTTTTAACAAAAGAAGACGCAATATCCTTGCTGGCTGCACAGGACAAAGGTAGGGAAGACCGGAAGGCGATTGTGGAACTGGGATACCCTGGGTATGATACCTCAATAGGTTGGTTTAATTATTCGGATGAGCAAGTTGAGACTAATATTAAGAAAGCCTTGGATGATGGATTTACAGCGATGAAGCTAAAGGTGGGCTCTAAGGAATGGGAAAGGGATGTACGAAGAGCTTCTTTGGTGCGAAAAATAGCAGGTGATAAGGCTATGATCATGTTCGATGCCAATCAACAATGGAATTTACCACAAGCCATTTCCATTTGTGAAAAGCTAAAGGAATTAAATCCATATTGGATAGAAGAGCCAACACACCCTGATGATGTGCAGGCCCATGTAGATTTGGCCAATGCAGTAGATGTAAAACTTGCCTTGGGCGAACATGTTCCCAATAAAATTATCTTTAAGAATTTTATCTGTTCTGGAAGCATGGCCTTCAATCAGGTAGATGCCGTAAGGGTCGGCGGAATTTCGGAATTTATATTAATAAGCCTTTTGTCCAGAAAATACAACATTCCTGTTGTCCCTCATGTGGGGGATATGGGACAGATCCATCAGCATTTGGTGCTATTTAACCATATTTCTATAGGGCATCCAGCCCTTTTGCTGGAACATATTCCACATTTACAGGAATATTTCAAATTTCCTGTATCCATAGTCGATGGCAGATATAAAACACCTCATCAGCCTGGAATCAGTGCCGATCTAAAAGTTTATTGATTTTTGTAAGTAAAATGAGGTACGTTTTAAAATTATTTA
>Ga0222651_1001766_pt1 | contig 10137 bp, 11 predicted proteins | sample AntAcemetagen369_FD_179855 | JGI IMG/M metagenome (GOLD analysis project Ga0222651, IMG submission 179855) | Saline water microbial communities from Ace Lake, Antarctica - #369 | ecosystem: Environmental > Aquatic > Non-marine Saline and Alkaline > Saline | place: Antarctica: Ace Lake...
CATGCGCTATGGAGTTGTTACAAAATGTTACTCGCTCAATAGCCTTTGCAAGAATCTTCTTTTCCTTGAAGACAGATTGACTTTTTAAGCAGCTGAAACAGAACTTTGAACTTGAGTATTTTTACTCAGACAGCTTAGAGGGAATTAAAACACAGGTATAGACCGCATTGATCGCCAACTTGTTGTTTTCTGTAATTCAAAGACAATGTAAGGAATCAGAGCAGTTTGTGACCATAGTAAATATGGCTGCCATAAACATGTGTTCGTACATATCGCTAATCAAACTCCTAAAATCGGGCAGACTATCCCAACAGGATCGTGATCTTCAAAAAGTACAATTGGAATTGTTTGAACTAAGGCGGGGGGTGTTTCTTTAAATCAGAAAAATCCACCCTAAATATAAAATCAATACCACTTTTTGGCTATATTAAATTTTAGTCGGATGACAATAATAAGTTTTCTAAAAGCCCTTCTATTCTATTAGATCTTCTCTATTACTACTTATTCGTTCTTTTAAAATAGTATTGATACGCTTATTTATTCCACGCTGCATGGTTGAATATTGCAAAAATTCTTCAGTAGAAAAATGGCCGATAACCATGCCTCGGATTTCGCTTCTAAATGCCATGTCCCTATTGAAGGAACTTTCAATGAAATCTGTTTTTTCTTTTTCTGACAATAGTCTGAACTGAAGTTTTTTTGTCGCTATATATTGTTTAAAATGGAACATTAATAAGTCATGCAACATTTTGATAACCGGGCGAATGACATCATTTTGAAAAGACTCTTCTTTGCTCATCCCTTCGGGAAATTCCAGTGTAGGGATCGTTGGTCTTGAGTACTCCAGATTTTTATCCATAATTAATTAAACCATCGAACCCAAGAACATGTTTAAAAAAGGGTAAAGTTGTTTTAGCCATCAAATGGATTTTTATAGGTTTGATAAAATCCGAATTTTATTACAATTGTTCCTGAAAAAGGCAATAATGCGGCCAAAACAATATTTTTTTGCTTATTATGCCACTATCTTGCAGCCATGATTATCACTGTTTCTCCCCTTCAGTACCATTAGGTAGGAACAATCGAATTCAGATTATTAAAAAAGCCTTGCCGGTTTAAAGGGCAAGGGTTCTATTCAAAATTTTATTATTGGTCTTAATTGTTCCAAGCTTTGGCATTTTTAGCCTTGGGGCCTGTCACCTTTGGTTTATTTGCAACCAACGTTATCTCCTGGTAATTTATAGATTTCGAGTCCCAGGATTTTTTATTTTTTGCGGATGGACCTTGAACTTTAGAAGAAGCTTCTAAGGTGTACATCTTTTTGGCTTTTTCATTATTCTGCCATGGCTTATAGTTTTTTGCAGCAGGACCCTTTAGGTCACTTTTGTCTTGTGCATAACTAAAAGTAGCTACAGTCATAAAAACGAAGGCTATCAATAAACTTTTCATAGGATTATCGTTTACAGTTAATTTCTTTTGTCTAGTAAAATTAACGCTAAACGAAGGCCTGAGATACTCTAAGAAAATCGGTAAATTTTAGTACGTTTAATTACGGAAATAAATTATCCGTATTTATACGTATCTTTTTATAACAAATTCAGTTGGGCAACCTTATTGATAAGCTCAGGTGTGTTTTTTACCTCCAGCTTCCTCATCATGTTGTTTCGGTGGGTCTCAACTGTTCGGGTACTAATGAAAAGTTTTTGGGCAATTTCCTTGGTGGTTTGACCATCTGCTATCAGTTTTAAGATTTCCATTTCTTTAGGGGACAGTTTTTTAGGGCTAACTCCTTCCAAAGACATAATGTTGATCATTTTCTGAGAAATCTCTTGGTTGAAGTATTTGTTTCCATTAAGTACGGTATCAATTGCAAGTAGCAACTCTTCCTCGTCGGCATTTTTTAGAAGATAGCCGAATGCGCCACCTCTGATGGACTGCATAATGTAATTTCCATCATCATGCATGGATATGGCAATTGCCTTGATTTTCGGATACTTTTTTTTCAATCTAATAAGCACCTCAAAACCATTCATTTCAGGCATGGTAAGATCAAGCAAAAGGATCTCAGGTAAATTCCCTTTTTTGAGTGCTTCAAAAAAATCCTTGCCATTTTCTGAACTGATTACGATTTCAAATTCATCATGTTTGGACAAAAGGGAGTGTATCCCATCTCTAAATAACTGGTGATCATCTACAATGGCAATTTTGATTTTATTCATCTTCTAGGGGAATTTCTACTTCTACTTCTGTGCCCTTTTCTCCAGAATTAATGTTTAGGTACCCATTAAATATTTCAATTCTTTCCTTGATATTCCTGAGACCTGAGCCAAGTTTAGCATTTTTCAAATCGAATCCAATGCCATCATCAACAAAATAAAGAGATACCTTGTTATTAAATTCGGTTAAAGATATGGTGATTTTTTTTGCACCGGAGTGCTTTAGCGAATTATTGATTAGCTCCTGGCAAATCCTATAGATACAGATGTCCATATCTATTGTTAACTTACCTGAGTTTCCTTTGGTAGTATCTTCATAAATGATCTCCACTCCACTTGATTTCTTCATAAGGTTTATGAAGCTTGTAAGCGCCTTTCCAACTCCGAAATCAACCAATACAGAGGGCATTAAGTTATAGGTCATTCTCCTGATTTCGTCTATTGTTCCATCTACCATGCTATTGACCTTTTTCTTTTTCTGGGCTGATAGGTCTGAGGTCTGCACCATAAGTTTTAAACTTGTAAGCAAAGGTCCTACCCCATCATGCAAATCTTTGGATAATCTCTTCCGCTCATTTTCCTGGCCCTCAATCAGTGACTTTTTAGCCAGTAGACGATTTCTGTTTGCGGCACTTTCATATTCCATCAATTTTTGTTGCATGGCTATTAGTGATTTACCTAATAAGTCGCCTTCTCCACTTAGCCTATATTTTGCGTTCATGTGCATTTTCCCTATTTCTGTTGAGAAAAGAATGGCCTCACTTATAGATTTTTGCAATTTTTCTAAGGCAACAAACATTTCATTAATCTCTTTAGTGGTATAGGTATTTATAATTTTAAAATCGTAATTTCCCTTAGTCATGTTGTTTAGAAAAAGTCTCATTTTTAAAAGAGGCTTTGACAATACTGCCGTAATGAAAAAAGAAAATGCAAGCGCAAAAAGAATCACCAAACAAGAAATCATTATGAGCTTATTTCTCATTTTTAGCAGAGGAATTGTGACCTCCTTTACATCCATTTCTGATAATATAATCCAGTGCAGATAGGGAATATCCAACTTATGGTAAGCACTATAAACAGGTATTCCTCGATAGTCGTCAAAAATCCCATAGCCATTGACCCCCGAAATCCCCTGGACTACACCAATGGTTTTTGCAATGATCTCACTAGGTGCTTGTTGAGGGTAAAACCTGGATAAAGACCTCATTCTATAGTCATTGCTTACCAGGTAGGTCTCACCACTCTCTCCCATTCCAGAACGTTCTAATAAAACTTCCTGGATTTTATCCGTGTTGATTAGTTTGATTTCTGGGTTCTCATCTGCTGTTCTTCTTATCATGCCTAACATTACATTGCCGTCTAATGTACACGAGGTAAGGTCAATAATCAAGGCCTTTACATCTGATGAATTTAGGAGATTTTTCACACAAAGCGTATCTACTTTGTGTGAAATTGCCACCAAAGAATTGGTGTCATTTTTATCTGGTGAGTTTATATAAGACTCAATTTCGCCATTAATATAGGCTTCTATTTGAATCCGCTTTAAGCGTTTAATAGAAGTAAGCTGCAAGAGCACCCTTTCATCCAGTGCATTTTTAAATTCCTTGTAAGAGAAAAAAGAAAGGATCACCACCACTAGGATCACCAAGGAATTGATTAAAAAGATAATCCAGGATCTTATGCTCTTCATTGTTTCTACTTAATATTTCTGCATTGATTAGCCAAAAATACTTTGACTTGCTTATTAAAGCTATTTCTCTTGACAAATGATGGCACTAATTAGTACAATTGTAAACTTTAAAACTCAAAATTTGAGGTTCATCGAGGGAAGTATTAATTTTAAGCCTAAATGCTGTAAATAATTCACCATCAAATTGATGAATAAACTTATGCCCGATGGAAGATCCCTGAAAAATCATTTTCCATTAACCTCCAATTTAAATAATGGTCTTTAGATGGAAAAGCAAAGCTGGTACTTATTTGAAACTGGGTTCCTACACTTTAAATTTTGCTTCATGAAGTTTATAGATCAATCAAGCGTTGAAGTTTTTAATTTTATTATGACCAACCTCCATAAATCGTCCAAAGTCATCCAAATCTGGCCTTGGTCTACGGTGCTTATTGTCGTATTAAAAATAGCTGCCACCACCACATTTTCAGCATCGAATGTACCGTTTATGTCTCTCCAACGAAGGGTTATTTCATCACCCATGGATAGGTTGGCGGCTTTTGCCATCCTTTTCCCTATGGCCACAGGAATTGCTCCCTGGTGGTTACCCAATTTGCCTATGGGAATCTTTAGTATCTTCTGGTTTTTTGGAAGTCCTTTTAAGGTGATGGATAGCATTCTGCCATTAGGGTAGATGGAGGCTTGCCTAAGTAAGACCGGCGAGAGTCCTTTGGTATTCTCTTCTGTAAATCTCCCATGAGCATCCTGAAGTGTAAACGGATTGTAGGGATCATAATCCTTGTGCTGAAATTGTCCATAACCAAATTCCCAATTGATGGCGTCTCGTTTTGCTTGTTGATTCCACCCATCCAGTAGGCCATTGTAAAATAGGATGACCAAAAAGGTAAAAGTCAATATTCCAACGTTTAGCCAGGTTCTTAATCCAGCTCCAATGAGATTTCTATAAGCAAGTTGAAACGATAGTTTCATAGGACAAAGACATTGAATAAATGAATTATTTTTTTAAGGAGGCTTTGGTAAATATATAACCTGGAATGGGAGGATTAAACTGAACTTTTTTGAGGATGAAATCAGTCCCTTCCCCGGATTTTAAAACATCTTTAAAGTTGATTTTTTTGGGATACCAACGGCCATCAATTTGCACTATTTCAGACATGACCGTTTTCTTTAACATCTGTCCACTTTTGGCAAACAACTCCTCTTGAAGAGGGATAAATCGTTCTTGATCTACCCACATTTTCCGTTTATAGTAGCTAACATTCTCAACAGATGCTGTCAATTCCAAAATCCAGACCTTTCTGCCCTCTATGGTTTCTTCTCCCAGAATCTTACTGCTATAGATTTCTGAAAGTTTTCGATCTTCCATCATGTCTTCATAGGACAAATCTGATCCCATCACCGATTGGCGAAGCATGTGCCCTGAGAGTTGTATTGTACGGTCTGTAGAAGGGGAATAAATCCACAAGCGATCTTCTAATTTTAGCATTTTGGTGCCTCTTTCTCGTTCTGGATAGAGGTATTCTGTAAAAGATTTTTTATTGCCTTCAGTATAGGATTTTGACCCTATGGTTTGAACATTTCTTTTGCCTCTGATTACCATCTCAGATTCTGTAATCTCTGTTTTCGAGACCATATTTTTATCCACCTTTTCAAGGATGGCCTTCGCTTCTTGTGCATTGGCCTGAAAGACCCATAAGGACAAAAGGCAAGCTATAATTAATCGTTTTTTCATTATTATAAATTTTTATTTGAATCAGCAATCAAATTTCAATATGAAATTCGAGCCTCATAATTTAAACCTCTAGCTCCTTAAACAAACTGGCAGTTTCCCTCTTATAAATCCCTATTCCAGAAAGCATATTACCAAAAACCATGGCAAAAACGCCAGGTATAAAACCAATGTAATAGAGGTCAGGAGTTACCTTGGCTCGCATTTCGGTAGGCATCATCATGGAGGAATTTTCCATCATGCCTTCAATGTTGATCCCGTAATTTTGCAAATAAAAAGCCCCAAGGAGTCCTAAGCTCGTCCCTACCAGTGAGCCTATAATTCCGATAAGCGTGGCTTCCAAAACCAAAGAGCGGTAAATTCTGCCTTTCGACTCCCCAAGTGCCAGTCGAATACCAAATTCCTGGTAACGCCTAAGTCCCCCGATTAAGCCAGTATTCCATAATACCACTGACATAGCTCCCACAAAGATGATTACAAAAATCGCTGACATATTGTTGGCATAATCCAAAAGGTCACCCAGGTTATTCTGTGCCCGGAGGGTAAACATTTCAGGGGCGTACTCATCGGGATTGCCTTCAAATCTTTGGTTAAAGGCTGCTTCCAGTGCGATAGAAGCCTTGTCATTGTAGACCCCATTATTGAAGAAGCCAAGTATTTCTCCGGTCCCATCCTCCATGTCCAGCATTTCTTGTGCTGCGGTAATATCGATGAGAATTGCACCTTTATCCATTGCCGCCACACCGAAACGAATGGTGCCACTTATGGTAAAGTTTTGGAAAGTCATGCTGCCATTCATGGTAGTACCAAAGTAGGTGACTTCATCCCCTATTTTGAGATTTAGTTTGCTTGCAAACTCATCACCAATAAGGGCTTCCTTGGCATTTTTTGGCAGCCTTCCAGAGACAATCGCATTGTTAATATTCATCCGCTCCACTTCACCACTAGACGCTTCCAAAAGGTTAATGGCTATGCCTGATGCGGGTCCCTGGCCTTTGGAGTCTCCATTGCCATCGGGAGCATCCAGAAGTCCCCCAAATCGAATTCTTTTGACCCATTGCAAGTCAGGATAATTTGCCTGAAGATCTGCTATCAGGCTGTCTACGCCTAGTAAGGCCAGGTCATTGGGAAGCTGCCCTTTATTCTCTGCATAAGCTCGGGACATGATTTTCACATGACCTGTCTCAAATTTGGCGTTCTGATCTACCATATCCGTCATGGCACCACTGAGAAAACCACTCAAGACTATCGTGAGTGATACACCAAGCGAGATGACAATGATAGGGAGCATGCTCCTGCTTTTGTCCCTGATAATTCCTTTAAATAAAAACTTTATCATTGTAACTTTCCTTTTAAAGCCTCAACTGGATTCATATTTGCTATTTTTTTGGCCGGCAGAAAACTGACAATTGTTGCCGAGACAATCACCAACACCATCGTGCCCATGATAAGTTGAATACCGAAAACAGGAAAAATTCTTGAAGCCATGGTTACGCCCATTCCCTGGGTCACATCAGGAAATGAAATTCCTTTAATGGCCAAATAAGATAAAATCGGTAATCCAACCACTGTTCCTACCAACATGGCCAAAAAACTATACATACTTCCTTCTGCGGTAAACAGGCCCACCACCTGACGGCGGGTCATTCCCAATGCGATATAGGTTCCTATTTCTTTCTGCCTACGAAATACAGACAAAACCTGCGTATCGAAAATTGCCAGTAAGGCGATGGCCAATAGCATAAGGTACATGATGGAACCTGAAACTTTTTTTGTAGCTATGATTTCGTTAATGTTATGAAGAAGTTTATCCTGATTTACAAAAGTCCAGCCTTGTTGATTTTGATGGGAATAAGCTTTATTTGCAATAAAATAAGTGGCCTCATTGCTAAGACCTGTCATGGCTTGAAGTTGGGTAAGACCTATCCATATTTGTCCAGAATCAATACTGCCTACATCAGAATCAAAGATTTTGACTATGGTCACATTCATAGCATTAAAGGTCCCGTTTTTGTCTCTCCAGCGCAGAAGTACTTCCTCCCCTTCGTTTAATTTGGCTGCTTCTGCCATTCGTTTCCCAATGATCGCTGGGATGGTTCCCTTTTCTGGGGTTAAAAAGGAGGTTGGCAGTTCCAACTGGGTTTGATCGGATGGTATTCCCTTTAAGGCAATTGAGAGCATCCTGCCGTGAGGATAGATTGATGCTTGTCGGATCAAAATTGGCGTCAACATAGGAAATGCCTCGGAATTGTACTCCTTATGGGCATCATGGATGGAAAAGGGATCATAGGGATCGTAACTATCAACCCTCAATTCACCATAACCAATTTCCCAGTTGATGGTGTCCAGCTTGGCCTGCTGATTCCACCCATCTAACAAACCGTTATAAAATAGGATGAGAATAAAAGCAAACGCCAGGATACCAACATTCAGCCAGGTTCTCAATCCAGCCCCCATAAGGTTTTTGTAGGCAAGAGTAAAGGCCAATTTCATGCTTTCACTTTTTGGTTCTTGTTCATTACATCTGAAACCACTTTTCCATCCTTTAAAGAAACGGTCCGATCCAGGTAAGTCATGACTTTTTCGTCGTGGGTAGAGAAAAGGAAGGTTGTTCCCAATTCTTTGTTCAAGGTTTTCATCGTTTTTAATATGGCATGGGCATTGGCAGAATCCAGATTAGCGGTAGGCTCATCGGCCAATAATATCTTTGGCCGTTTTACCATGGCTCTGGCTATGGCCACCCTTTGGCCTTCCCCACCAGACAATTTATCTGGCCTTTTACTGGCCATACTTTCCAAGCCTACCCATTCCAAAGCGTCCATAACAGCCTTCTTTCTTTCGTCTTTAGGAACGTCTTGAAGGAGCAAAGCGAATTCTACATTTTCGAATACCGTATAGACAGGTAAAAGGTTGAAAACCTGAAATATAAATCCAATGTGGAAATTCCGTAATTTAGCAGAATCCTTATGACTGAGTTTGGCGATGTCCTTTCCCATGACCATCGCCTGGCCTTGTGTAGGGCTGTCCAAAGATCCAATGATATTCAACAGGGTGGTTTTCCCCGACCCACTAGGACCGACGAATCCTGCAAATTCACCAGCATTAAAGGATAAGGAGACATCATTTATGGCAGTAAAATAGCCGTCTCCCACTTCAAATTTCTTGGTAACATGTGACAATGAAATTATTTTTTCCATAATGATTCTATTAATGGTTATAGACCAACATTAGCCTTAAACCTGGCCCTTTAAATTGGTTGACAAATTCGTTTTGTTGAATACCTCGTTGTATTGATTCAGGATTGTAATACCCCATAACGTATCCTGTCCATTTGTTTAACTGATGAGAATAATTTAGAAAGAAACTGGTATTATTTGATCTCCAATCGTAATAAATGACCGATGTGATGTTGTCAAAAAAGCTCAGCGGATACATCACTGTAGCAGCTGTAATTTGCATGGCATTGTTTACAGCAAAACCCTCCTCGTCAAAATCAATTAGCATGTGTTCCAGTACAGCGTTTAGCCCTGTGCCTATAGGGAAGGTATAATCGATTCCTATATTTAGTAAGGTTTGATTGGTCAGGTCTTCTATGTGCTTTTCTTTATGAACGTATACAGCTTCAAACCAAAGGCCCACCCCTATATCCCACTTGCCATCTAGTCCAAATCTGTTTTCAGGAATTTTGGTAAAAGAGTTGAGATGGATAATGGTAGTTGAAGTAGCCGTGCGGTGGTGAAAAGATATGGCCAATTCACCTTTGGGAACAGGGTTTTGAATCCTGCCACCAAATTCCGGTATAGATTTGTTGGTAGGGACCACGTCAAATCCCCGTGCCATTTCATTGCCATAAAGCCCCCAAACTCTAATGTTGGCATTGTTCAAAAAGGTGTACCTGCCCATAATGCCATAAACACCATTGGTCAACTGAAGCGGATCTCTTGGATCTATCTGATTGAACCATTGCAGGGGGCGTAAAATGGCTGCCGATCCAAAGTCGATCTTTTGTAATCCCAGCCTAAGCTCAAACTGGCTGGAACTGTACCTTATCCAAACCCTGTAAGGGTTGACATTAAAATTTGACTCACCAGTATTGAAATCAGAAAAGAGGACAGTACTGGAAATATTCGCTGAGGCTACTATATCAATGTTTTTGACGGAATCAATAGAAGTGTTGATCCTTAATTCAGGAATATAACGGGCACCAAAGAAAATAGGAAGGTCATTTTTCGGGCTATAACTACCTACTAAAGAAGCTTGACCATGGATAATGTCCTTTTGGGCAAAGGATTCTTGCATCAAATAGCCACTTAAAAGCAATATGAGTACTAAGGCTTTCATTTTAGTTTTTCAGGAGATACAATGCCATAAAAGAAGAAATTCACCATTTCCATTATCAGGTCCTCCGTAGTTTCATACATAGCGATCAAATTTTCATCCATAAGTTTATGGTTGATGTCTTTCATCATATAAATAAGAAAAGGAAAATGGAGGTCATTTCT
>Ga0222651_1001768_pt1 | contig 10118 bp, 10 predicted proteins | sample AntAcemetagen369_FD_179855 | JGI IMG/M metagenome (GOLD analysis project Ga0222651, IMG submission 179855) | Saline water microbial communities from Ace Lake, Antarctica - #369 | ecosystem: Environmental > Aquatic > Non-marine Saline and Alkaline > Saline | place: Antarctica: Ace Lake...
ACCAAGATGACACCCTCCCCTTCATCCCCTGATTCTGCCACGGTTCCCGCCGCCTCTGCTCTTGGTTCTCCGGACTCTCCCGAAGAGCCGCTCCCAGCGCGTATGCTCAACGAGTTCGTCTATTGCCCGCGATTGTTTTACTACGAATATGTCGAGGGCGTGTTCCTCCACAATGCCGACACCAAACGCGGTGCCGCCCTCCACAAGCGCGTTGACGCCGGCAAAGGTGACTTGCCGCCCTCCACGACTCCCGCAGCCGGAGACCAACCGCGGACACCTAAACTGGCAACCGACGCCCCCGAGGTCATCCACTCGCGCTCAGTCTCTCTCTCCTCCGACCGTCTGGGTGTCACGGCCAAGATGGATTTGGTCGAGGTCCGCACGGCAACGGACGACTTGCTCGCTCCTCTTCAGGTCCGCCCCGTCGACTACAAGATCGGTGCTCCACGCGAAGGGGACGACGGCCCCGAAATCTGGGATGCCGATCGCATGCAACTCGGTCTGCAATGCCTCATCCTGCGCGATCACGGCTACACCTGCGATGAGGGCGTCATCTACTACCGCGCCACTAAACAACGCGTCAGCCTGCCCATCACCCCCGAACTCGAAACGTGGATCGAAGCCCAGATTGCGGCCGCCCGCCGCTGCATGGTCGGACCCATTCCTCCCCCTCTCGTTGATTCGCCCAAATGCCCGCGTTGTTCACTCGTCACCCTTTGCCTGCCCGACGAGACTCACCTCCTCCACGACGCCCCGTCGCACCCTGACGACGAGGATTTCCCACCCGATCAGAGTTCGTTTCCATTCGACCGTGACTTCGGTCGCGCCGTGCGCGAGATCGGACCGCGTCTATCTTCCAACGTAGCAACCACATCCTCCTCCAGCTCGGCAGCCTCACCTCGCCGCACGCCGCGCCGGCTGATCGCTGCCCGCGATGACACGCGTCCGATGTATGTCGCGACACCGGGAGTGAGCATCGGCAAAAAATCCGAACTCATTCAGGTAAAGGAGAAAGGAGCGGTGATCGCCGAAGTGCGCATTAAAGAGCTCAGTCACATCGCGGTCTTCGGGGCGGCGAGCATCTCTACCGCCTTGCTCCAGTTTCTCTGTGAACGCGATATCCCTGTCAGTTTCTTCTCCAGTGGCGGGTTTTTCTACGGCCTTGCCCGTGGCCAGAGCCTCAAGAACGTCTTTACGCGTATCGCTCAATTCGACATCGCGGCCAAACCGGTCGACGCGCTGCGCCTCGCCCGTCTTATGGTGCATGGAAAGATCCGAAATCAACGCACGCTGCTGATGCGCAATCATGCCGCGACACCCGCCCACGCTATTGCCCGGCTCAAGCACGCCGCCGAGCACGCCCTTACCGCCACCTCCGCCGAAGAACTGCTCGGCATCGAAGGAGCCGCCGCACTCGTCTACTTCGAGAACTTCGGCGGCATGATCAAGACAGAGGCCGATCCCGACGAAGCGCTTCTCAGCGGCACCGGCACTACTGAAACCAAGAACCTCCCGGGGCCGATGGATCGTTCCAGGCAAGAGTTCTTTTCTTTCAACTTTACCCGCCGCAACCGCCGCCCGCCCCGCGACGCCGTCAACGCCTTGCTATCGCTTGGTTACAGCCTGCTCGCCCGCGATTGCACGGTGGCGGCACATGCGGTCGGATTCGATCCCTACGTTGGTTTCTATCATCGCCCGCGCTTTGGCCGTCCCGCGCTCGCCCTTGATCTTATGGAAGAATTTCGCCCGCTCATCGCCGACTCTGTCACACTCACCGCGATCAACAACCGCATCATTTCTCCGACCGACTTCGTGCGCGCCGGCGATGCGGTCAATCTGACCCCAGCCGGGCGCAAACGCTACTTTCACGCCTACGAGCAACGACTCAACGCCACGATAGTTCATCCAGTCTTCGATTACCAAGTCAGCTACCGCCGCGCGCTCGAATTGCAAGCTCGCCTCCTGGCCAAGACCTTGACTGGAGAGATAGAACAATACGTGCCTCTGACAACGCGTTGATTTCACAACCACACGCTTCCCCTTCCGTCTGTTTTCCTCCTTACTACATTTTGTAAACTTCCTACCCCGATGCGTCACACCTTCATCGTCAGCTACGACATCGCCGATCCAAAACGACTGCGGAAAGTATTCAAGGCCTGCCAAGACTACGGAAACTACCTACAGTATTCGGTTTTTGAATGCGACCTTAATGCCCGAGAGCGAGTGGAGTTGGAAGACAAGCTACGCAACGTAATCCACCATGACGATGATCAGGTTTTGTTCATCTTACTGGGTCTGGCGGAGAGCCGAGGAGATCGCACGATCATCGCGCTCGGCCAAGCTTATCACCATTTCGACCAACCCTGTTATGTGGTTTAAGCCTGCTGCCCCCAGCAGGCCCGCCCCCCCGTTCATTGACTACGCGACCGCGAGCACCGAGGTGATCGACCTCAGTGCCCCCGCGCTCGCCCCCTGTGGGAGAAAGAGTTACAAAAAATAGCGAATCATTAGTCGCCCCAGTCTTGCCAATTTCGTCTACCTCTCGCAAACCGCACTCTTGCCGCTTGGGGATCAACAGGTTCCGCGAGCGGTATTTCCGCGCTCTTCGGAGCGCGGCCCCGTTGAAGCTCATGGCCGTCACCGCAAGCGATAACGGAGGAACCGCATTTCCGCGCTCTTCGGAGCGCGGCCCCGTTGAAGCGAGCCTAGGCTTGTTGCTGATGTAAACGGCGAAGGAATTTCCGCGCTCTTCGGAGCGCGGCCCCGTTGAAGCAGACTGCCATCGAAATTCGTGAGCGTCAGGTTGCCATTTCCGCGCTCTTCGGAGCGCGGCCCCGTTGAAGCCTCAAATTGGCTCCCTCAGTTTCAACTATAGGCGGCATTTCCGCGCTCTTCGGAGCGCGGCCCCGTTGAAGCACAAAGCACTGCCTCCGCGTCGGCACGGGTCTTCGCATTTCCGCGCTCTTCGGAGCGCGGCCCCGTTGAAGCAACAACCGCGTGCGCGCCCCCGCCGGCGGCGGCACATTTCCGCGCTCTTCGGAGCGCGGCCCCGTTGAAGCCCATAATCCACCCTCAAGTCCTCCAGGGGCGGTTCCATTTCCGCGCTCTTCGGAGCGCGGCCCCGTTGAAGCTTCGGAAAAAGCCGGAAATTTCACCCCCTGCCGATATATTTCCGCGCTCTTCGGAGCGCGGCCCCGTTGAAGCAAGCTCAAGGATGAGGGGTTCGGCGCGCTCTCGACATTTCCGCGCTCTTCGGAGCGCGGCCCCGTTGAAGCAGCTTTTAAAAAGCGGCAACCCGGCTTCAACCCGAGATTTCCGCGCTCTTCGGAGCGCGGCCCCGTTGAAGCATCTTCAAAGGCGAGGAGTTCGTAGGTGTTGGCAGCATTTCCGCGCTCTTCGGAGCGCGGCCCCGTTGAAGCTTGGCAATGGCCATTTCTAAAGCCTTCGCGCGTAGTCATTTCCGCGCTCTTCGGAGCGCGGCCCCGTTGAAGCTACACGTATAACAGTGCCGTCTGGGGAGGTAGTAGTAGTATTTCCGCGCTCTTCGGAGCGCGGCCCCGTTGAAGCTGTCCGACTTGCCCCGCTTCCACATCGCGCAGTGAATTTCCGCGCTCTTCGGAGCGCGGCCCCGTTGAAGCATGTTGGCCGTATCTAAAGTGATTGGGTAGGTGGTATTTCCGCGCTCTTCGGAGCGCGGCCCCGTTGAAGCCGCTTCGTGAACATCACGGAGGATTTTGAGACCGGCATTTCCGCGCTCTTCGGAGCGCGGCCCCGTTGAAGCATTTTGACTTTTCCGATCATCCATCCCTTCGCCTCATTTCCGCGCTCTTCGGAGCGCGGCCCCGTTGAAGCACTCATTAAGTAGACCTGCCACTCGCGCGTGTGCGCATTTCCGCGCTCTTCGGAGCGCGGCCCCGTTGAAGCGAGACGTATGACGAGTGACTCCAACACTCCGCAATGCATTTCCGCGCTCTTCGGAGCGCGGCCCCGTTGAAGCGAGACGTTCGCCGCATTCGTGACTGCGGCATATCCGCATTTCCGCGCTCTTCGGAGCGCGGCCCCGTTGAAGCGGACCGCTGCACTACCCGCCTTAGTCGCCCACGTCGGCATTTCCGCGCTCTTCGGAGCGCGGCCCCGTTGAAGCAAGTCAGGGTAGTCCTGACGCCGTAGATCCTCCGAAGATTTCCGCGCTCTTCGGAGCGCGGCCCCGTTGAAGCGAGGCCGACGAAACGGCAGCAGCGGCGGGCGGGCGCATTTCCGCGCTCTTCGGAGCGCGGCCCCGTTGAAGCGTTGCTAACATTGTGCCCGTCGGCCTCATCGACGATATTTCCGCGCTCTTCGGAGCGCGGCCCCGTTGAATCACAGCTCCCGGGCGAAACCGTTGAGCACGCTCGCTTGGTCACGGACTCCGGCGAACTGCTGCTGAAGCTACTCGGAGACTTTCTGAATTTCTTTAAAATCGAGGCCGGAAAACTCCAACTTGAAGCCCATACCTTCCACCTCAAACTACTGCTCGCAGATACGATAGCCCTGCTTGAAACCCAGGCGGTGGGTCAGAACCTCTCGCTCCAATACTCAGTTGATGGATATCTGTCGGACAGTTTTCCCACCGACAGTTTTCGGCTGTGTCACAGACTCTAAGCTTCAAACACCGGAAACTCCCAGCCGTCGCGGTATTCGCGGCGAATCATAGCGTCTGCTTCGGGGGCGCCGATGACCTTCAAATTCTCCGAGTCCCACTTGATGGGTTTACCCAAACGGATCGCAAGATTGCCCAACAACACGACTTCGGTGAGGCGCGCGGCATACTCGAAATTCGCTCCCGGCTGGGTGCCGTTTTTGATGGCCTCGACCCACTCGCTGATTGGCCCACCCTTCACGCGCGCATATTTCTCCGGAGGTCGCTTGAAATTTTGCATCGCCGCCTCCGGCAATAAGCGGAGACTTTCACAATAACCACCGGGCGAATAAATCGTGCCACCGGTGCCGTGCAGGATCTGGCCAAACTGTTCATGCAAATCCACCCCTTCGGGCAAATCTTCTGGGCGCGTCGGCTTGAGTCCACCGTCGGACCAGAGGAACTCCACCGGCTTGATCTTTTGGCCCTCGCGATTGCGCGTGAACTTATAACGCAAAACCGAACTCGCCGGCGCTGAGAGTTCGGTGAAATCACTCACCGCATCGACCACCACTTCATCGGGAATACCTAGATCGAGCGACCAAAACGCCGCATCAAACAAATGGCACCCGATGTCACCCAGCGCTCCGCATCCATAGTCCCAGGAGGCCCGCCATTTTTTCGGATGTAGTTCGTCACTGAACGGGCGGTAGGCGTCGACCGTGCCCTGCCAAACATCCCAATTCACGCTCCGTTCGTTGGCGGTGGGAGCATAGTCAACCTCCGGACCTTGTGGCCAAATCGGCCGATTGGTCCAGTAGCGCACTTGCGTCACGTCACCGATCGCCCCCGCCTCAAGCCATTCGCGCATGATACGCATGCCCTGAAACGTGTGTCCTTGGATCCCCATCTGCGTGGTCACCCCATAATGCCGCGAGGCAAGGAGCAGTTGGCGCGCTTCCCAAATCGAATTTGTGAGCGGCTTCTGCGAGAAAACGTGTTTGCCGAGTGCCATGGCCGTCATCAGCGCCGGGAAGTGCGAGTGGTCTGGCGTCGTCACGGTGACCGCGTCGATCTGGTCACCCATCTTATCGAACATCTCCCGATAATCGGTGAAGATCGGCACGCCCGGAAACTTCGCCACCGACTTGGCTGCATCACCTTCGAGGTCGACGTCGCACATCGCGACGAGGTTGCCGTAGAGCGCGACTTCTGAGGTATCTCCCTTACCTTTCCCTCCCACGCCAATGCACGCGATATTGAGCTTATTCGCCGGCGAATCGCTTTGCTGGGCGCGGATAAAATTCGGCGCTGCCATGAGACCCGCCGCGAGTGCGGAAGATTTCATAAAATCACGTCGACTGGGAATAGAGGTAGATGAGGTCGGAGTCATGGAAGTAACAGTAGTCAATGGGTTGAAAAACTAAACCGAGGCAGTGCTTAACTATTCCAGCAAACAGGCGGCACCGGCCAACAAAAAAAGGCCCGATCGTAACGCCACGACCGGGCCTCGGAGAATCTGAGGCTCAGTAACTGTAACCCATGCTAATCGAGTAGATCGTGCCCTCGAACTCGTAGTTCTGATAACACTGGGCGATATCGTAGTAACGGTAGGAGCTCTCCTCGGTCAGGTTGGTGGCATCGACGGAGAGGCGCAGGCCATTTTGCCAACGGTAGCGGAGCGACAAGTCGAGACGACCCGTGCCTTCGCCATAGAGGGTGTTGGAACCGTCAACTTCATCGGACACCTCATCGAGGTAGTCGCCGCGATAGCTGTAAGCGATCCGGCCGGAGAAGCCGCCCTGCTCGTAGTAAACGATCAGGTTATAGGTATCCTTCGAAGCGCCGGGGAAGGTGAACGAGTTGCCATTCACGTCCGTAAACTCCGAGTCGGTGTAGGGGTAGTTGAAAGCGCCGCCGAAGTTAGCCAGCGCGTCCGGCAGGAAGATAAACGGCGTTTGGAGGTTGAACTCGAGTCCGGAAATCGAGGCTTCGCCGCCATTTTTGTAACTGCTCACGGAGTAGGCCTGGGCGGGAATACCAAACTGGGGAAAGCCAAACGTTTCAGTCGAGTTAATAGGAACGATGAAGCTCTCGACGTCTTTGATAAATCCGGCGACGGCAAAGATGCCTTCCTGAGTTTCCCCAAAATAGACTTCCACTCCGAGGTCGTATTGCCAAGCGATGAAAGGATCGAGGTCAGGCGAGCCGCGTGAGGCTTCGGCGTCTTTCACGTAGATCGAGGTGCTCGGATTGATTTCGGGAATCGTGGGATGCGTCATCGCACGGGTGATGGCACCACGAATCAGATAGTCCCGCCCCCCCCGCCGGGCGAAAGCGTCAAGTTGAAGGCCGGCAACGGTTTCTCGTAGCTGTTCTGCAAGGCCGGTTCCTCGTCGAGCACGTAGGAGTCGCCAGTCACGTCAAAAACCGACACCCTCCCTTGCCCGGCATAGTCGGTTTGCACGAAGCGCACTCCGAGATTGCCGGCCGCCCCCATTGACCCCAGATCGTGGCGGAAGTTGCCCATGATATACGCGGCCAAGTTGTCTTCCGTGATGTCAAAGAAGTTGTCGTCATCAAACGGGATTTCGCCGGTGCCAGGAAATTTTTGATAAAGCGCCTTGGGATCAACCGAAGGCCATGTGGTGAGGAAGTCAGCCCCACCCGCTCCGTGACCGAACGTCCCGTCCACCACAAAAGGGGAGACGCCGTCGGCCATGGTCAAGTCGTTGCCGTTTCCATCCTCGGTATCTCCGCTGAGGCTACCTTGACGGCGTTGGAAAAGGGTCGAAGAATAACGCATCCCCGCCTGGATCGACGTGAGTCCTTCGGTGCTCAGTTCACGGGTGACATCGAGCTTGGCGGCTGTCTCGTCCATCCGTATAATGCGACCAGTCACCCCGAGGTCGCGCAAGGCGAGGTCGGACAAGGGCGCACTGAGAGACTCGGTGTAGAGCGTCGGCGTTCGGGGATCATCCCCGAGCACATAACCGCCGATGCCGTCGCGGTTCACCCGAGATCAGGCGACGTATTCATTAAAATCCTCCTCGCTGTCGGAATAGCTCGTTTTAAATTTGAATTCCCAATTCCCGGGTTTCCATTCGAGGCCGGCGGAAACACCATTGGTATCGAGATCGGTTTCCCGGCGGAAGTTGTTGTAGTCGACTCGCTGCCGGTCGAATCCCGCGGCCACCAAGGTGCCAGTCGCCGGGTCGATCGTGCCGCCTTGAAATCGACCTCGCCTAAACTCCACTTGGATGCGCGACTTGTCTTCGTTGCGCTGCTCGCGGGTGATGACGCCTTTGATGAACAACTTGAGTTCATCCGAAGGCTGAATCTCGAAATTTGCGCTGAGATTAAACTTCGGCAATTCACCCCTCCGTTGCTCCAAGCGCAGTCGCTCGGGGAAAAATCCGCCATCGAGCGCCGGGTCGCTGCTGCTCGCCGCCCGCCAGTTCGGATCACCGGTCTGCACCTTGTCGATGCGACGATCGCGTTCCTCATAAGTCGCGGCCAAATGGATACCCGCCTTACCGTCATTGAAGACATTGGAAAAAAACGCACTCATACCCGGTTCCGAGGAGTCACGCACGTCCGTATTGGAAATCGAACCCTCAACGCCCCAAGTAAGTTTGCCAATTTTGAGCGGACTCGGCGTCTTCAATCAAACAATACCACCCACTCCACCTTCAGTGTCGGACGCCCGCGGCGATTTGATCACTTCAATTTCGCTGTAGAGATCGGAAGAGAAGTTCGACAGCGAGCTAGCGCGGGTCGGGTTGGATTGGTCGGAGGTGACGACCGTCGAACGGCCATCCACCTCCACGCGGGTGAAAGTGGGGGAAAGTCCGCGAATGGAGACGCTTTCGCCTTCACCGTTGTTGCGGGTCAGGGAAACACCGGAGATGCGGGAAATGGCTTCAACAATGTTCTGGTCGCCAAATTGGCCGATTTCTTCCGCCGTAATGACGTCTTTGATTTGGTCTGCTTGGCGCTTGGCGGCAATACCCAGAGCGAGGGAAGAGCGGAAGCCCCTCACTTCGAAGACGTCCATCGCAACGGTAGGGCCTTCAGTTTCGACGGTTGTTTGGGTGAAAGCAGCCGCGGGTAATAATGCGAATGCTAATATTAAAGAGGACCGTAGCCGTAGCCTCGGTCCGAAAGCCTTGCGGCTTACTGATGAGTGTTGGGATTGCATGGTAGTCGAGTGAGCGGGGTTGGTTGGAGCTGAGGGCCGCGCGAAAGGAACAAAGGCAGAATAACACCAGCACGGGGCAGCCGGGGTTCAAGTGAGGTGAGTGCAGCAAGCACCCGCCGCCCCATTCCCTCGAATCGTAATCTGTGAAACCGTTACGCGCCGCGGCTGAGAATCCTCGCTCACCCCAAACCATATCTAAAAAATCACCGTGCCTCCGACTGTATTCATTTTAAAATTACAATGGCATCTATTTCCGTTGCCCCGCCTTAACTCAGGTAACAATTTCCCGCCGAAAACAGAGAAGAGGCGAGGAAACACTACGCGAGCGACCACTTGATCTTCATCGCCTAAAGCTAAACTCTTCGTTCTTGTGAACTCGCCCGTTTCAATCAGCTCCCCGCTCACCCATTTCTTTATTACTATGCGCAAATTCTTAATCGCTACCCTGGCCTTCGGGTTGTGGGGTCCCCTCGCCCTCGCACAATCTAACGAAACGCCTCCTGCCGAAGCCCCCACCAACGTCGTTTCGGGAGCAGTCCTCACGGGCTCGTGGCATCGACCCGACGGAGAGTATTCGATCCAGATCGAGGACGCGCTCGAAGACGGCACGCTACGCGCGGGCTACTTCAATCCTCGCCCCATTCGCGTGGCGAGCGCCCGTTGGCGTTTCGGCGGTAACACGCTCCAAATCCGCGTGGATCTCAACGACACCGGCTACGAGGGAGCCTTCTACATTCTACAGTTTAACTCCGAATCCGGCCAACTCGAAGGCGAATATCACCCCGCTAGCCAAGAGAGCTTTAACGTCGTTTTTGAGCGCAAGCTTGGCCCCGTGCTCAACTAACCCGTCCAACCTCCGCGCCGCCAGTGACGACGCATCTGGCTGCCACCCAATTTGATGCATGGCGGGCGCATCAAACTCGTGAATAGGCTCGCGCCAAGGTCGCTAACGGCTCGTGGAGTGAGCCCGAGGCCCTCGCCCGCGCCGAGGCCGACACTCAAACTCTACTCCCCCCAGGGGAATAAAAAACCCGGCCACCACATTCGGCGCATCGAGGATCAAACCAGCAGCGAATTAGTCGGCCAAGGCTGGGTGGGACGTGCAACGGAAGGCGCTCTCGGACTCGCCTGGCTCTACGATATCGAAATCGTTCCGGCACGGCCGCGGCCAAGGCCACGGCCGTGCCGCCATGGTCCTCACTGAAACAGAGGCCAAACTCTTAGGCTGCGCCCGCCTCGGCCCTCCACGTCTTCGCGCAAAACAGCGTCGCTCGCCACCTCTACAAATCCTGCGGCTAC
>Ga0222651_1001769_pt1 | contig 10115 bp, 10 predicted proteins | sample AntAcemetagen369_FD_179855 | JGI IMG/M metagenome (GOLD analysis project Ga0222651, IMG submission 179855) | Saline water microbial communities from Ace Lake, Antarctica - #369 | ecosystem: Environmental > Aquatic > Non-marine Saline and Alkaline > Saline | place: Antarctica: Ace Lake...
CGCTCGCCTGTATCGCTGAGTAGATGGGGGGGGGGCAGCCACCCAGATCACGCCGCAGGTTCGGGTGGTCGCCAAACCGATTGTTGCGGTCGGTTCCCAACGGCTTGAACCGGATCATACGGTTGCCCGCCCGATCAGGCGGAGTTCGCGCATGAGACGTAGCGTGCGATCACAATCGGGCCTAGCGGGGCCTCTGCTCGACTCATCGCGTTCAGCCGGATGATCAACCTTCCAGCGTGGTCGCGGGCCGCGGTTGATACCCAATCTTTCGGATACTTTGGCGCGTTCAGGCCATCCCGTGATCAATCACGTCCAATTACTCTCCCCGGTCCGTAAGGTGATCTTTGATCAGGTGACCCTTTTGTCCGCGGCCGCGGTGAGGGGGGGGCAACTCGGCGCCTTCTGACGTTTCTTGACTCGATCGATTTTATCAAGATGCAGGAAATGAATGGTTTACGTCTTAACATAGTCGCCTGGCGAATTAATGCATGACTTGTTCCAACCTCGATCCAGTATCGGCTAGGTCCCTCCGTTATTAGGTCGCGACGGGTGACCTGACTCGTATTCTGGCGACTCCGTATTTTCGTTTTACCCCTATCTCCATGCGTAAGGAAACCTCATTTCTCGCGGTTGGGCTTGTGCTCGGCGCCTTGCTCACCGCCGTTTGCTTTATCGGCATCCAACGTTCTGCCCGCCAGGTGGGGAGTGGACAGATGGCGACGGTCCTCAAGCTGGCGCATGCTTTGGATGAGTCGCATCCGGTGCACGCGGGAATGGTATTCATGGCGGACCGACTCGCGGAGCTTTCAAGTGGCTCGATGGAGATTCAGATCTTTCCCAACGGTCAGTTGGGTTCGGAGCCGGAGACGGTCGAACAACTCCAACGCGGTGCGCTCTCGATGGTGAAGACCTCGGCTGCCGCGATGGAAGGATTTGTGCCGGAAATGGCGGTGTTTGGATTACCGTATTTGTTTCTTAGCGACGAGCACTACTGGAAGGTGCTCAACGGCCCCATCGGCAAGGAATTATTGGCGGCCGGAGCGGACGTGGGTATCCACGGGTTATGTTACTACGACTCTGGCAGTCGTAGTTTTTACACGATTGACGGACCGGTGCTCGAGCCTGGCGCCGTGAAAGGGCAGAAGATCCGCACGTTACAGAGTCGCATGGCGATGGACCTTATTTCCACGCTCGAGGGGGCGCCCACGCCGATCCCTTGGGGCGAACTCTACACGGCGTTGCAGCAACGCATGGTTGATGGGGCGGAGAATAACCCGCCGTCATTGCTATCGAGCCGGCATTACGAGGTGGCGAAACATTACTCCCTCGATGAGCACACCCGAATTCCGGACATGGTGATCTTCAGCCAAACGGTGTGGGGATCCTTCTCGGCTCAACAGCGGGCTTGGTTGGAACAGGCGGCGGCGGAATCGGTGGTGTTTCAACGCGGACTTTGGACGGAAAAAACGGCCGATGCACTCGTCCAGATCGAAGCGGCTGGAGTGCAGATTTATTATCCCGACAAGGCGCCCTTTGTAGAAGCCACCAAATCACTTTATGCGACGATGCAAGACACCCCGATCGGCCAGTTGGCTGATCGTATCCGGGAGGTGAAATGAGCGACAAATTACGGATTGAAACCTCTTTGGGGCATCGCGTTTGGGAACGCGTGGTGAATGGCCTGCAGTGGTTAACGATCGTGCTCTTCACGACGTTGACGCTCGATGTATTGTGGGGGGTAGTTTCTCGTTATGGGTTGGGTTCGCAGAGTCGATGGACTGAGGAGGTCGCCATCAATCTGATCGTCTGGGTCTCGTTGCTCGGGGCGGCCTTGATGTTTCGGGAGCGAGGGCATCTGGGCGTCGACTATTTTGTGGGTAAACTTGATCCCACGGCCCGGCGATTGACTGCGATCATAGCGGAGATCGCCATTATCATCTTCGCCTCGTTTATACTCGTTTACGGTGGGGGGATGTTGGTGATCGAGACCCTGCGTTCGGGGCAAGTCACTCCGGCCATGGGCTGGAAAGTAGGTTACTTGAATATCGTGGTGCCGCTGAGCGGATTGTTTATCATCGCGTTCTCAATTGAGCACCTGATCACCGGCCGAACCACGGCGTCGGCTGATGCCGTTGGAAAGGAAATCCTATGAGCGTCGAGGTGTTGATTCTGTTGGTTCTCTTCGTCGGATTATTGGTGCTCAATACGCCGGTTGCGGTCTGCATCGGGCTCGCCGCCGCCGGCACGTTGGTGAGCTTGGGAGGCGACTCCAATGGGTACGTGTTAGCGCAGCGGGTTTCGTCCGGCATCGCGAGTTTTCCGTTGTTGGCGATTCCGTTTTTTGTGCTCGCGGGAGGACTGATGGGTGAGGGGGGGATGGCCCGGCGTCTCACCAATTTTGCTTTTGCGATGGTCGGTCGACTGCCCGGCGGTCTGGCTTATGTGAATACGCTCACCTGTATGATGTTTGGAGCGGTGTCGGGTTCCGCGGCGGCGGCGGTGTCGTCGATCGGTGGTTCACTCATTCCCGAGATGGAGGCCAAGGGTTACAAGCGAGAGTTCGCGGTGGCGCTGACGGCGACTTCGGCCACGACCGGACTACTCATTCCTCCCAGTAACATCATGATCGTCTACGCGGTCGTCGCCGGTAATGTTTCCGTGGCGGCACTGTTCTTGGCGGGGGTGTTTCCCGGCATCGTGATGGGTCTGTTGATTATGGCAGTGAGTTTGATACTCACGCTGCGTTCCGGGGCGCTCAAAGCCTCCAGTATCGAGGTGGAAGTTCCGGCGTTGGGCGGGGCGCTGTGGGGCGCGTTGCCGAGCCTGTTGCTCGTGATTATCGTGATGGGCGGGATTCTGGGAGGCGTGTTTTCCGCGACGGAAGCTTCGGCCATCGCGGTGGCCTATGCGTTTGTGCTCGGCGTGGTGGTTTACCGGGAAATTCCGATTTCGCGGTTGCCCGAGATTTTACTACGCGGAGCTAAGACGACGGCCGTGGTCATGCTATTGGTGGGCACGAGTCAGGCCATGAGCTGGGTGCTTTCATCAGAGCGGGTGCCGCAGATGGTCAGTGCAGCGATGCTCGCGCTTTCGAACAATCCGTTGGTGGTTCTGTTGCTCATCAACGTGCTGCTATTGGTCGTGGGCACGTTCATGGATATGACGCCGGCGGTGTTGATTTTTACGCCGATCTTTTTGCCGGTGGTGACGGCGTTGGGTATGGATCCGGTGCATTTCGGCATCTTATTGATCGCCAACCTTTGTATCGGCCTATGCACGCCGCCGGTGGGAGCGTGTTTGTTTGTGAGTTGTAGTGTGGGTAAAACGACTATCGCTCGCGTCGTCCCGCCGATGATCCCATTCTTTATCGCGATGTTGATCGGGCTAGTGCTGATCACTTACTGGCCAGCGCTCTCCATCACTCTGCCGCAGTGGCTGAATTTGATGTGAGGCCATGCCGAGCCCGCGACTGAGAATTTTCGCCTGATTGTCGGTTGCCCCAAGCTGGCGAGCGGCCGGGCGCCAGACTTTGCAGACTTAGATTACCGCTCGGATCCGGCCTTTTTGAACAGGCTTATTTGATTTCGACCTGCTCGACCAGTTCGATGCGGTGAGCTTCCAAACCGACGATCTTACGCGGGTTACTGGTGAGTAGACGAATTTTACCCAAGCCCAAGGCGCGCAGGATTTGGGCTCCGATGCCGTAGTCACGTAAATCCATGCTCGTGAAGTCGGTGGTCGTCGGGTGGCCGGGAAGCAGGGATTCCAGACTGCCGGCGGGCTGCATGTAGAGCAGGGCGCCGGAGCCGGCTTCAGCAATCGCTTTCAGACTTGAAGCGATGATGTCAGTTGCGGCGCCATCGCCGATGGGAGCAAAGACATCAGAGAACGGATTCGCGCCGTGCACTCTGACTAGATGCGCTTGGTCGGCGGTCAACTCACCGAGGGTGAGGGCGACGTGGCGACGATTATCCAGGCGGCTGCGGAAGACGTGGGCGTTGAAGGTGCCGTGGGCGGTGGCGATGGGCGTCTCGCTGACTTTCTCCACCAACGACTCCTGTTTGAGTCGGTGGGCGATTAGCTGTTGGACGGAGATCATCTTCAGGCCGAATTTCGCTTTGAACTTAACGAGCTCGGGCAGGCGTTGCATCGTGCCATCGTCGTTGACGAGTTCGCAGAGGACTCCGCTCGGATCCAGTCCTGCGAGGGTGGCCAAGTCGACGGCTGCTTCGGTGTGCCCGGCGCGTTCCAAGACTCCGCCGGGACGAGCGCGGAGGGGGAAGACATGGCCAGGTTGGACGAGTTCATCGGCCTGACTATCGGGCGACGCCACAATCTTGATGGTCACGGCGCGATCGTAGGCGCTGACTCCGGTCGTGATGCCGCTTTTGGCGTCGATGCTCACGGTAAAGTCGGTGCGTTGAACCTCATTGTTGCGCGAGGTCATGGCCTTCAATCCGAGGCGGTCAAGTCGAGCTCCCGTAGTCGGAACACAAACGATCCCGCTCCCATGGCGGATCATCATATTGACCTTTTCCGGGGTGGCTTTGCAGGCGGCCATGATGAGATCGCCCTCATTTTCCCGATCCTCGTCGTCGGTGACGATAATGAGTTCTCCTGCCGCGATGGCGTCGATTGCTTCTTCTATGGTGTCAAATGGCATGTCGATAGTGCGAGCAGACTGGAGAGGTGGTGCCCTCGGAATCGAGTAAATTGAGGGAGAACTCGTTCTAAGTCGATGCAGGCCGCCATTATTTTAGGGATATCCGGCCGACGCAAACCTGGTTAAAGGGCCGGGAAGTGAACGAATCATCGGAAAGGGGCTGGGCGAAGGGGGGGGGGGCGGCGCAGGATCCGGCTTCACCGTTCTTGGGGCTGCCGAGGCGGCGTAGCCCCACTGTTTGCATCCATTTTTCCCATGAAACTGTTTACCCTGCTTTTAGCTATTTCGCTTAGTTTGTCCTCTTGGTTGGGCGCCGCTGATCACTCTCATGGACCAGACGGCGGAGGCCCCCTCATGGGATGGAACAGTTGGAATTGGCACGGGAAGAAAGAGATTAACGAGAACGTGGTGCGGGAGACGATTGATGCGATGGTATCAACGGGACTGCGGGATGCGGGCTACAATTACATCGTGATTGATGGGGGGTGGCGGGGTAGTGCACTGGCGCCGAATGGGGAACTGACGGCGCACCCCGATCGCTTCCCGGGTGGGATCAAGCCGCTGGTGGACTATGCTCACGCGAACGGGATGAAAATCGGATTGCACACGGTGCCAGGGACTGATGATTGCGGCGGGGATCCCGTAGGAGGATTTGGGCGCGAGGAAATGCACGTGGCGCAATTTGCGGCGTGGGGACTGGATTTCGTGAAATTGGACCGATGTATCATGAAGACCGATGAGGGTTGGGATGAGGCGTTGATTGAATCGGTCTATCGTAAGTGGGCCACATTGATGGCGAATTCCGGGCAGGAGATGGTTCTAAGCATCAGTGCCTACGAGTATCGCGATTGGTATCCAGAGCTCGGCAGCATGGCGCGAACAACGCTCGATATCGATGCGCGGGTGAAAGACGGGGCGATTTTTGATCGGGCGGTTCCGACGAAGAATCACCTGAGCGTGATGACGGTGGCAGATCTCAATAATCGTTACGCATCGAAGGCGGGTCACGGTTACTGGAATGATTCGGAGATGTTGGTGACGGGAGAACAGGGACTGACGGAGGCCGAGCAAGAGGCGCATTTTGCGCTCTGGTGCGTGATGAGTTCGCCGCTTTTCCTCGGTAATGATCCTCGGCAAATGACGGCAGTTGAGTTGGCGTTGCTGACCAATCGCGCCGCGATCGAAATCAATCAGGATCCGCACGAACAAGGCCGTCGGATTGTGAAATCGGGCATGAGTGAGGTTTGGCTCAAGCGGATGAGTGATGGGCGAATGGGGCTGTTGCTGCTGAATCGGGGGGCGGATCAGATGCGCACGATCGAGTTCGACGTGGGGGGGATTGCCGCGGGGACGCGATTTGATGTGCTCAATGTATTCTCGGGGGCGAAGGAGCAGACCGACGGCGTGTTTTCCGTCGAGTTGGATCCGCGTTCGTCGCAATTTTTCTTGGTGTCTCCGCGGTAGCCAATCTTGCGGTGATTGCGGTGGGAGGGAAGAGGTGAGGTGAGTTGATCCTCTTTGGCCCCCCTCAATAACTAAAGTTTAAACCTGACCCGTATTTTCTACTCCAGGTTGATTTTAAGCGTTTGACTCCTTTTCACGTGCCTCGGCGCTTCAGGGTGAGCTGCTTGATGAAGAGCAGGTAGGTGATCTGCTCGATAGCGGAGAGCGGATTGGAAATACCGCCGGACCAGAAGCGGTCCCAGAGTTTGCGGATAAGGCTTTGAAGAATGGGGCTGAGTTGCAGCATAGGAGAGAAGGAAAATGGCCGGGCAGAGCAGACCTATGAGTCAGGCTTCGAAGTCAATCTCGTCATGGATGTTATATAAGTTATTAAACTACAATTATTTGAATTCTATAATTCAGGGGCGATAAACCAAAAACGGTTTTAGTTTGGCACATAGGGTTTGAGAGGAAACCAGCGGCTCCAGCGTCGGTTGGCTGCTTGGTGGGTTTGATCTTGAATTGGCCCAAGTTGGAGGATTTTGAGGTGGTGGCCACGGTGGGGGGGGCGCGGTCAGGACTCCAGCCGGGCCCGGGCGGCGGCGATGGCGTCGTGGAGCTTCTTGCGCAGGAGATCACGCGACGGGAGCGCGGTGAGGTATTCGGCGACGTGGATGCCGGCTTGGTCGAGTTCTAGGAGTTCGATTTGTTCCTGCTTCTTGCCTGCGCAGAGAATAATGCCGAGCGGTGAAGCCTCGCCCGGCTGTTGCTCGTGTTTGGCCAGCCAGCGCAGGTAGAGCTCCATCTGGCCTTTGTAGTCGGGCTTGAAATCGCCGAGTTTGAGGTCGATGGCGATGAGGCGTCGGAGTCCGCGATGGTAAAATAGGAGGTCGAGATAAAAATCGTCGGAATCGATCGAGATGCATTTCTGCCGACCGAGGAAGGCGAAGCCGCCGCCGAGCTCGAGGAGGAAGGTTTCGAGGTCGCGCAGGATGGCGTCCTCAAGGTCCTTTTCGAGGTAGCGGTCGCGCAGACCGAGGAAGTCGAGAATGTAGGGGGCGCGAAAGATGAGATCAGGCGTGAGGCGGTCCTCCTCGCGCAGGGCGGCGAGTTCGGCGCGAGCGAGTTCGGCTGGTTTCTTGGAAACGGCCGTGCGCTCGAAGAGCAGAGAGTCGATTTTGGCGCGCAGAGCACGCACGCTCCAGCGCTCGACGCGGCACATCTCAGCGTAGAACTCACGTTGGAGAGGATCAGGGAGCGGGATGAGTTCCTTGAAGTGCGATCAGCTCAATTGTCGCGACAGGGTAGCAACAATCTCGGGTTCGGAGAAGGTCTCGGCAAACTGCACCATGCGGGTGAGCGCGGAGTAGCTGTAGCCCCGGCCGAAGTCGGCCGACAATTGTTGCGACAGCGTAGCAAGAATCTCGCGGCCGTAGTCGGCGCGTTGGTTCTGGAGGACATCGGCTTGGATGCGTTTGCCGATGCGCCAGTAAAGCAGCGTCACCCCTGCATTGACCGTGCGAGCGACGGCGTCACGCGTCTGCGCGATCATTGTCCGCACATCGGCGGTTACGCCGTGGTCGGTGGTAATGATCGAGAGTTCGGGAGCAGGCATGGGGAGAAAAGTGAGAGCGAAGAGGCACGGTGCGGACTAGGCGACCAACTTATGAGTGAGGGCGAGAAGTTCGTTGATCTCAGTGGGCGAGAAGATGCCGCGGATGCGACTAGGATGGAGCAGCGTAAAGGGAGCCTGGATGAGGTCGCGCTTTTCGACCGTGCCGCGGTCGATCAGAAAATCACGCAGCAGGCCGAGGAACTGGAGCTGGCGGCGGTCGAGGGTGGGATGCTCGGAAGTGAATTGATCGATGAAGCGAGAAACCGTATCGGGGAAACTCTCCAGTAGCTCGATCCCCAGGATGTGCCGGATGAAGCGCAGGAAAGGAGCGCGTTGGGGCTGATAAACGCGCCGGAGGAGGTCTTTTCGAGTTTGGGATTCTGAGGGCATTAACTGATCCTACTGATCCGTTGTTCTCCTCGGTATTCGTGGTTGAGTCGGGACGCAGGGGAGAAGGTTTTCTGGGCGGTTGAATGGCTGCGGTTCATGGTCAAATTTGAAAGGGGAGAATTTGAAGCGAGTTAAGTGCGGCTCCGGGAATACCGACGCCTCCTTGAAATAGGGGGGGGCGACGTAAGCTCTAAAGATTGTGAACGGGGTCACTCGTTGTTTTTAAGTCGCTTTCTCGATTACTGGATCTGTTGGCCCCAGCGGATGAGGGAATAGCCCTGTGAGGCGGCGAAGTGCGGTGGGCTTCGGGGCATAGGAAGGTAGGCGACGTTCTGTGATGGGAGGATTTGCGATTGCGAGTCTGGGGGTTGCTGGGTTGATTTCTGAGCGTGTCGTTCCGGCTGTTGAAGCGTATTAGTTTCGCCCTTTTTGTCGGGGGGGCTGTTTGGGCCTCGGTGGGTTCGACGGGGTGGGCGATTGATGCGACGCAGTTGAGTTCCTCCTCGTTGCAGCAACGGGCTCAGCGGGAGATTGAGCGGGCGGCTTTTGGCGCGGCGGTCCCGTATCTCACGGAGTTGGATCGGCGACTCCGGGAGAGTGCGGATAGTGCGGCGGTGCGCGCGCGGGAGAATGTGTTGTATTACTTAGGGATTGGGAAACTGCAGTCGGCCGATCTCGTCGGGGCGACCTACACTTTTGCCCAGTTTGTGGAGACTTATCCGAAAGCCCCGACGGTCATCCAGGCACGCGCTTACTGGGGAGACGCTTTTTATTACCAGGGCCGACTCGAGGATGCTCGATCGGTCTATGGGGCATTGAGATCGCAGCATAATCCCGCCGATCTCCCTCTCGAGCAGCAGGCAGCTTATTGGGAGCACTATGCCGACACCGTTTACGCGGCGCGGGATTGGGCCGAAGGAAAAGATGTTTTCGCAGAAATGAAGTTGGCGGCGTCGCGACTTTTGAGGGGACGAGAGGCCGACGAAAAGAACGCTAAGGCGGGATCCTATTTGTTGCAGGCGGCGATTGCGCAAAACGACTTCGATGCGGCCCTCGCCACGTTACCTGACCTGAGTGGTCGAACCGGAAAATCACGCTATGATCTGGCGTTGAATCTCGCTTTGATGCGGGGCGGAGATGAACTTTACGAGGTGGGTCGATTCGGGGAGGCACTGTATTTTTATGAGCTCGTGCTCCGGCCCGGGTCGCTTATCCAGTTTTGGCAGTCTGAAAGGGATGCATTGAAATTGGAGCGCGCGCGCATCGTAGGCGTTGATTGGTTTGCGGACCGATTGGTCGCGCTCGAAAATGAGTTCGCGCAAGCCGAAGCGCGGCTGGCGCAATTGGGGGTTCGTGAGTCGGCCGCGGAGGAGACGAAGTCGAATGCGGCCCGGACCCTCGATTACGCCAGCGCTTTAGGTTTTCGCATCGCGCGTTGTTATCTGGCCAGAGGGCGAAGTTTTGAAGCGTATTGGGCATTTGTGAATCTGGAGCGAGCCGCGGCCGCCGATGAGGATAAGAGCGGGTTCGCGGAGGAGGCGATTTATGGTCAGGTGAAAATGTCGGCGGCGAGCGGACGAGATGATCGGACGCGGCGCGTCGCGAGACGGTATTTGCGGAACGCGGACTCCCAACGATTCATCGGTGATGTGGGGTATGAGTTGCTGCGAACGGAGGTTCGAACGGGGAACCGATTGGCCGTGCGCGAGCTCGCGGAAGCTTTCATGGAGCGAGTGCGGATCGATCCGAATCTGCAAGACGCGCCGAAGTTGGTGTATTTGGTGGGATCGACGCTGGTGGAGCTCGATGATCGACCGGGGTTGATTGAACGATTTCAACCGATGTTGGCGGAGTATCCAGATAGTGGATTCAGTGATGGATTGCGCTACTGGTTGGGCTTGGTGGGGGTGCTCGAGGGCACCTTCAAAACCTCGCTGAAGCATTTTCAAATCATCCAACGTGATTACCCGAACGGGGCCTATGGGGAAGATGCGGCCTATCGCG
>Ga0222651_1001770_pt1 | contig 10112 bp, 10 predicted proteins | sample AntAcemetagen369_FD_179855 | JGI IMG/M metagenome (GOLD analysis project Ga0222651, IMG submission 179855) | Saline water microbial communities from Ace Lake, Antarctica - #369 | ecosystem: Environmental > Aquatic > Non-marine Saline and Alkaline > Saline | place: Antarctica: Ace Lake...
TTACTTGAGTGAATTCTCCTACAGAATCAATCGATCACAGAACAAAGAGACGGTTTTCCATAATTTAATCACCAGAATGGTTAAAGCAGAAAAAATCTACGCCCAAAATCTAATATGAGACTAAATGTTTACCTCTATAATTTTAATCATTTAATAAAATAAATAATCAAAAAGTAAAATTAACCGATTATAAATTTATCATAACTGGAATTAATTATCTGTTGACGTCTATCCATATTTTGAAATTTATTTTCAGGATCCATTTTTCAAAAATCATCAAAAGATATTTCATTAATCCCTTTCAATGTCATGGGGACATAATATCTATTACTTATTTCAATAATATATACTTTAAAACCCCAAAGCGGATTACTCATTTGGTCCACAACAATACCGATTAATCCATTTGATGGATAAAAATTGTGGTTTTTCCATTCATTTTTCCCACTTAAATTTTTTAATTTCTGATTGTTCCATTTAATTTGTGGAAGAGTATTTAACGTAGACAGACATTCTCCTTTATCTACAATCTTAACCGGTTTACCTAATAAATCCATATAAATTCAAGTTTTTTGTTTTACCTGTTATAAAAATTAATAGCAGGGAGCTATTAATTTTTATTCGATTGCTAAATTAATTTTTTTCTTCATTATTACATCACCTTCGCTATAAAAATTATAGTAATATTTATTTTAAGGTGGTTGGTTGGATATTCCGGCGCTACTGCTTCCTCATCCTCCCCTTGGATTTTGGTAACCAAAAAAGGCCAGTATGAAAAAAAATCATTATTTTTCTTAGATTCTCGCCTTTGAAAACTTGAATAGTTCACTTGATAGTGATTTACTTGTGGAGGTTTTATAATCTTCTCACTAGACCGCGAAATCCTCCTATATTGGTAAATTTATTGAAAAGGCAGGGCAAGAGCTTTGATTTCATAATACAAAGTAAAAAACTATTTTATCATGGTTCTAGTAACTTTTGGTGCCTCAATTATTTTCTTCATTTAGGAGCCAGCTACTTTGGAAGGCTTTTTTACTTCAAAATAAATTGCTATGATTAATCCTGTTAGTGTAATAATAATAAGTTTCAGGCCAAATGAAAAGTATTCGGAAGGCTGTAAAATTCCCATTTCCAATTGTTATTTTAGTTGTTATACTTTAATTTAAACAGGTTAGATAGTGTCTTAAGTTTTTGTAAAGTCTTTACAGTAGGTGTACAATGCTATTAAGTTAAGTTTTTCAAATCACTATTTTCGTGTCTGAAAATGGTTTTATTATTTTTCAGGATCTATTTCTCAGCTAATTAGCAGGTATTGGGCATACTTTTTACTTCCCTTTTTTTAAGAGCTTATTTTGCTTATATGGCTACTTTTTTCTTAACTTAATAGCATTGGGTCATCTCCCCCCTCCCAATAAATTCAGTTGATTTAAAATCAGAATATTTAACCATCCTCTGTTTAGGTGCCATTTGTACATTACTTCCAAATATTGGTTGGTTTGAGTATAAGTTATAAAATGTTACAGTAAACCCATGCTTCCCTTCAATATTTGTTTCTATTTTTATACATCTTCAAGCTTTATCTGATGTATTTATTCTTGATTTCCATTATTGTACCTGATATGGCTAGAAGATTCAAAATATATATCCGAAATGTCTTGAAACGTAGGCAGTTCAAAAATTGTTGTTGTTTGTAATAAAATCTTCGTAATCTTTATAATTATCAATAAATATGTCTACAAACGGTGATTCTGTACCAGATGTAATTAGTTCAATTGATTTAACTGGTAAATTAAATATTAATTTAGAATTTCCAATAGTCCTTAAGTGGCCATCTAAATGTTGTCCATATATTGCTATTGAATCGATTTTACCATCAATCTTACGTGGATAAAAATAAAAGTCGCTTACCAATCCACCATTTTTTTTAATCAGAATTGTTTTGCTTCCTGCTCCACCATCTTTATTAAAAGTGACTTTAAATTCTTCATTATTATAATAATTTTTTAATTGTTCATAAATATCCTTAATCTTATCAATACTCGATTTATTTAAGGGTTGGTTAAAGGGGCTATACATATTTTTTTATATTAAATTTTACGATGATAATATTTAGTATTATAATAAGATTAATCCTGTATAAATATATATTTATTGTGTTTTTTCCATTACTCATTGCTTAATTATTTTAAAATTTCAGAAAAGACTGAAAACTCAATTTATTTTGATTAAAATCCTTTAATCACCTAATCAAACCTAATAATAACGATTTTAATCTTGTTCTATTAACTCTTTTCAAATAATCAAAAATAATCAATTTTATTTAAATTAAAACTTTTTTAACCTTATTTATTGAAATGGATCTTATCAAAGTAATGCTTGTATGGATAAGGTTACTTTACCACCATCCTTATCATTAGGTTTTCAAATTTATCTACTTTTATAGAGCTTGTACCTGTATATATACGCGTTGCTCTAGGATTGAAGATTCCTTTTGGATATAACGGTTTGATTTGCACCACCCTTTTCAGTTCGAACCGTGCCACAGTTCTGCCGTGCTCACCGTGTCACTTTTGAGAGGTCAAGTTTAACCTGCTATATCGCCTGAAAAATATGGGTATGGCCATCACACATGATCCGTATACATCTGACAAACTACATCTTTTGTAAAAACTAATCTGTTGCTAAACTCGTGTCATGAAAAGCCAAACAGAAGGCATTATGCGGAAGCTTTATCAGGAATAGTAATTAAAAAGAAAGAATTAGGGCCTTACCCTTTGGGTCGGGCTATCACGTCGTTTCCATTCCAATCTTTTTTCGCCCCACTTCCCTCCCGAAAAAAGGATTACCATTGCTATCCCTAAGCCAATGCAAAGCATAAGTTAATTTCAAGAAAGTAAAAAGCGAATTGCTCTTTCATCCTACTCGTCCCGTAATTCACTTTTAGGTCAGCTTGGGTCTTACTATACCGTATTCTTAAAAGGCTTCAAATGTTGGGTTGATATTTGCCTTATCCACGAGGAAAGAATTCTTGCCTATCCTTATGGATGGCATGTTTTTTCAAGCAACATACAGCACTTTGAAGATTTCCCCACTTTTATCCGGCGAAGAAAACTGTTAATATAATTTTCCTTGATTTACCCTATACTTATTGCTTTTCTTAGCGCTTTCGGTCTTTGCGATTGACGTTAAGATGAGGGTGCCACTTGCTTTCCTTTATTCAGAGATTACAGCTTGGATTATCTACAATTTGATGGGTAATACGTTTAAAAATATTCGGGAGACGGGCATATTTTAAAAATATGTTGATCTTACCGAAAAATTAGCTAAACTCCGTGAGATTAAAAACCTTGTCATAGAATGCCTGATGCACTTTCTTATCCTGAAAAGTAAAGGTAGCCTTGAGATAGGCTAAAAGGGATTCCTTGATTTCTATGGCTTGTTTTAGGCTGAGCATATATTTTTGAGCTGCGAGCTGTTAGCTACAAGCTACAAGTTTCAAGATGGGCCTAGAAGCTTGCAAATCAAATCTTTAAAATTTTATGAATTAATTTCCCAATCCAGTTGATTGATTTTTTCTTTAAGATCTTTCAATTTTGATAACAATTTGTCAAAAGGAAGGGAGTCCCCATAGATCATCTGTTCCTGCATGATTTTATAGTCTTCTTCCCAAGATTTTAAGATGCTATCTGGAGGTATAGGATTCAAATATTTTGGTGCATGTTTGGAGTAATCCAAGCCATTAATCCGAGTTAAAACCCTCCTGTGCTGCACAATATCTATATATAGGCCTTGGTCTGAAATCGCTTGATCAGCGTAAGCTGTTTCCAAAATCCGTTCAATATCATACAAATGGCGACTTAACCTATCGCTTCTGATCTTTTGCTTTGGTTTTTGGAATTCCTCGTGAAGCAGGAACAGTTTTTCTAAAAAGGTCTTTTCCACATTGACACAGGGTATTGCTTTGGCGCTGTCGGTAAACGGCTTGCCCGGAAAGTATTCCGCTACCAAGGATTGTATGGGCATAGGGGTAAAGGGTTCAAACAATGACCTACTCCCTATCTCAATCAAAATCCTTGGCTGAATATATGTTACAGGTTGTTTGATAACCGAGGGGTAGTACAATTCTATCACTTGTGGATCCTTATCAGATTGACTACTTTCAGGAAAGTTAAAGGTTACCATTTCCAATCCAGATTCCTTCAAGGTTTGTTGTAAGCGGGGATAAAACACCTCTCTGATAAATTGATGGGAAACCCTCCTCAACTTATCCACCTGATTTTTCCCCATTCTCCCCTCAAAGCCCAATTATCTTCTATCCAAGGCCAGATCAATATCTTCAGAAAGCCGCTGGATCAAGCCCCAGCCCTTACTTAGCGAGGTACCTCCCTTAAAAACCAAAGCGTCGGCCATATCCAGCTCAAAAACCTGATGAAGGATTTGTGTCACCCACCAGTCTTTTTCAATGGCAATAGGCTTCAATTTGGACCTGACTTCAATTTCCTTGAAGATGTTAACCTTACTTGAATCTGGGATTTTCAACCATTCCTGCATATCAGACCTCCCCTTTTTTTGAAATTGCCTGTCGCATGATTATCCTGATCCATTCAGGAGCAAGCCGCATATCATGTACTAATCGATGCTGTTCCTCTTTTTTCAATATAGCAATGATTTTTGCTTTTTCGGCTGCACTGATTTGATCTTTTCCTAATGCCTTCAAAGCCTGTATGGCCAAACCGCTGATTTCTCCTATGGCATTTAGGTTTTTTGGACTGGTCTTTTTAAATACAATAGATTTGTTTCCAACTTTTATTTTCCTTGGCGCACCATCAGTCAGATAAACAATATTGACTGGCACTTGTGGAGACATACCTAAGGCATTCAAAGCAAAATCTCCTGTTGGAACAATCCTGGCCTTATCTCTTTTGGCAATGGCATGGGCGATTTCCTCTGTAGTAACAGAAACCTCTCCGATGTAGGGATCTTGTTTAGGCCGGGTATAAATCCCCCTTGCCACCCTTTTGAGTTCTTCTTTTTCCGTCAACCGGTCCAAAGATTTCTGTATCGTATTGGCACTACCGAATGCTATAAAATCCTCAATGAAAAATAGCGTACCCCCCTTCGCTTTTTTTATTTTTGTAAGTATCTTATTTTCAGTAGTTAAAGCCATTATTAACAAATATTTATGTCGTTAAATTAGTAAACATTTACGACATTAAAAGCATTCCTCGGAAATAACAGGAATGCATTTATTTTCTTTGAAGCTAGTTAAACAGTCTTTACAATTTTTTATTACATATTTTTATTTTGAATTTACGTCTACTTCCATCTTTATTTCATTCAAATTCGGTTTAATGATATATTCTGGGTCTGTATCGATGCTGATTATTCCTCTCACTGCCCCTTCTCTGGCATTATCGCCATGCGGTTTGTTTACAGCCATTTACACATAAATTTTAATGTTGAATAAATTTAAAACGCTGCGAAGGTTTACAAAGTTTATAATTTATGTTTTTTTGTAAACCATAAGGAAATATATTGCGTTTGAATAAAAAAGTGCTGTAATTATGCCTTTTACAAGAAGTAACTATGAAAGACGTATTTGCCAAAAGATTAAAGAGTGCCCGTACCCTTGCAGGGTTATCTCAAGTTGAATTGGTAAAGTGTATTGGGGGCCTTGTGACCAAAAATGCCATTGCCAAATATGAGAGAGGGGAAATGATGGCTGATGGCAAAGTCTTGATTTCCCTGGCTAATGTTTTGAATGTTGACTGTTCCGCCTTCTACCAGGCCAGAAAAAACACCGCCACCCTCATCACGAGTTACAATACATTACGGGCTTTTGCCAAAGAACAACAATTGAAGTACACGGCCACCTTTGGGTATTTGATCGCATGGTGGAAGCCGATACCATTACCGGGTTAAGAACCTGCGAAAAGCTTTCAGAACTTTGTGAAATAATTAACCCAAAACTGGGGCTGCCAAAATCCGAATGTTCCAAAAGAATTATTAGATGGAGTAATTTTTAAATTGAAAAGGAATTTGATTTAAGAAATTCGGACCATTCTTTAAGTAAATTTAATATAATAGTCTCTGATGCAATGCAGCCCTGCATCACTTTAATTCTGAGTAATTTGTTTCGCCTTTTTTTCAGAAATATTGTCTCTCCATTCAATCTGTATGCTTCCATCAAAATAACTTATGGTGAGCCTATTGGTATCACCATCCCAGATGAACGCGTCATTGAAGATCTTTTCCGTAGGAGGGCCAAATTTCTTATTGAAAAAACTGATGAAGTCTTTGAACCCACTTTCCATATTGGGTAGGTCACGCTTGTTAAATGTCCATCTACATTTATATAACACGCCAGATAAATAAATTAACCTCATATCATGGGCTTCTACTCCATTGATAATTCTTAAAGGATGGCCTTGATAGATTCCTTCCTGTATTCCTGCTTCTAAATTTCTTTTGAGGCTTTTTGCCAGAAATGGGTTGTTTTGATAGACCGTTTCTTTTCCCGTTATTAATTGAAGTTGACTTTGAAGGCTTTCAAGTGTAGAACCAAGTTCAAGACCATTAATACTTTTTACTTTGTCTATCGACTCTTGGGCAAATAGAAAAGGACTAAAAAGCATTAAAAAATAGAAAAGCATTATTTTTGAAAATTGCATTTAGAAAATATTTATGGTTTTAGTTTTGTTTCCCAATCAATTCTTTCAGCTTAGTTTTCATCACATCATTTTATTTTAACTCGCATTTTGACATTGATATGTAAAGTTAGGTAGCAAACCTAAATTGACACAAGCCTATTGTTTTTAATTTTTTCCTTGCTTATGGAAATTTGTAAAATGTATTGCTTTAAGCAGGATTTTGCAAGATGGTTCGCAATAGCTTGCCTTGACATTTCTCAGGGCCTGTCCCGATTTTTATTCTGGAGGTCATTCCATCACATAATACGAGGTCAGGAGCATATTTTGGGTAAAGAAAATGCTAATAAATCTTCCAATGGAAGATTTTAGCAAAGAGCCGGATTGTAAGGACGGTCGCGATGCCTTGAAATAAAAATAGGATTGTAAATCTCTGGACTATTATCAATGTAGAGGTGGAGATAACCGAGCGTCAAAAAATGCTCCAGTGAAGCATTTTAGTGAGGGGCCGGATTGCAGGGTTGGCCCCGACGACTCGAAATAAAAATAGCCAGGCAAATTATCTAGTTGATTTTTGTGCAGCGGAGGAGAAGACCGAGCGTTAAAAAATGCTTCAGTGAAGCATTTTAGCGAGGGGCCGGATTGCAGGGTGGCTCCCGACGACTCGAAATAAAAATAGCCTGGCAAATTATCTAGTTGATTTTTGTGCAGCGGAGGAGAGGACCGAGCGTTAAAAAATGCTTCAGTGAAGCATTTTAGCGAGGGGCCGGATTGCAGGGTGGCTCCCGACGACTCGAAATAAAAATAGCCAGGCTATTTGCCAGGCTATTTTTGTGCAGAGGAGGAGGGATTCGAACCCCCGGTACCTCGCGGTACAACGGTTTTCAAGACCGCCGCATTCGACCACTCTGCCACTCCTCTAGTTGCGTCTGATGCTTTAATTAAACTTGCGAAATCAATGGATTTTTACAAGTCTTTAATTTATTAATTGTTGATCCCATCTCTTTTGATGTGAATTGGAAGGCAAAGGTAGTCCTAATTCTAATGAATGCAAATCCAAAAGGGTGAAAATTTTTACACAAAGTGCTAAATTTTTGAAAGTGAAGGAGTTGTTTTTTTATGATGCTTTTTGACCAATGCTTTTTGCAGGCTTACATTGATTTCATAGCCTATCAAAACGATAATTGAAGTGATCCAAAGCCATAACATCAATGCCAACATCGTGCCTATGGAACCATACAATTTATTGTAACTGGCAAAATTGGTCAGGTAGTAGGAGAAAAGGAAAAAGCCCAGCGTAATCAATAAACCTGATACCACAGATCCCGTAGAGAAAAACCTCCATTTTTTACTTACCGCAGGAGCAAATCTAAAGATATAGGCATTGGTAATGGTAAAGAGCATCAGCAAAACAAAAAATCTGAAAAAAGCCAGGAGGTAGTAACTGATGTTGTTGGAGATAAATTCAAACTCTGAAATTTTATAAAGCAATTCGCTTCCCAAAATCATGATAAGTACTGCTCCGCAGACACTAAGGATCAAGACCAAGACAATGCTCACCGATATCAATCGCGTTTGAAAAAACCCCCTGTTCTCTTTTGTGCGATAGACCGCGTTAAAGGCATTCATCATGGAGATAACCCCATTGGTGGAGAGGTACAAGGCAAAGAGGAAGCCTAGAGAAAGCATGCCCTGCCTTGGTTTGCTTATGATATCCATTATGGTAGGAGCAGCTTCGTTGTAAATGCTTTCAGGTAAAATGTCACTTACAAAAATAAGTATGTTCGCAGTAGTAACATCATGTAAAAAAAATTGAATAAAGGGAATCATGTTCAGTAGAAAAAGCAACATGGGAAATAGCGCAACGGTAAAACTGAATGCCATAGCACTTGCCCTTTCAAAGACATCATCCTTTTGTAGGTGATGCAGGAAAAATTTCCCTACATCATATAAATTTTGATCAGGATTGCCAAAATGAAAAGGCTTAAGAAGTAGCGCCTTATTGCTTAACCTCTCTAAAAGAATGTTGATTCTTGCTTTCACTCTTTTGTTTGGAAATAGGGTTGCAATAGCTCCATAAACTTTGCAGGAGGCCGGCAGGGTCTGTGAGACGTCGTCTTTAGAAAGGTAAATAAAGTTTCGCCTTTGTGAATCAATACCTGGCTTTCATTAAATATTTCATAATGAAAGCGTATGCGTACACCCGGCATTTCCTTTATGCTGGTTTTTATGGTCAAATGTTCATCGTACCTGCCAGGTAAAAGAAACTTGCTGTGGTTTTCTAATACAGGCATCATTACACCGCTTTCTTCCATTTCACGGTAGGAATAGCCCACACTACGAAGTGCTTCAACCCTTCCTACTTCGTAATACGCAGCATAGTTTCCATAATAAACATAACCCATTTGGTCAGTTTCCGCATACCTTACCCTGATCTGATGTTCTTTTGTAAACATTTATTTGAAAATTTTTGCTGCGTTTAATGCGTTTTGGTAGCGTCTGGCATTGACCATGTGGGCCCTAAGATTGGTGGCAAAGGAATGATAGCCTGAAAAATCCTCTTTTGCACAGAAATACAAATAGTTGTGTGTTTGGTAATTCAAAACAGCGTTCAATGAACTTATTTCTGGAAGAGTAATTGGCCCCGGAGGCAAGCCTGCATATTTGTAGGTATTGTAGGGGCTTTCTACCTCTTTATGTACGTTAAGTACTCTTTTAATGGTAAAGTCCTTCAAGGCAAACAACAAGGTTGGGTCAGCCTGCAAGGGTATGCCCCTCTTTAATCTATTGATATAAACGCCGGCAACTATCGGACGTTCGTCTGCTTTATTGGTTTCTGATTGTACGATGGATGCCAGAGTTGCTACTTCAAGAGGGCTCATCTGTATGGCTTTAGCTTTGGCCAGTCGCTCTTCGGTCCAATACCTTTTATATTCTTTGTACATACGTTCAAACAATTCAGGCGGGCTAAGGGTCCAGTACACTTCGTAGGTATTGGGGATAAACATGGCCATTATGGTTTGGCTGTCAAAACCGTATTTAACTATAAGGGTTTCATCCTCAATTAAGGCCAGAAATGAATCTTTATCCATTTCCAGGTTGCTGGTGATTTTTTCTACCAATTCTTCCTTTAGCCTGATATTATTAAAGGTGATGTTTACAGGTGTTTGTCTGCCTGAGCGCAATAGGATCACCAGTTGCCTGTTGGTAAGTTTAGGTTGGATGATGTAATGGCCTGGCTTTACTCCACTATCAGAATAGTTCATTACTTTGGCGACGAAGCTGAAGGTAACCACCTCGTTCACGATGTCTTTGGCTAGCAAGTTGTCACGAACTTGAGAGAAGGTGCTGCCTTTTGGTATGTTCAATACGACAGGTTCTTCACTGTAGATCAGGATATTGGGAGAGAGGAAAGCCTGATAAAAATAAAAACTAAGGGAAGTCAGCAGCACCGAGAAAGCAACC
>Ga0222651_1001771_pt1 | contig 10111 bp, 5 predicted proteins | sample AntAcemetagen369_FD_179855 | JGI IMG/M metagenome (GOLD analysis project Ga0222651, IMG submission 179855) | Saline water microbial communities from Ace Lake, Antarctica - #369 | ecosystem: Environmental > Aquatic > Non-marine Saline and Alkaline > Saline | place: Antarctica: Ace Lake | collected...
ATTAGTACTGATGCGTTAAAATTTAATCGCTAAATAAATTCATTTGTTCATTGACATTTTGATTTGATTTCGGTTCGGTGAGCAACTCCTGCAAAGGAGTCTTGTCTATGGCGGAGATACCTAATATTTGGATTATCTCATAAATGGACAGCTCGCTTTTTAAGGAATGTTTTACGTGTGCCACTACCAAATAAGTGCAGATCGCAACCCAAATATGGATGTTGACGGCATTTTCCGAGTACCCCCAAAGTTTCTTTATGGCCAGGTTCTGTTTGATCCATTTGAAAAAGGTCTCTATCTGCCATCTGTTGCGGTACAGTTTGGCGACTTCGAGAGCGGACACTTCCATGTTATTGGTCAGGAAAAGGAGATCGACATCGCCTTCCCGGTCATGGTATTCCACGAGCCTAAGGGGTCCGGGGTAGAGCTTTTTCGACCTATGCCCGTTAAGGGTCACCGTTCTGTCCGTTCTCAGTCCTGACGCCGGATCTATGTTGAAGTTCTGTTCCACAACGCTGTAGTCCATGTTGGACTTCGCCCTTGAGACGAAAAAGGCCCCGGCCGTATCCATTCGGTAAAGCGCCTCGAAGTCGACGTAGGCCCTGTCCATTAGATAGACCGCACCGGGTACGGGCACTAATAGGTCGAGAACGTTGCTATCGTGGTACTTTCCATCGCTTACCAGTATAAAGGACGGGATGTTCCCCCTCAGGTCCAATAGCGCATGGACCTTAACGGCTCCCCTAGAATATTTCCCGGGCGCCCATCGGAACAGCGCAAGGCTAAGGGAAATCGTGGTGGAATCCAATGCGAAGACCTCGTCGTCCAGTTTGACATTGGGGACCTGACTATCGGCATACATTGGCCGGACCAGGTCCACAAGGTACTGTCCGAATTCCGCGAATATCCTCCAGTCCCGTCGCTCGTTGGCACGCGACAGCGACGATTGGTTGACGTGTCCACTAAAGCCGAGGTGGTAGAGTTTGTTCCTGTGGGCCCTGAGGCAGGTCGAGATGTCCCTTAGCGAATTCCTGGAAGTCAGCTGTCCGAAGAACAACTGGATGAACTGGTTCCAACAGTTGAAATCCCGGGTCCTGTAATCTCCGTTGTGCCTTTTAACACATTTCTCGAACTCGTACCTGCTTATATACTCAAGGAGTTGGGCAAAAACATATTTTCCAGAATTCATGACGGTCATTTTAACAAACCGCCAAGATATTGGCCAAATCAAATCAAAAAATCAAAGAACGCTTTTAATTCCCCGTGCATAAAGGGATTGAACAAAATTTTAAAAAGTTAACGCATCACTAGTAATTCAATATTAACAATAAAATGATATGTTAAGACTTCCATTGCAACATTATTCTGGATTCATAGTCCTATTATTGGTAATGTCTATTTTAATCGGATGTAAATCGAAGTCCGAAAAGACAGGAATTTCCGAAGCGGATTCTGAAAAAATAGAAAAATCTAAAGGAGAAATTCAAAAACTCCTTGTAGGTACTTTCGCGGAAGGAGAGGAACAGGGTATTTACCAGCTCGATTTTAATACAGAAACGGGGGAACTTTCGAATAGCAAGCGTGTCGCCAAAGAGAACAAGCCTGGCTATCTTTACCTTTCAGAGGATGGAAACATGGTATACTCTTCCAATGGAACCAAACCAGGTAGCGTATCGGCATTCCGATGGAATGAGGATAAAACGGTCTTGAATAGAGTAGGCAATCTCCCTAGCAAAGGGGATGGAGCCTGTTATATTGGGTTAAGTCTCGATGAAAATCTTTTAGCTGCAGCAAATTATAGTTCGGGAGGAATCGTGTTATATCCCATGGATGAAAAGGGAGTTATGTTAGATGAACCTCAAGAGATACAACATAGTGGAAGTGGTCCACATCCCAACCAAAATTCGGCGCACGCACATTGTGTACAATTTTCACAAAACGGAAAATTTTTATATGCCGTAGATTTGGGCATTGATCAGATTTTGACGTATCCAATAAATTCGGAAAAAAAATTGGGTAAAGCGGAAGTCGGTCTGCAATTGGATCCTGGCGATGGTCCCAGGCATCTTATTTTCCACCCAACTGAAAACAAGGTATTTATTATAAATGAACTGTCCAGCACCGTTGTGTCGGCCACCCTGGATGAAGAAACCGGAGTTTTTACAAAAATTGATAAAAAGAGTACGCTCCCAGATGATTACCAAGAACCGAATGCCTGTGCCGATATTCATATTAGTAACGATGGAAAATTTCTATATGCTTCCAACAGGGGGCATAATAGTATTGCTGTTTATTCGGTATCTGAAAGTGGAGATTTAAAACTTCTGACCATAGAACCTGTGCAAGGGGATTGGCCGCGGAATTTTGTCTTATCACCAGATGGCAATTTTCTTTTGGTAGCCAACCAGAAATCCGATAATATTACTGTTTTTAAAGTTGATTCCAAGACGGGACTACTTGAATTTACTGGAAGTGAAATAACCATTCTGCAACCGGTTTGTTTAAAGTTTTAAAATAATTAAGCGGCCAATGTCCAACCATGATCTAAATGCCTTAAAGCTATTTATTTTCACTTTTGCATTATGGAATATTTCCTGCTCCCCAAAAAAGGAGTCAAAGCAAATTGATGGCAAACGGCCTAATATTGTTCTTATTATAGCAGACGATATGGCTTGGGACGACAGCGGTGCATATGGACATCCAAATATAAAAACCCCAAATATAGATAAGCTTGCAAAAGATGGGATGCGATTTGACCAGGCATTTCTTACCGCCAGTTCCTGCAGTCCAAGTAGAACAAGCATTATTACAGGGCTATACCCTCACAATACCAATGCCGAGCAATTACACTGGCCCCTTACCCCTGACAAAATGACCTTTGTAGAAAAGTTGAAAGACTCTGGTTATTGGACTGCCCAGGCTGGAAAATGGCATATGGGAGATGCTATAAAGGAACGCTTCGATGTGGTGTATGACATAGGAACCTCAGGGTTTCAGTTGGCACCCGATGGTTCCAAAGCCAAGCAAAAAGGAGATGGTAGCGGTTGTGAAAATTGGGTTCCCTTAATTCAGGAACGGCCCAAGGAAAAGCCATTTTTTCTATGGTTGGCTGCAGTTGACCCCCATCGTTCTTATGCAGATGATATAGTGGGCAATCCCCAGAAAAATGAAGATGTAATTGTTCCTCCATATATGCCGGATACAGAAAAGGTGCGGGAGGACTTTGTGTACTACTATAATGAAATTGTAAGGTTGGACGATTACGTGGGCCAAGTAGTGGCCGAATTGGATAGGCAGGGAATATCGGAGAATACATTGATTCTTTTTATTAGCGATAATGGAAGGCCATTCCCTAGAGTTAAGACTACACTTTACGATGGAGGTATAAAGACTCCGTGGATCGTAAAATGGCCCAAAAGCGTGAAGCCTAATTCTGTTTGTAGCAACCTGGTAAGTGCTGTGGATATTGCGCCCACCTTTTTAAAATTGGCTGGTCATGAACCCCTTCCTACTTTTGAAGGAAAGGATTTTTCAAAGATGTTGACAAGTCCTGAAACCAATATTAGGGAGATGGTATATGCCGAAGATCATTGGCACGACTATGAAGACTATACCCGGGCTATAAGGACCAAGAAGTTTAAATATATACGTAATTTTTATCCCGATCTTCCCAACACCCCTTCGGCGGATGCTTTTGTCAGTGGTACATTTACTGAAATGCGCAGACTGAAGGAGGCCGGAGAACTTACTCAAGCCCAGTTGGTCTGTTTTCTTACTCCTCGGCCCAACGAAGAGCTATACGATATGGTGAATGACCCTTATGAACTTATTAATTTGTCAGGCCACAGTGATTATCAGGAAAGTTTGGGGACTTTGCGAGAAGAAATGAAAAAGATAAGACGAATTACCAATGATAGTTTGCCTTCCTTTAGGACTCCGGATGAATTTGATAGGGATACTGGTAAATCAAATTCATTTAGGAAACGTCCGCGACCCTCCAAAAAGGAAATGGAGAAAATTATATTGGGAACAGCTATTGAATAAAAAGGATGAATCAATTCTTAAGATAATCCTTTTGAATAACAGTAGTGGTAAAAACTATATTTTATATGTAAATTTTACGTTTAATAAATTTTGTATATTTAGTTGCTGTATTGGTAAATAACCTTCGTTTAAGTTTGTATAATTATCAATTCCTAGTGGGGAATTGGTGATGAGGGTTTGGTGTGCGTCCCATTCCCAAATTCAACATTGTACCCAACTAAATCGAAAAAACTGGATCCGCAATCAAGATGGTATGTTACCACCAAGAATTTCCGGGAAGGTGTGAACGATGTATGGCCGATTCCAGAATCGGAAATCAATGTAAATTCTAAGTTGGGAAATTAATGAAATTACTATAATGGTTTTAAAGAGAAGAAATTTTATTCAAAAAGTAGGGTTGGCAATTCCAATAATTGCCAACCCTTTCTCAAATATATTTGCTCAAGGTGGCAATGAATATATTGAAGTAAAGGATACCGTTGCACCAACTATTCAATTTGCGTTTGATGAACTAAACGATAGGGTCTGGATTGGAAAGGATTTTTGGAGTGTCCCCTTGGAAGATTGGGAAATTGGAAATAGGAGGTTGGAGTTTAAAGGGACTATGCGGAATGCCCGCTTACATCTACTGACCTATGTGCTCAAAAAGGGCATGGGAGATTTTCGCATCAAAAGTAGAATAGGGCTTTTAAAAAATAATAATAACAAAGGGAGTGTCGGGTTTTCTATAGGAATAAAGGATGCAACCGATTCCAAAAGTGTAAAAGCAGCCTGTTATTTTGGTGAAGGATTATCTACAGGTATTTCTATGGAAGGCAAATTGTTTGTAGCCAACCAAGAAGCTAAGCTTCCGGAAAATTTTGATTTTAGCGATTTTACTTTGGAATTGGGGGTGTACCCAAAAGACGGAGATTACGAATGTAACTTGAGCGCTGTGGATAAGGATAATCGAAAAGCGGAATTAGCCTATCGTTATGATGGAGAAATTCAAGGTCTGGTGGCTTTGGAACAGAACTATCACGAGAAGGAGGGGAGTACCTTTTGGTCTCGGTCAATTGCCCTTGATGGTACAAAGGTTGCATATGTTCCCGATAATAGTTTTGGGCCTATACTTTGGGCTATGTACACGCTTTCTAAGGGAAAACTTAAATTAACGGCACAACTACCTCCTGTAAGCAACAAGGATTCTCAAAAGGTGGAGCTTCAATTTTTTAAGAATGGTAAATGGGTCAAGGAAGAAAAAGGGGAAATTGATTCCGTATCCTATAGTGCCATTTATTCAATAGATAATTGGGATTCAACCAAGGATACACCTTATCGTTTGGTCTATTCCATAGACAAGGAAAAGCATTATTATAAAGGTGCTATAAGACAAGAACCAAATAACAGGCCCCTGCGATTTGGTGGATTAACCTGTCAGGAATGGGCAGGTTACCCCTATAGGCCTTTGGTGGAGAATCTCGAGAAATCCAACCCAGATATGCTTTATTTCTCGGGAGATCAGTTATACGAGGGAAATGGAGGATATCCTATTAAAAGACAGCCAGAGGAAAGTGCCATTTTAAATTATTTGGGAAAATGGTATATGTTTGGTTGGGCTTTTGGAAATATTATGCGCGACCGGCCTACGATTTGTACGCCCGATGACCACGATGTTTACCAAGGTAATCTTTGGGGAGAAGGAGGTGAAGGCATTTCATTTGAAGCTTGGGAAAAGGTAAGGGATGCCCATGGCGGACTTGTCCAGACTCCAAAAATGGTAAATGTAGTATACCGCACACAATGCGGTCATTTGCCGGATGCCTATGATCCATCACCCTTGCCTTCGGGGATAACTAATTGGTATACCCAAATGGTTTATGGTAAAGTTAGTTTTGCAATTGTAAGTGACAGATTGTTTAAGTCAGGCCCGGAAATGCTAAGGAGTGGAGAAGGTAGGATAGATCATCTTACAGCACCGGCCAAACCGGAAGAACTTGATTCCAATGATCTCACCTTTTTTGGAAATCAACAAATGGAATTTTTAAATGGGTGGATTGGTGATTGGCAAGGATCGGACATGAAAGTTTTACTAAGTCAGACCCTGTTCTCCAATGTAGGTACACACCATGGCCCTAAAAAAGAGTTTTTATTTGGGGACTTGGATTCCGGAGGTTGGCCAAAATCAAAACGGGATGAGGTAATACGGACCATTAGAAAAGCTTCTGTTTTTCATATCAACGGAGATCAACATTTGCCCTTTATGGTACAATATAGTGTTGATGAGGTGAGGGATGGTGGCTGGACCTTCTGTACCCCGGCAATTTCAACGGGCTATCCCAGGTGGGGACAGCCGGACTCTGTCAATGTTCCTTTTACGGATAGGCCAGCACATGGGCTGCCCAATACGGGTAGCTATCGAGATGGATTTGGGAACACTAATTATATCTATGCGGTAGGGAATCCTCAGGATGATTTTAATGAAGAAAAAAATAGATATACAAAAGCACAGAAAAAGGCGTCCGGTTTTGGGATTGTTACTTTTGATACCACAGCTAGGACTATAAAAATGGAAGCAATTCGATTTTTGGCAAACCCTGATATGGATTCCGAAGAAAATACTTACCCGGGATGGCCATTGACTATTGACCAAGATGATAACGATGGTAGAAGGGCATTCGGCTACCTGCCGAGATTACAGTTTAAAGAATCCAACCAAGTTGTTAAGATTATTAATGAAGAGACCAATGAAATGATAAAATCGTTAAGAATTAACGGAAACGAATTTGTTCCTGAAGTATACTCTTTGGCCAAATATACCTTGATTATTGGAGAAGGGCAAAATGAAAAAGTTTTTAAATCGGTTGAAATAAGTACGGATCCAAAAGAGGTTATGGAAGTCTAGGGCAATTAAATAAAAATATAAAAAAGGTACGAATCAAAATTATATGGGTAATACCTTATTAGCTTCTAAAGCCAAAATCATTAAAATTAACTAAATAGAAAAATGAAAATTATTAAAAGGAATCTGTTCCAGACTGCCATAATTGTGTTGCTTTTGGTAGGATGTAAATCCAAGGAAGAGAAGGTGGTCACTCCAGATGAAACTACGAAAAAGCCCAATATTGTATTTATTTATATGGATGATCTGGGCTATGGCGATATGAGTGCCTATGGTGCAACGGTGATCAGTACTCCTAATATGGATGCATTGGCAACGGGCGGTGTACGCTTTACGAATGGTTATGCCTCATCTGCTACTTGTACGCCCAGTAGATATGCCATATTAACAGGTAGGTATCCATGGCGCAACAAAGATGCCAAAATATTACCAGGAACTGCTCCTTTAATAATTGATACGGCTCAAATGACTGTACCCAGAATGTTGCAAGGGGAAGGTTATGCCACCGGTATTGTGGGTAAATGGCATTTGGGACTTGGTAGCGGAAATGTGAATTGGAATGAAAGGGTGTCACCTGGTCCCAATGAAGTTGGATTTGATTACTCATATATTCTTGCTGCAACCCAGGATAGGGTACCAACAGTGTACATTGCCGACGGTCACGTAGACGGTTTAGATCCCAATGATCCCATAGAAGTGAGCTATGATAAAAACTTTGAAGGTGAACCCACGGGATTGGACAATCCTGAACTGACTACTATGAAATGGCATCACGGTCATAACAACAGTATAGTGAATGGAGTTCCGAGAATTGGCTTTATGAAAGGTGGGAAGTCTGCCAAATGGAGCGATGTTGATATGGCGGACCATTTTCTGGCCAAAGCCCAACAGTATGTAAAAGATCACAAAAACAAACCTTTCTTTTTGTATTATGCCTTGCAACAGCCACATGTACCACGTACACCGCACCCGCGTTTTGCCGGAAAATCTGGAATGGGGCCAAGGGGCGATGTTATTTTAGAGGCCGATTGGATGATAGGGGAGTTTATGAAAACCTTGGAAGATGAGGGAATCTTAGAGAATACCTTAATTGTATTCTCAAGTGATAATGGCCCAGTAGTCAACGATGGTTACTATGACGACTCCGAAGAAAAATTGGGCAATCATACCCCAGCAGGAATTTTAAGGGGAGGTAAATATAGTTTGTTCGATGCTGGAACCAGGGTTCCATTTATTACCTATTGGAAAGGAACCATAACTCCTAGTAAATCTGACGCCTTGGTATGTCAGTTAGACTTACTGACCTCTATGGCCGCCTTGGTGGGAAGTGATAAGAAAGGAGAGGATAGTGAGAATCTATTGGATGAGTTTTTAGGCAAGTCCGATAAGGGAAGGGGAGAGTTGGTATTGGAAGCAACCTCCAGAACAGCCTTTAGAAAAGGGAATTGGGCTATGATTCCGCCATATAAGGGACCTGCGATAAACAAAATGGTGAACATAGAGTTAGGCAATGCAGAAGACTATCAACTATATAATCTGGAAAAGGATCCAAGTCAAAAGGAAAATCTGGCTAAATCCAATCCTGAAAAACTGCAGGAATTAATTGCGGACTTTGAAAAAATTAGAGGCAATTCAAATGACGGAATCCAAGACTTGGAACTCAAATAAGGTGTTCCAATAACACATGAATAGGAGGAAAGGATAGAAATTTGATATATGCAAAGACCCATATTGTATCAATAATTTAGCAGATTTCCCAGGGTATGCGGTACAGGTAAAAAAACTTTGCACGGAAATGGAAACAGAACTCATTGCTCAGGGAGACCCTAGAACACTGGGCAAAGGCAATGTCTTTAATAATTATATCTGTTAAGGAAAGCGGTTGGATTACAATACGGGCAAGCGAATAAGCATAATTGAATATACCAATCAAGGAACTGAGTAGGAAATAGTTTGAAATAATCCATTTTTAATACTTTACAGTATCTTTATTACTTATTGTAACATATTAAATACACGAGTTATTTTAACACCCACATAATGAAATATTTAAGTATAAAACTTAGTGTGTTTTTGTTGTTAAGCTTTTACTCATTTGGTCAAAATGAGAAAAACGTCAAACCCAATATTGTAATTATTTATGCCGATGACATGGGATATGGAGACCTTTATGTCCAAAACCCTGATTCCAAGATACCCACCCCAAATTTGGATCAATTGGCCTCTGAAGGTATGCGCTTTACAGATGCGCACAGCTCTTCAGCTATTTGTTCCCCCAGCAGGTATGCGCTTCTTACGGGTACCTATCATTGGAGGAGACAATTCGGTATTGTAGGAGCTTTTGGGAAACCTTTTTTTGATGAAAGTGATGTTACCTTGCCCCAAGTTCTTAAAAACAATGGATATAAAACCGCTTGTATTGGTAAATGGCATTTGGGATGGAACTGGAATTTCAAAAATGAACCCTCAGGGGAGGTAATGCAATGGGGAACAATGCGAAAATTTTACCAACCTGAGGATATAGACTGGAGTCAGCCTATAGGCGGTGGACCTTTGGATAGGGGATTTGATTATTATTTTGGTGATGGAACCATTAATTTTCCTCCCTATGCCTGGATGGAAAATGACCGATTTGTACAGTTGCCAGAAAGTGTTATGGATGTTCATAATGTAGGCTTTGATATTGAAGAAGGGGAATGGGAATTTAGACCTGGTCCCAAGGTGGAAGGTTGGAACCCTTATGAGGTTTTGCCTACACTTACAAAAAAAACAGTGGAATGGATAGGACAACAGGATAGTAATAAGCCTTTCTTTTTATATTTCGCCCTTCCCTCTCCACATGCCCCGATAATTCCAAATGATGAATTTAAAGGCAAGGCTTCTGCGGGACCCTATGGAGATTTTGTTTATCAAACAGACTGGGTGGCTGGTCAAATCCTCAAGGCATTAAAAGAAAAGGGATTGGAAGATAATACAATTGTTATTTTTAGTGCCGATAACGGACCGGAACATTACGCCTTTGAAAGGGCCCAAAAATACGGACATTTCAGTATGGGCGAATTTAGAGGGCTAAAACGGGATGTCTGGGAAGGTGGTCACCATGTCCCCTTTATGGTAAAATGGCCAAATCACATTAAGCCTGGGTCTGTTTCCAATGAAGTAATATCCCAAGTAGATATCATGGCA
>Ga0222651_1001774_pt1 | contig 10102 bp, 8 predicted proteins | sample AntAcemetagen369_FD_179855 | JGI IMG/M metagenome (GOLD analysis project Ga0222651, IMG submission 179855) | Saline water microbial communities from Ace Lake, Antarctica - #369 | ecosystem: Environmental > Aquatic > Non-marine Saline and Alkaline > Saline | place: Antarctica: Ace Lake | collected...
AAACAGAATAAAGATGATACGAGATTATTCAAAAAATTATAACGACCTGAACAGGGCCATGAAGAAGCTAGGAACCCGCATACCGGATACCATGAAAGCCTTTACCTATCTGCATGGGGCTAGTACGGCTAAGGGCGCACTATCCACAAAGACCAAAGAACTGATTGCCCTTAGTATTGCCATTTCGGTACGCTGTGATGGCTGTATCGCCTACCATATACACGATTCATTACAAGCGGGCGCAAGTTCTGAAGAGATCATGGAAACCATTGGCGTGGCCGTGATGATGGGCGGTGGCCCATCGGTAGTATATGGCTGCGAAGCTATGGAAGCGTTGGATCAATTTGCAGTTTTGGAAAAATAATGAAACAGCACTCGAATAAAAAGAAGACTTCTGATACTTCTAAAAAAAAGAGTTCAAAACTACCCTACGGAGGCTATGGCTTCAGTTGGTTCTATTTTTTCCTGTTCGGTTTACTATTGTGGTTTTCCATCTTTTCAAATCCCGCTTCAACTACCAAAGAAATTAGCTGGACATTTCTACGGGACTCCCTTTTGGCACAACGGGAAGTTTCAAAAATTGTGGTCATCAATAAGGAAGTAGCTGAAATCTATATAAAAAAGGAACAACTTGACAATCCCAAACACGATGAAGTTGTTGATAAATTGTTCCGTTCCGCGGAAGCACCGCAATACAGCATAACCATCGGGTCGGTAGAAACTTTTGAGGGCAAACTGCAACGAGCGCAGGCGGATTTTTCTTCTGCGGATAAAATCGACGTACAATACAAAACCCGGACCAGTTGGGTCAGTATTATTTCGTGGTTGTTGCCTTTCGGGATTATTATTCTCTTCTGGATGTACATGCTGCGTAGGATGGGCGGTGGCACCACGGCCGGAAACCATCTTTTCAATTTCGGCAAATCAACGCCAAGAGTTTCTGAAAAAGGAACGAAAAGTATCGTTTCCTTTAAGGATATTGCCGGATTGAAAGAAGCCAAGGCAGAGGTCATGGAAGTGGTAGATTTTTTAAAAAACCCCGAAACCTATACTAAACTTGGAGCCAAAATACCAAAAGGTGTTATGCTGGTAGGTCCTCCCGGAACAGGAAAAACTTTAATGGCAAGGGCCGTGGCTGGCGAGGCGCAAGTTCCCTTTTTCTCCATGTCGGGATCAGAGTTTGTAGAAATGTTCGTGGGTGTCGGGGCCTCTAGGGTACGCGATCTCTTTAAAAAGGCAAAGGAGAAAGCTCCAAGCATCGTTTTTATCGACGAGATCGATGCCGTAGGCCGTTCCCGTGGCAAGGTCAATGCCTTTCAGGCCAACGACGAACGCGAGAGCACTTTGAACCAGTTGTTGACCGAACTGGACGGCTTCGGTCCCAACACCGGTGTAATTGTACTGGCAGCCACTAACCGCCCCGATGTTTTGGACAAAGCCCTTTTACGACCAGGCCGTTTCGATCGCCATATTTATTTGGAGCTCCCGACTAAAGAGGAGCGCCAAGAGATATTCGGGGTTCATCTGCGACCTTTAAAGCTTTCACAAAATGTGGATGTGGAACTATTGGCAAAACTCAGTCCAGGTTTTTCTGGAGCGGACATCGCCAATATCTGTAACGAGGCCGCCCTGATTGCTGCCCGAAAGAAGAAAAAAGAAGTAGAGCAGGAAGATTTTATGGCGGCTCGTGACCGTATAATCGGCGGCATGGAACGCAAGAGCAAGATCCTCTCCGAAAAGGAAAAGGAAATCGTTGCCTACCACGAAGCTGGCCATGCGGTGGTCAGTTGGCACTTGAAACATGTGGATTCGTTGGTCAAAGTATCCATAATTCCCCGTGGAAAATCGCTAGGCTCTACTTGGTATTTGCCCCAAGAGCGGCAGATCGTGACCAAGTCACAGTTTATGGATCAGATTTGTGCCTCGCTGGGCGGCAGGGCGGCAGAGGAGGTCATTTTTAACGAAATTTCGTCGGGAGGCCTTGACGATCTCGAAAAAGTGACCAAACAGGCCTATAGCATGGTAGCCTACTATGGCTTGGATGAGGAAATAGGGCCGATCAGTTTCTACGATTCCACTGGCAGGAACGAACAAATGCTCGGTAAACCCTATAGCGAAAACATGGCCCAACAAATAGACAAGGAAGTGCAAGACCTGATTGCCACCGCCTATGAACGCACAAAAAATCTATTATGCGAACATAAGGACGAACTCGAAAAGCTGGCACAACTGCTATTGAAACAGGAAGTGGTCGAGAAAGAAGATTTGGTCGGGATTTTAGGAAAACGAGCCGTCGAGGAATTGGAAAAAAGAACAGCAAAAATAGAATAGAGTTGTGATACGAAAAATTATGTGTTCTTCAAAATTCGTGGGAATTTGTGCCACCAACTCGTCCCTCAGCTACCCATTACGCACAATGGACTTGCAACAAAAAGGTGGACAATTAGATAAGTGTCATGCTGCTATTTGTTGCAAGTCCAGCCCCCTCTTGATTACCTCAAAGGCCAGGCGATTACTTCTGTAGCTGGGCGTTCTTATTTGGCATTAGAAAGACGCTCTGAGATGTCATGGCCAGTATCTTATACCTTGCTTTTAATTTTACTTATGGTTTCCTTTCCATTATCTGAGGCATATAAAATACCGATGTCCACACCAATGGGCGCACCCGTTAAAAGTCCGATTAAGATATTTCCACTGCCGTTTGACATGATTTAAGTTTTTAAGTGAATACTGATTTATTTTAAGGCTAAAGTAATTTGTCAAGATAACACTTGAAAAGACCATGGTCCGTACCGGCAATTTTTTTAAACTACTTCTGGATGACCTACATCATTTTGGGTATCCTTTTTGTGTAGTATCTTGCGATTGGTTTGCCGAGAACACATCCACCTAAGAACTGTGGAACTATTATAGAATATATCAAAATAGGTCCGTAAAAGAATGTATTCTCAATAAAATTGTTATGTGTCCAAAAATCACAAAAAGAAAAGAAAAGCGTTTTTTTTCAAAAGTATTCGATCGATTGTCCCAAGTGGAGAAGGTCATAAAATCAATGCAAGAAGATACCGTACCGGATACGCATTTGACCTTATTGGTAAAATTGGATCAGTCCCATAGTACCAATACCCAAGAAGCTGCGGAAAGGAACGAGCAGCTAAAAGCCTATTGGAAAAGATTGTTGGGATCAGATACCGAATTTGGGTTTTTCCATAATCGGGAAATAGGCACAGTTTTCATTGCCGGCCCATTATCCGCGCTCTTTCTACATGATGTGGACGGAAAGAAATTGGCCGAGCTGTCGGAAGGCCCGTATGGTATATTAAGAGGCTTGGGAATCGACGAGCCCAAAGCTACCAATTATGTCAAGAAACTGGGCGAAGGACATTACCTATTGATTGTTAAAGGACATCCATTTGATTTAAACGGTCTCGAAAGGGTCGTGAATGGATTGGATAGGGCAGTATAACATATCAATTCAAAAACCTGAAACGCCTATAGCCGTCGACAAACACCTTTCATCCCTTGAACCCAAAACAATGGAACGGAAATTGTCGTTACCTATCAAGATCCCAACAGATTACAGGAGGGTACAGAACAAATAGCCTGGTATACCACCACTTCAATAAAAAATTTCTTAAACCCAACTTTCTCCAAGGCTCAGCCATCGGGGGCATATTTGATTAAAATGCCCATGGATAGGTCTCCGGCAACTGCGATCTGTCTACATAAACATCCATCGCATGAACGCCTTGGGAAGTATCAATATGGATAAAGGCATCGTACCGTTCGGGCATGATAGAGGGTACATAATTACCGATTTTCTCGTAATGCGGATGATAGACCACACCGATAGCGCGATGCCCGATAGGGGTTCCGAACAGTTCATTTCCCCTTAGTTCCTCCATGAACAACAATTGGTCGCCCTTTCCGGTTTGGTGCAGCAACTGTTCCCAAGAACCTTCTATGGCTTTTGGCACTTTCATATTCCGCATCGGTGCACCCCATTCCGATCCTGCGACCACAGTGCCCTGGTAGGATCCAAAACCTACGATTTTTGGATGTAGATCAGCAAGCTGCTCCCTTGCCAATTGCCCAACGTTTATGGTGCCATCCAGCGACATATCGGTCGCACGGGCATCACCGACGTGGGTATTGTGCTCCCAAATGATCGCTTTGCTATTCGGCCCGTGAAAATTCAACAATCGTTTTAGCGTATGTATCATGTGATGATCGCGCAGGTTCCATGAACTTTGGTTCGCAGAGGCCATAGAACGATAGTATTTTTCGGAATTTTTAACGATATAGGCATTTTGCTCCATGTTTAAGGAGGCCTCTAGATCGGTATTGAACTGTGGCGCGCGTATTTTGATTTCATGCAATAAGGAAAGTACCTCATTTTCGCAGGTCTTGGGGATCAAGCGTTGCAGTGATCGGGCATAGGCCATGCCCATTTCATCGCCGAAAGGTTCAAAACAGCCCAAAGCCCTTTTGGCAGCGGGCAACAAGGTTTGATCGTGTATTTTCAGATAGTCGACGATAGCTTCCATGGATTCCCATAAACTATAAACATCTAACCCGTACATACCTACCCTTTTATGGGCAGATAAACCCTCGTTGTGTTGGTGGAGCCAATTTACCAAAGCCTCGATTTCCCAATTCGCCCACATCCACGTGGGCCAGCGATTAAATTCCTTTAGTACTTCTATCGAGCCGTCATGGCTGTTTTCATACTGTTTTACATAACGGTTTACCTGGTAGAAGTCAGGCCAATCACCCTCTACGGCGATGAAATTGAACCCCTGTTCTTCAATCAACCGCTTTGTTATGGCGGTACGCCAAATATAGTATTCATGGGTGCCATGTGATGCCTCGCCCAGAAGCACCAAGCGGGAACCCGAAAGATTTTTCAAAAGCGGGTCCAAATCCAATGCGGTTTCCAAAGGTTTTGTTATTTTTTTTAAAGTTGCTATTCTTTTGTTGGTTGTCTCCATGGTTTACTTTTTATTCAGCCTGTTTTTCGTGGTATTGCTCCATCAACTCGTGCAATTGATTTTTGGCGCTTTCGATACTTATGCCTTTCCTTTCAAAGGATGCCCAAGGGTTTTCCCCCTTCATTAACCTGTCAAAAATATTTTGGACGGTATAGGTTTTAGAATCGAGTGATTTGTCTTCCAGTTCCCCCCATGAGAGCAGCGTGGCCAAGGGCGCACCTTCAATAGCCCTTACCGAAAATGGGCAGACCGTGGTCTGGCCGTAAGAATTGCGTATGTAGTCTATAACTAATTTGCCTTCGCGTTGGTCTTTTTGCATGGAGACAGTATATTTATTAGGATGTTTGATGCAGAGGTGTTGAGCGATGTTTTTGGCAAAAGCGCGTACTTCGTCAAAATTTTCAGTACGATTTAAAGCCACCACAATATGCAATCCCTTTGAACCAGTGGTCATTACAAATGTTGGCAGTTTGAGGGTAGTTTCAACCAATTCACGAACTGATTTCGCGCCCTCGACGACAATTTTAAAATCGTCGGCCGGTGGATCCAAATCAAAAATGAGCCTATCGGGATGGTCAGGATTATCGACCTTGCAAAGTGCCACATGAAAGGTAATCGTATTGTGGTTTACGAGATAGGCCAAGGTTTCCGGAATGTCGCAAATAACATGGTTTACCCAACCATCTTTCTTTTTTAGCTTGACCGTACGGATCCAATCGGGAAAATAATTAGATGCGTTTTTTTGAAAAAATCCTTTGATCGATATACCCTCTGGAAAGCGGTGCAGGGTTAATGGCCGATCTTTTAGGTAGGGTAACATATATTCCGCTATCTTTTCATAATACTTCGCCAAATCACCCTTTTTAATACCCGTTTTCGGAAACATGATCTTATCTTCATGGGTTATCTCAATGGTTTTCATTGTCCTCATTTTATTCTATGTTGTATGATTCCACCAATAATTTGTTGTTCCAAATTAACCTCCCCATAAAAGTAACCAGCTACACCTTCTTTCAAAATGATCCACATCAGTTCTGATACATTTTAGCACGTGTTTATCTTCCCATAAAAATACAACGACTGACCTCTATATCATTTTCCAGTTGGGAACGAGGTTGCATTTTTGTGTTATCCTAATTGAGAAGTATATCCATGATAAAAACTATCGACTACAATAGCCAAAAAAAGTTCCAAATATTCGTAGTGAGTACCTTTTCAGATCTGAAAAAATTCAAGAACGACGGAAACAAGAAAGCATTCAACGAATTACTATTGAAAACCCTGCCCCAAGTAAAAAGGTACATTACAAAGCGTTTGAATACAGTATTGTTAAAGGGCGAACTACCAAGAGGAAAGTATTGTCCCGATGATTTTATGGGTCAATTGTTCATTGAGGCCTTTGACCACTTCTATAAAATAGAGCACAAAGAAGGCCTATATACTTGGCTCTTTAAAAAGGCCGATAACCTTTTGGAAGATACCCTGATTGACGAGGAATTCCATGAATATTTCTTTGAGAACATCGATGATTTTTCAAGACCGGAATGGGATGCGATGGTAGAAAACTTCAGTGCCGATGGCGATCTAGTTATGCTGGAGGAAAACTGGACGATATTTCGTATCGCAAAAACGATTACATACTGAACCAAATTTTTGTTGTGGACGACAAAAAAGTGCTGATAGCGAAATTGGACCAAAAAATGGGTTACCAAGTGGTAAAAAAACAACATGATATAGTATTGAACCATTTGCCTTTGCCCATGAGAACGGTTTTTGAACTGGCCACAGAATATAATTTCAACGTGGATGAAATCGCCGAAATCCGCGACCAGAGCCTTCAAGAAGTGCAACAACTTCTAGAGAATGCCCGAAAAAGTCTGGAAATCAGTTATCTCAACAGGCATTTTGTAGAAGAATAATATAGTTGTACGCTTTTGGCTATCTCAGAAAACTCTGACCAAATATGTACAGAAATATTTATAAAGATCGAGCCTGACTATCCAGTAGACAAGTACTCCGTCTATTTCGCTTCGCTAAATCCACCTCCACTCTTACTTTGGTTGCGCTCAGCACAGGTCTGAGAGAAGGAGCCTTGGCTTTTTTCTCTTTTCTATTTTAAATGCTCTATTCCATTTTTTCAGTATTGCTTCTTGGCTCCAGTTTCCTTTTCCATCCTAAATCTAATCCCCCCCTTTGGGAGTTAGGGGACTTTAAACTCCACCAAAAAAGTGGATCCCTTACCTGCTTCGCTTTGAAAACTAACCGTACCTCCCATTAGTTCGGAATACTGTTTTATGATGTGCAGACCGATACCCGTGCCCTGTATATTGATACTGTTTTCGGCACGAAAAAAACGCTGAAACAGATTGGCTTGATCTTTTTTGGGGATACCGATGCCTTGATCAATAACCCTTATGGAAATCTTCCCCTTCTCTGTTTTTAATTTAACGGTTATCAGGTCACCCTCTTCGGAATATTTTATAGCATTGCTCAACAGGTTGTTAACAACATGTTGCAATAACCTAGGGTCCAGATATGCCCAAACCACTTTTTCTTGAGCTATCAGCTCTATCTTTTGATTCATTTTTCTAGTGGGTTTCATTTCTAGGATAAGGTTATTGGTAAACTCCACTAGGTCAAATTGTTCGAGTTTTGCCCGTACCTTGCCTTCTTCTAGCTTGCCCAAGGAAAGGAAGTCATTGAGGATGCCTACCAAATTCTTGACGTTAGATTCGATCTGCTTCACATACTTTTCCCGCTTTTCCTCCTTGCCGGGTATATTTTGTTTTGCGATCAAGATGGCCGAGGTACTTATAGCACTCAACGGTGTTCTAAATTCGTGGGAGGCCATGGAAATAAATCGCGATTTCAGTTCGTTGAGCTCTTGTTCTTTGATCAATGCTTTGTGAATAGTCTCCTCGGCCTCCTTTTGCTTGGAAATGTCGTTATACACGAAAAGCATCCATTTTACCTCACCATCATCACCGAGCAGGGGCGATGTGTTTACGCTGTAGGTTTTATTCCTGAACTGGGCCTCAAATGTGAGATGTGCCCCATTCATGGTTTTCTTTATATTTTTCTTAATACGTGCTCTATATTCTCTTGACAGTACACCGATATCGTCAATCCGTACTCCTTTAAATCGACTTTTATCAAACCCATAATGTTGCATTTCTTCACCATCCACATATTCGATCTCAAAATTGGTATTGAACACGACTATGAGCCCTTTCGGAAAGTTTTTGGAAATGGCGGCAAACATTGCTTGGCTTGTAAGGGCCTTCTTTTCAGCGGCCTTGGTCTCTAAGATCTGGTCTTCGAGACTTAGATTGGTCTCAACAATTTTTTGGACCGTCACCCGGAGCTCGTTGGTACGTTCCCTAACCTTTTGTTCCAGATTTTGGGTGTATTCCTCCAATTGCTTCCTGTTTCGTTTCAGTTCTTCAGTGATATGGTGGCGCTCTACGGCAACGCTTGCGAGATAGGTGATTTCGGCAGCCATTTCCCTTTCATTCTTTAGGGGTTCCCGCATATGATCAAAATAGATGGCAAAGGTACCCAGCACCTCCTTTTCGGAAGAGAATATAGGAAAGGACCAGCACGACCTCAACCCGTGCTCTGATGCCAGTTCCCGGTAATTCTCCCAGCGGGGATCTGCGGCAATATCCTTTACCACCACTTCCTTCTTTAAAAAGGCCGCCGTACCGCTGGAGCCAACATTATCGCCTATTTTGGCACCTTCTATGCCCTCACCGAAGGCCTCGGGCAGATTTGGGGCGGCCAGCTTGTGCAACGTGCCCTGTTCCTTGTCCAGCAATAATATGGATGCCAGACAGCCTTTAAAATATTTTTCGACAGAATCAATAATCGCAGTCGCAATGCTCATCAGCGGCTCCTCGTTAGCGATCTGTTCCAATATTCTCCTAATACTGTCTTTGAGCAGCTCTTCGCGCTTTCTTTCAGTAATATCGTTCTGCACTCCGATAAAATGGGTCAGTTCGCCCAGGTCATTGTGTACAGGGGTTATGGTATACTCGTTCCAGAACAGGGTGCCGTCCTTTTTGTAGTTGCGCATTTCTACCTGGCAAGGTTCCCCTTTCTCGATTGCCCTCGCCATAGTCCCAATGGCCTCCTGATCACGATCATCATTCTGCAGAAAACGTGAGTTTCTGCCTATTACCTCATCGCTGTTATACCCGGACATTTTGTAAAAGGCACTATTGGCGTAAATGATTGGATGACCGGGCAATTTTGCATCTGCGATCAAAATGCCGTTACCAGCGGATCCCAACGCCCTGTTTTTGATAAAAAGTCTATTTTCTGTTTTCTTACGATCGGTAATATCCCGTACAATGGTCAGCAGGGCATGCTCATTCAACAGCACGGTACGGCCTTCGTACATTCTTGGTCCGTTTCTTCCATCGAATGTATATTCCAAAAGTTGTGTTTTTTTGGTCTCCCTTACCTTATTGAAGACTTGCCTATATGTAGTAAATACATCCAGAGGTAAAATTTCCTTCATATTTTTCCCTATGACTTCTTCTTTGGGAATTTGCAGATTCTCAGGCTCGGGGGCATAGAGATCGAGATAATTCCCGTCAAAATCGCTGATAAACATCATATCGGGCAACGCCTCTAGAAGTGCCTTGTTCTTAGTTTCCTTTCTTCGAAGCTCTTCTTCGGTGTTTTTCAGTTCCGTGATATCGTCAATATAACCTTCCAAGGCCTCTAAATCTCCATTCTCTTTAAAGATACCGCCGCCCGTTTCGCGCATATATTTGATATTTCCATTTTTGTCTCGGATACGATAGGCAAAGTCATATGCGCTATTTTCACCTATCGCCTTTTGAATGCCGTTCCATAACCTGTCCCTGTCTTCTGGTACAATAATCTCACCCAAAAGCACCTTGCCTTCTAAAAAATCTTTGGGACTATACCCTGTAATGTGCTGGCAGCCTTCACTGATATACTCCATCGTCCAATGCCGATCGTTCTGGCAACGGAACACAATTCCTCGTAGATTCCCGATCAAGTTGCTATACTTTCTATTGGTCTCGGTAAGTACGGTGTTCGACATTTCAAGCAACGAAAGATTTTCTTTATACTTGGTG